>Ga0101944_10005253_pt1 | contig 14952 bp, 10 predicted proteins | sample DewCreD2012metaG_FD_75245 | JGI IMG/M metagenome (GOLD analysis project Ga0101944, IMG submission 75245) | Hot spring sediment bacterial and archeal communities from British Columbia, Canada, to study Microbial Dark Matter (Phase II) - Dewar... ...
CCGACCAATATCTCCGATTGGAATTTTATTGATGCTACAACATCACAAGTCTACCAAAAAATCAGAAATTGTAATATCTTTCTTCAAAAAATCGAAACTGCACCAATTGATTCTGCCACGAAAAGACAATTCAAGGGTGAGGTGTATTTTTTGAGAGCCTATTACTATCACCGGTTGGTGAGCTATTTTGGAGGAGTCCCGATAGTAACTAAAGTATTTGAACTCACTGACGATTTTTTGGTGCCTCGTAACACATTGGAAGAGTGTATTAATTTTATAATATCTGATTGTGATAGGGCTGCTAATTTACTTGGTGTCACACCTACTGAAAAAGGACGGGCTACAAGAGGTGCTGCTTTGGCACTGAAAGCTAGAGTTTTACTATATGCAGCCAGCGACCTTTTTAATTCCGGCGGGTCCTGGGCCGGTAGCTATGCCCATCCGGAACTGATCAGTTATATTGGCGGCAATCGAACTGCCAGATGGCAGGCTGCAAAAGATGCTGCCAAAGCTGTTATTGATATAGGAATATACGAGCTATATAAACCGAACCCGAGTTCTCAAGAGGAAGCCGTGAAGAATTACAAAGATATTTTTCTTTTGAAAGAAACACCTGAAGATATTTTTGTTAGATTCTTCTCATTGACTTTGGGCACGTGGTGGGGTGACAATAACCCTGGACTAATTAGCCAGCCGAACGGATGGCATTGCTGGGGAGCTTCCAACCCGACACAGAAAATGGTTAACGCTTTTGAAATGAATGACGGCACCAAATTTGACTGGTCCAATCCAGAACATGCTGCAAATCCTTATAAAAATCGCGATCCACGCTTTTATGTTGATGTTCTGTATGATGGTGCCAAATGGAGGCCCCGGCCAGCTGATGTTGCAGTTGTTGAACCAACAAATACCGTTCAGACTTCCTATAGACAAGTTTGGAATGCCGTAAAAAACAAAATTGATACGATATATGGTGTCGATACAAGAAAATCGCCTTTTGAGAGCTGGAATGGTACATGGACCGGCTATTATATGAATAAATTTATGGATCCGGCCTTTGATGCACAATATTTCAGACAGGATGCCCCATGGCGCAGAATCCGTTATGCTGAGGTATTGTTAAACTATGCCGAATGTTGTCTGGCTCTTGGGCAGGAAGATGAAGCTCGAACGTACATCAACATGATCCGTCAGAGAGCAGGGATGCCCGAAATTCCAAGTACTGTAACAGGCCAAGCTTTAGTTGATCGTTATCGGAATGAACGATTCGTGGAATTAGCTTTTGAAGCACATCGTTTCTTTGATATTCGTCGCTGGATGATCGGACCAGAAGCTTATGTTGATGCGCAGGGTATAGATATCTGGCATTTGCTAAACCCTGATCTGCAAACATATCACTCAACATATACGGTTATCACAGTTCAACAAAGGGCTTGGCATAACAAGTATTATCTGCTTCCTATCGGGTTACAGGAAATAAACAAGAATCCAAACCTGATTCAGAATCCTTTATACTAACTCGAATTTACAGGAATAAGCTGCTTTTCAGGCAGCTTATTCCTAAATTATCAAAGCAGACATAAATTATTGTCTTTCAATCAGGTGGTCAAAATATTGCCGTGTAGTATGATATTGCGCCGACTGAAGAAAAAAAGCTGAATTTACAGAGCGGTCTTAGACTCTTGCCTCAGGACATACTTCAGTTGATTCAATTTTTTGGTGGGTTTCTCTGAAATTAATTTCAATAGAAAAAACCGGTTGCCAGAAGGGTAACGTATGGATAAAGATTGTAACCCAAACCAGTTTATGCACAGTTAATGAAACTGATTAAAGAAGATTGTGTGAACAAAAACCATAAGTTGGAGTATGACAAAAAAAGTATTGTAAGTTTCAGAGGATTTTAATGGAAAATTACAGATTACAAAAGATAATGAACCCGCTAAAATTTATAATATCCATAAATGTGATAAAGGTTCCAATCAATGGAAATTTAAATTGAAATTAAACATTTGGACATTCTAGTTAGTAAGAATGGCATTGAAAAAATGAATGTAAAACATATCAATATGAGAAGAACATTGGTTTTGTTCGGGTTGATTGTATGTACCATATTGGGCACATTTGCAAAAGATTATAGGGTTAACTCTCCTGATGGGAAAATAAGCGTAACAGTAAATGTGGGAAACTATATAAAATGGTCTGCAAGCATCAATGGTAAAGAAATAATCAACTCTTCGAGAATAGGGATGATACTTTCAGATGGGAAAGTCTTAGGGGTGAATGAAAAAGTTAAAAAAGCGACAGTCAGCCCATGGAATAATGTCATCACACCAGTTGTGGCTTATAAGAGATCCGTGATTAAAGATAACTGCAATATCCTTTTGATTACTTTTGGTTCAGGTTTTTCGCTTCAGTTCAGAGCTTACAATGATGGTGTAGCTTACAGGTTTGAAACATTTTTCAAAGAAGATATTTTAATAAATAAAGAAATTGCTGATTTCTGTTTTCCTTCCGGAACTCATTCATGGTATCCGCTTGAAAAGAGTTTTATGTCGCATATCGAACCTGTATACATTTATTCTTTACTAGACACAATTGGGAATAAACATCTCGCAAGTTTGCCTGCACTTTTTCAGGTGAATGAAGTAAATGTGCTTATTACCGAATCTGATATTGATGATTATCCCGGGATGTGGCTTATTGGCGCTGAAAAGGGAAAGATATCTGGTACATGGCCCAGATATCCGGATGTTGAGAAACTTGAAAAGGATCTGGATTTATTTGTTATTAATACAAAAGAATACATTGCAAAAGCTAAAGGTACACGCACATTCCCATGGAGAACATTTGTTATTGCACAGAACGATGTTAAGCTGATTGAAAACGATTTGGTATTTAAACTTGCACAGCCAAATAAAATAAAGGATAGTGATTGGATTAAACCAGGTAAGGTGGCGTGGGACTGGTGGCATGATAGTAATATTTACGGCGTTGATTTCAGAGCAGGTATGAATAACAATACATACAAATACTATATTGATTTTGCTTCGAAAAATGGTTTAGAGTACATTCTTATTGATGGTGGCTGGTCTGAAACAAGTAATGTGCTTGAATCAGTACCTGAGATTAACATCCCGGAACTTTGTAAATATGCTGAAAGTAAATCTGTCGGTGTGATCTTGTGGGTAGCATGGAAACCCTTCTGGGATAAAATTGATGAGGCACTTGATCTGTACGAAAAATGGGGCGTAAAGGGGATAAAAGTTGACTTTATGCAAAGAGATGATCAGAAGGTCGTTAATTTTTACCATGAGGCTGCGAAGAAGACCGCAGAACATCATCTTCTGATTGACTTTCATGGTTCATATAAACCTGATGGAATGGGACGTACCTGGCCAAATGCGCTTACACGTGAAGGGGTTAGAGGGCTGGAAAATAATAAGTGGAGCAAAACAGTTACTCCTGGCCATGATGTGACAATTGCATTCACAAGAATGGTTGCCGGCCCTATGGATTATACTCCCGGAGCAATGACAAACATGGACAGTGTTAATTTTTGTCCAAAATATACCCGCCCTGAAAGCCAGGGTACCAGATCACATCAGGTTGCATTATACATTATTTATGAGAGTCCTTTGCAGATGCTTTCAGATAGTCCTGCAAACTATATGAAGGAACAGGAAACGACTGACTTTATCGTTAAAATTCCTGTTGTATGGGATGATATTATCGGACTTGATGGTAAAGTTGGGTATTATGTGCTTCTTGCAAGGCGCTCAGGGTATAAGTGGTATGTCGGAGCTATTACAAACTGGACCAGCCGTGATCTGGATCTGGATCTTTCATTTCTTCCGGCTGGGGTATATACCATTGATATATTTCAGGACGGGATTAATGCCGACAGATATGCGGGCGATTATAAAATCCTGAAAAGTAGTGTTATATCTGGTGACAAAATGAAGATTCACCTGGCTCCCGGTGGAGGCTGGGCAGCTATAATTTCGCCAGAAAAGTCGCAAAACCAATAATTAGTAAAATATGAAAACGCATGTAACACGCATTTCATTCACATTGCTCGTTTTAGCCGCTATTTTCCGGACAACAAACGGCAACATTTCCCTCCCTGAGATTTTTTCTGATCATATGGTGCTGCAGCAAAAATCGGACATAAAGATCTGGGGATGGGGAAAAGCCAATGAAAAGCTTATAATTAAAGCTGATTGGCTTACTGAGGAAATAACTACCACAGCTAATACATACGGAAAATGGAGCTTGATTATTAAAACTCCGGAGGCAGGCGGTCCATACAACATCATACTTAAAGGCCATAATCAAGTGATCCTGAAAAATGTCCTGATTGGCGAGGTATGGTTATGTTCTGGTCAGTCAAATATGGAATGGACAGCCGAACAGGGCATTAACAATGCCGAGGAAGAAATAAAGAATGCCAACTACCCTGATATACGATTTTTCTCCGTTTACCATTCTTCCGCAGAATATCCTCAGTATCATATCACAGGCAAATGGACAGACTGTAATCCGGAGACCATGAGAAATTTTAGTGCACTGGCCTATTTGTTTGCAAAAAATTTGCATCAAGCGCTTGGTGTTCCTGTCGGGGTAATTAATTCAAGCTGGGGAGGCACACCTGCTGAAACCTGGATGTCGGAAGATGTGATTAAGAAGAATGATTTTCTTGCTGAAGCCTCTTTAAAACACAAACCTTTACCTTGGGGACCTATTGAACCTGGTAGACTTTACAATTCCATGATCTTTCCCCTGATTCCATTCCGAATTGCAGGAGTAATATATTATCAGGGTGAATCAAACACAGTCAATAGATATGCATATAAAGAAATATTATCCGTACTGATTCAGAGTTGGAGAACTAACTGGGGCTATGAAATTCCATTTTATTACGCCCAAATTGCCCCATTTAGATATGAAAAACAATTTGAGGGTGTTGAACTCAGAGAGGCTCAGAGAAGAGCTCTTATTGTGCCAAATACGGGTATGGTTGTGTTGAGTGATATTGGCGATACGGTTGACATACATCCGAAAAATAAACAGGATGTTGCCATGCGATTTGCTTTAATGGCATTGAACAGACATTACAAAAAAATAAAAATCGAGGATTCGGGACCGCTATACAAATGTATGAGAATTGAAAAGAACAGGGTAATTATATCTTTTGACCATGCTGAGGGATTGCATGTTAAGGGCGACAAGCTGAATTATTTCGAAATAGCCGGGCAGGACAATATATATTACCCAGCCACAGCTAAAATTAAAGACAATCAGGTAATAGTTCAGTCCAATATGGTAAAGATCCCCGTGGCTGTTCGTTTTGCCTGGAGTAATACAGCCACACCAAACTTATTCAATTCTGCCAATTTGCCGGCGTCTTGTTTTAAAATAGAATAAGGAAAAGATAGTTTGAATGCAATAAATAGTTGAATACTTGAATAATGATGAATTAATTAATTTTTAAATAATTCGTTTACTTATGAAAATAATCGGGATAAATAAAAACTTAAATTCTACCAGACATTTCTCAATTGCGTGCATTAAGCTGATAGTAATTGTTTTTATGTTAATAAATGGACACGTTAATGCACAAGCTTGGAGTGTAAAGGACAAAAGCATCCTCTTTCAAGGGAAGCCTGTTTTTCTCATCGGTGCCAACTATCTGCCGTCAAAGCACTGGCTTACCATCTTGCGCAATTGGGATGAAGAAGTTGTCGAAAATGATATGCAAGCTATGCATGCAATAGGCATTCGATGTATCCGCTTTTTCCCATTATGGTCCCTTGTGCAGACTAAACCAAATAAACTTGATAATGCTGTTCTGTCAAATCTTGATAAACTGGTTGATATAGCGGATCATTATGGAATCCAGATTCAGATTACACCTCTTACTGGTTTTATTTCTGGAGGGATATATTTCCCAAAATGGGTTACAGGCAACATTTTTAAAGATGATAAATTGTTAATGGCAGAGGAATTTTATATGGAGACCATGGCCAGAAGATATGGAAACATTCCTGTCGTTCAGGCATTTGATCTTGGTAATGAAAGTAATGTTATGATAGGATTTAATAACTTCGAGGTAACACCTGCTGAGGTAGCGAATTGGATGGGCAGGTTATCATCTGCTTTTAGAAAAGGTGCTCCCGGAGCATTGTTCACAGTCAGCCCAGGAACCGGGCTGGATCAATACTTCACCAATGAGACACTGGCAAAGAACTCAGACTTTATGGTAGTTCATCCTTATATATACTGGCAAGGCACTTTGAAACTTGATCCATGGATCGGCCAACGTACACTTTATGGTTCGAACTTTATGATTGAATGGACAGCAATGATGGGGAAACCTGTCGTGGTACAAGAAATTGGCGCGTCGGAAGAATGGTTGCTTGAATGGAATATTTCTTCTTTCCTGAAAATTAATTTTCTGAGCAGCTGGGCCGAAGGTGCCTCAGGCTTCCTTTGGTGGAGTTCACACGATATCGATCAGAATTTTCGTATTCCGGATGATATCTTTTTGCCAGATCGTTCGGTTCCGTACTATAAGGAGGGACGGTTCCACCCTTTAGAGTATTCCATGGGCCTTTTCGATACAAGAAACAATCCCAAGCCTTATGCACATGAATTCAAACATTGTGCAGACGTGGTCGAACGACTTGGCCAGTGCTGGACCGACCTTTTGCCTATATGTTATGTACTTGTACCAGAAAATCATGATGACTTTTCTGAAACCATGCTGCAACTTATCACTCCTTTCACTCTTGCCAAACAGGCTCATTTCGATGTAAAAATGCTTTATGAGAATATCCCTGTTCCTTCAGATGCAGCAGCTGTTGTGATTTCAGGTTTCAAACTTTCTGCAGCAGGTAAACGGAATATTGATCAGTATCTTGCCAGGGGAGGCACGGTATATCAGTCTAAAATACAGGACTTTGCGCTCGATCAGATCCGCGTTGCTACTGTTCAACAAGTTATTGAGAACCCTCAATTTATTGTTAAAAAACGAGTAGGAGGAATGACACTGGAAAGTAAAGTTTCAGTGAATGCAAAACTTACCATTCAACCCTTAATTACTTATCCTGAAGAACAGAGTCTGCTTGATGAACCTCTGGTATTTACACGTGCTTCTGTAGGAAAAGGTACATATTACTTTTTCTCCGGTAATCTCGAAGAAGGTTTACGAGATTCATATGATCCATGGGGCACCGACAACTCCAATTTGATCTATTCGGCATTAAGGCCGGCCAAAACAATTGACATTTCTTCCAAGTACGTGGAGTTATTTCATAAACGTAAAGGAGATGCTGAAATATTGGTGCTCATTAATCATTCTAACACAAAGCAAGATACTGAAGTCTATTCAGCCAAGAAAATTATGTTAAAAGACTGGCAAACAGACAGTTACATAGGAGAAGGGTTCCGGATACCAGTTACTGTTGGACCACTTAATGTATTAGTTCTGGAGCTTAAACAACTCTAAAGGGGCTTACAATATGCTTGTAATTGAATACAAATTAATCATATCATAGAATAGATTGGCATGAAACGATCAGAAATTAATCGGATTATGGCTGAAGGTCTCAATTTTATTGAGAATGAAAACAAATTTTTGCTGCCAGCTTTTGCTAAATGGACTCCAAAGGACTGGATGATGAAGGGAGAGGAAGTGGCAGATATTGTAAATCAGCAACTAGGATGGGATATAACTGATTTTGGTTCAGGGAGATTTAATGAAATCGGATTATTACTTTTTACCATCAGAAACGGAAGTTTTGAGGAATTGAAAAAGCCATTCGGGAAAACTTATGCTGAAAAAGCGATGGTTGTGCAGGAAGGACAAGTTACTCCTACTCATTTTCATTACCAGAAAATGGAAGATATTATTAACCGCGGAGGTGGAAATTTAGTTATTCAACTTTGGAATTCCCTTCCTAATGCGGAAATAGATTTGGTGACTGATGTGGTTGTTTCCATTGATGGAGTGAAAGTTACTGTTCCTGCAGGAGGAACAATCAACTTGAAACCAGGAGAATCGGTATGTTTGCCCCAGCTTTTGTACCACAAATTCTGGGGAGAAAAAGGTCAAGGTCCTGTTTTCGTTGGAGAAGTAAGTCGGGTAAACGATGATTATGTTGATAATCATTTTTATGAAGGAGTTGGAAGGTTTGCTGAAATTGAAGAAGATGTTGAACCTCTCTATTTGCTATATAGCGATTATAAAAATTATTTCATGTATAAACCCAAAAACTAAAGCATAAATGGTTTTAATTACAAAAAGAAGGGAAGTATTGGATATCTATGCTGAAGCTGCGCAAAAAAAATGGGTTATTCCATGTTTCTGCAGTGAAAACCTTACCACAACTGAAGCAGTCCTTGCGGCTGTGAAAGAATATGGTGACCTAATCGGTATTCCTGATTTACCAATTATCATTGCCATAACCAACAATTATCCGCATAGAAGCCAGAGTGTGAATTATACACAAACACGTAATTGGAAAGTTGGTTTGCAACTGTTCTTAGAAGAAATTAAAATATTAACTTCAAAATATAGTCCTTATAAGGATGTAAGAGTAATGCTTCATCTGGATCATATTCAGCCTGATGTTGATCAGGAGTTGCTGAATTGGGATATGGGCCAATTTTCGTCAATTATGTATGATGCATCAAATCTGAGTTTAGATGAAAACATTAAATTGACTCATAAATTCGTTGAACGCTGTGGTTCTGAAATTGTAGTTGAGGGTGCATGCGACGAAATCATAGAATTTGGTAAAGGTGGTAACGAATTTACTACTCCTGAAAAAGCCGAACGTTACATTGAAGAGACTGGATGCGATTTTATTGTTGCCAATTTGGGTACCGAACATCGTTCAAACACCTCAGAGTTACATTATTTGGGTGATATAGCAAGAGAAATTAAAGCCAGAATAGGTGTTAAGATTGTATTGCACGGAGCATCATCTGTTGGTATGGAACAGTTAGTTAATCTGTTCGATGAAGGAATTTGCAAGGCAAATATATGGACTGTCCTTGAACGTGATAGTGTCATTAAGCTATTCGAAGAATTGGTTTCTAATGCCTCTAAAATAATAGGCAGCCAGCAAGTTGATATATTGAAATCCCAGGGGATTTTAGGAAATAAAATTGAGTCTAAAGGAGAAAAATCAATCGATTTTTATACTAATCTCTTTCGTCAATCCATCATTTTTGAGGAAATGAAAAAGATCGTAAAAAGTTACTTATCAATTTGGTACGTATAAAATTGTATTATCAGTATGAGTTATTTAGGACTAGATATTGGGACAAGTAGTTGTAAGGCGGTCGTTTTTAATGAACATGGAAATGAACTTTCCGCCGCTTTCAGAGAATATCCACTGATTACTCCCAAAGAAGGTTGGGTGGAACTCAATTCAGAAGAGGTTTGTTCAAAGTGTTTTGAAGTCATCCAGGAGGCTTCTCTGAATGCCAGAGCAGATCCAGTAAAGGCTATAGGAATAGCTTCGCAGGGCGAGGCATTTACTCCAGTCGATAAACAAGGTAAGATTTTGGGTAACGGAATGGTCTCATCGGATACCCGTGCCTCACAAATTGTGAAGGATTTTTGTGCTGTTTTCGGCTTGGAAAGGTTATATTCAATCACCGGTCATACTGCTTATCCAATGTTTTCGCTATTTAAATTAATTTGGATAAGGGAAAATAATCCTGATCTATGGACGAGTGCTGCCAAATTTCTCTGTTTTGAAGATTTAATGCATCTTAAACTTGGCCTCGACCCGGCTATTGGTTATTCATTGGCTGGGAGAACGATGTTGTTTAACGTCAGAAATCACCGGTGGGACGAAGAGATTCTGGCTTTTATTGGTTTACAATCAGGGAAGCTGGCTAAACCATTACCTTCGGGCTCAATTGTGGGTAATATACCTAAAAGAATTTCTTCTCAACTTGGGCTGACCGGGAATGTTATTGTTGTTACAGGAGGTCATGATCAATCCTGTGCTGCACTGGGGGCTGGCATTATTTCAGAACGAATGGCTATGTATGCCACAGGTACTGTAGAATGCATTACGCCCGTATTTAACCAACCAGTTTTCAGTAAGAAACTATTTCAAAATAATTATTGCACCTACGATTTTGTAATTCCTGGGATGTACAATACAGTTGCATACAGTCTAACAGGGGGAAATATTCTTAAATGGTATCGAGATGAGTTAGGTTATCAGGAAAAAGAAATTTCTAAACAATCCGGACGAAATATCTATGAAGTAATTTTGGATACTTTGCCTCTAACCCCTTCCAAATTAATGGTTTTACCATATTTTACTCCATCAGGAACTCCTTATTTCGACAGCTCGATTACCGGTGCCATTATTGGGTTGCGATTTAATACTTCACGAGAAGAAATTTTGCGAGCATTACTTGAAGGAGTAACTCATGAAATGCGCTTAAACCTATCTATTCTTGAACAGTCTGGAATTGTAATAGATGAATTGCGTGCTGTTGGTGGTGGTAGCAAAAGCAAGGTTTGGACTCAACTGAAAGCCGACATTTTGAACAAGCCAATTATAACAGTAGCGATAACCGAAGCAGGATGTTTTGGCGCAGCAATGCTCGCTAAAGCTGCTGTTACAGGAATCCCGCTGAGACAAATAGTATCAGAATGGGTGAAAATTTCCCAGAATATTTTCCCTCAAAAGGAGTTCGCCGAACATTACGAAAAGCAGTTTCAGAGATACCTGAAATTGTATCCAACTCTTAAAAATATATGGAGAAATTAAGAAGAAAGGAATGAAAAAAGAATATTCATTTTCGAATGCTATGCCCGTTTTATTTGGATTTTTCATTGTGGGTTTTGTCGATTTGGTTGGAATTGCAAACAGTTATGTAAAAAAAGATTTTAAGTTGAGTGACACTCTCGCCAATCTTTTACCCATGATGGTGTTTCTTTGGTTTGCCGTATTCGCAATACCTGCAAGCCTTTTGATGAATTCCCTTGGCAGGAAAAAAAAGGTTTTAATGAGCATGCTGGTTACCCTCATTGCCCTTATTATGCCCATCGTTGGCTATAGTTACGCAGGCATGCTGGTTGATTTTTCACTGATCGGAATCGGGAATTCCATCCTTCAGGTTTCAGTAAATCCGTTGTTAACCAATGTGGTTAGCGGGGAACTCCTCACAAGTAGTCTTACATTGGGTCAGTTCATCAAAACCCTATCCTCATTTTTTGGACCAATCATTTGCATCTATGCAGCATCAGTTTTGGGTAGCTGGAAATATATCTTTGCTTTGTGTTCAATAATCTTATTGATAGCTGCTCTATGGCTTTATTTTACTGAAATAGCGGAATCACCTGCAAAAGAGAAAACTTCATCTTTTGCGGGTTGCTTTAAACTTCTGAATGATAAAGTTATTCTGATATTATTTCTGGGAATTGTCTTTGTTATAGGAATAGATGTTGGTTTAAATACATCCATTCCAAAATTATTAATGGAACGGTATAATATTCCGCTTGAAAAAGCGGGCTTGGGCAGGAGTTTGTATTTTATGTCGCGTCTAACCGGAACATTGCTTGGTGCGATTAGTTTAATGAAGCTATCCGGTCTTGGATTTCTCATTTTTGGTATGGTTGTGATAATTACAGCTCTGGCTGTGCTACTTTTTGTATTCAACATATGGGTTGTCATGATCCTTTTCTTTGTTACCGGATTTGCAGTAGCAAATGTTTTATTCATACTATTTTCTATTGCGCTGAAACATAAGCCTGCTCTTGCCAACGAAGTATCAGGATTGATGATTATGGGAATTGCAGGAGATGCAGTTATTCTCCCGGTAATGGGAGTATTTTCTGATTACATCGGACAGGTAGGTGGAATATTAATATTGCTTGGTTCAATGATTTATCTGTTCTTTAGCGCCTGTAGCGTACAAAAGGATTCAGTATCGCGCAGTTACGACCTTAAATTGCCTTAAATTATTAATCAAATAATGTTAATCAAATGAATAAACAAGGAATTCTCAAGCAAACATCTTCTGCCGAGCCCCTGGACTGCAGTTATTGGGGATTCGAAGGATTTTCCCATGCTTCCTATTTCCCTCCTGCAACTGGCTTTTCCTGTCTCATTGACGGTACCGTTAGCCATATAGCAAATAATGTTAGTGGAGATACAATTAAGTCAGAATCTAAAATCATTGATTATCCTTTTACTATAAATTCGGTCGGAGTGGTTGCAGTGAAGCTTGATAATGAGGGGTACCTTCAGGCATTAGCTGCAGGAGGTTTAAAATCGTTTAAGAATGAAACATTTGAATATTATTTAGATGAACGTCTGGTTATTGCATTATGGACTGATAAAGGAAATTGGAAGGGGATTGTCCAGGGAATAAAGGGAATGATCCCACCTAAAATATCAAAAATGACAAAATACTGGATTCGTCTCAATAACCATACTCTTCTGTTTGATAATAACTAAAATATTACCAGAATTTTTATGAGAACATCTTTTCTTATAGCATGTGTTTTAATCATCCATATTAATGCAAATACACAATCTATTCATCTTATTAAAGGATCAGATAAGGCAGAATATTTCCAAGTGGTAAGCCCGGAAGAAGCTGGATTTTATTCTTCCTGCTTCAGGCAACTTGACACGCTTTGCCAAGGATTCATTAGAGACGATAAGCTTCCCCATTTATTGGTGCTTGTTGCCAGACACGGTAAAATCGCTTATTTTAAGGAATATGGGTGGAATAACATTGAACAAAACAGGAAATTATCCAAAGATGACATCTTTCGAATACCTTCCCAAACCAAACCAATAGTAGCAACAGGTTTAATGATACTTTTTGAACGCGGCTACTTTTTACTGGATGACCCTGTTTCAAAGTATATCCCGGAATTTAAGAATCCGTCTGTAAAGCTATATCCTGTTGCCAGTAATGATAAAAAGAATACAAGGCCTTCAAATGGGGAAATCACAATTAGACACATACTATCACATTCCTCTGGAATTACATATAATATTGATAATCGGGCCGGTAAGTTTAAAATGCCGACATTCCATTCCCTTGACAGCATTACGTTAAAAAATATCATTCCCGTGATTGCTGCGGAACCCCTTGAACATGATCCTGGCGCATGCTGGACTTATGGATTGAATATGGAAGTTGCAGGTTACTTGATTGAACTGTTTTCAGGTCAATCCCTTGACCAGTTTTTGAAGGAAAATATTTTTGATCCGCTAGGGATGAAAGACACTTATTTTTATTTGCCAGCTGAAAAAGTTGGAAGGCTGGTTGAACTGTATGCCAAAAAGCCAGGTAGTAATACCTGGGTGGATTCTTTAGATACTCTTGCAAGGACTTTTCCGGTTTCCGGTGCCCGTTCATATTTTTCAGGAGGTGCGGGTCTGGTAGGAACTATTGAGGATTATGCGCGTTTCTGCCAGATGATTTTAAACAACGGTGAATTTAACAATCACCGTGTATTGGGAAGAAAAACTATTGAGCTAATGAGGCGAAATCAGATAGGGGAAGCAACCCTGTTTGAAAGTGGTGACAAATTCAGTTTAGGATATCGGTTATATTCCAAGAATAGTACCACACTTTGTGGACGCGAAGGATCAGAAGGCAGTCTGGAGTGGGGTGGTATGTATTTTACGCAGTTTCTGATAGACCCTGTAGAAGATATGATAATCCTAATTTACACAAATACACAATCTGCAGATAAATCCATCTTCGCAAAATGCTTAAATCTCATCTATAGTGCATTAAAATAAATTTTGATATGAATCAGATCATTCAAAAGCCATTACTAAAATTTAATAAAACTAGTTCAATAAAGAACATTTACTTTTTAATATTGCTGGGCACATTGGTTTCCTGCGATTCTAAAAAGTATATAATTGAATTTCCGGAATTTCAGCTTAAGGTTACTGAAGCTTATTCATTGAGGCCTCAATACGAAAAGAAGCCTGTTTCAAATTCTTTGTTAATTGACAACATGGAACATGATAATGGCTGGGTTTTGGGTGACAATAATGCCGAATACTGGTCTATTGACTTCGAATCCCAGAAACACCTGCCTGCAGAAATGAGTTATAGCCATGATCGTTCAAAAGACGGAGTACGGTCACTTCGTTTCCTTACTCTGTTGTGTGATTTATTATCAAAAAATCAAGTTATGAGTCACCATCCCCCCTCTTTTCAATATGTACACTTGGAATATTTTCCAGTCAGACTAGACCATCTCAGGAATAAATTTAAACTAATTTAAGAAATGAAAAAATATTTAACACATATTATAACAGTTTTAAGAATTCTTATCGGCTGGCACTTTCTTTACGAAGGAATATCCAAGCTGTTAACTAAGGGTTGGAGCGCAAAAACCTATCTGATGGAAACCCGTTGGATTTTTTCAGATACCTTTCACTGGATGGCTTCATCGCAAGACGTAATGAGGATAGTTGACATACTGAACATTTGGGGATTGATTTTGATAGGATTTTCCTTATTTATCGGATTGTTTGTGCGTTGGTCGTCGTTTTTTGGGGCTATTCTGCTCCTTTTTTATTTCGTAGCTTATCCACCGCTTCCTGGTTATACTTTGGGAACTGTTACTGAAGGCAACTACCTGTTTGTTAATAAGACTCTTATTGAATTATTTATACTGCTTGTTTTCACTGCACTTCCTTCAGAATTTCATTTTGGTGCCGACCGGTGGATAAAGCGGTGGCGTGAAGAAAAGCCTCATGTCTCCTTCCCTAAAGGGAAAAATGAACCAACTTCCATGAGTCGGCGGGAAATCCTTTGTGATCTGATAAGTGTTCCTTTCATAGGCGCTTTTGTTTATGGGTTATACAAAAAAAGGAAATGGGACAGCTTTGAAGAAAAAATTCTGAATGCAAATCCCGGAGGTATTGTTCCCAATAG
>Ga0101944_10005255_pt1 | contig 14942 bp, 10 predicted proteins | sample DewCreD2012metaG_FD_75245 | JGI IMG/M metagenome (GOLD analysis project Ga0101944, IMG submission 75245) | Hot spring sediment bacterial and archeal communities from British Columbia, Canada, to study Microbial Dark Matter (Phase II) - Dewar... ...
AGCGATAATCTCTTGATGGTAGGCGTTTCAAATCATAAAGTCGGTTAAGAAAATCAGGTTCGTTTAATCTTCCATGATACCATAATCTGCTGATATTTAGCTCATCAGCAATATTTCGTCGTGTTATAGCTGTTATTTTATTTTGCGTACTCATCTCTTGGTATTACTGGTAGCGTTTTGGCGCTCAGCGTAGTGGCGGATTTCGGAGCACAAAACTTCAAGTTAGCACGTCCCCCCGCCTGACGCAAAACCTATGCTGGTGGCTGGCGTTCTGTTGTCACGCGTTACGCTTTTGTTTTTGTAAAATTGTGTTCTTGCCGACTGTATATGCGTAAACCGATGCAGGAATATATTTTAATTTTAAATTGTCTATTTCTTTAGTTCCTTCTTTGTCAATGGTTGTGACTAATGCAGTTTGCAAGTTATTGTCTTTTAAAAATTGTAATAAAGGCTTCAGGTCTCCAGGTTTTTCGTAAAACTGATTACTCCACTTTATTTCCACAGCCCATTGAGGTTTGAAGTTTTTGTCATCCAATTTAACCATATCAACTTCTCCCTTCTGCCATCTTGCGTAGTATGGCGTAAACCAATCTCTATGAAGCCATTGAGCAAAAATTGCCGTCTCAACCATATTGCCAATAAAAGGGTCTGTTGGTTGTAGTGGAGAAAACAATGCACTTCGTAATGAAGGATTAGTGAGATAAATCTTAAACTGCGTAGCCCTTTGAAACTGTTTGGGTTTGTTGGATATTTTATGAACCACTTTAATTAAAAATGCAGCTTCTAAATATTCAATGTAGCGTTTAATTGTATTCTTTTGAACTCCTGAGTTTTTACTTAAATCTTCAAGACTTACTTCCCCAGCAGTGTTATATGCAATAGCAGTAAATAACGAATTAAGCTCTTGCACGTCTCTTATTCCATAAAGACTTGGCAAATCTCTCAATAATACTTTGTCAATAATATCGCTTCTTATATATCGTCCGGGATTACCCTGAATTTTTTCTGAAAAAATTACTTCCGGGTATCCACCATAATTAATGTAGTCCAAAAAATGCTTATTAAGTTCATTGATATTATTGGTGCTGTAAAATTTTGTCAAACTGCCTTGCCAGTCCAAATTTGTCTCTGTGATGAGTCTGTTTAATTGCTTCAAATGAAGAAACTCATTAAAGGTCAACGGAGGCAGCATAAAATCTGTGAAGCGTCCTGCTCCACTTTCATTACTCTTAAGTCTTAATGCAGCAGCAGCAGAACCCGAAACCACAAAGCGAGTATGAGGATAACTGTCAACTAAAGACTTTAGATGCACTTCCCAATCTTTTAAATATTGTATCTCGTCAAAGAAGATAAACCAACCTTTGGGACTTTCCTGTTTTGTTGCCTTTCGGCAGAAGGTAAAAAGTTGCTCTAAGCCGATATTGTTGTAAATAGGTGTTTCAATTGAAATGAAAGCAACTTTCAAAGGGTCAATTTTATTCTCAAGCAGATTTTGAATAGCATGATACATCATTACAGTTTTACCAACTCTTCGTGGTCCCATTAGAACAACTGCTCTTCTAACATCTGTCTCTGTTACGAGAGGCATAAACAAGTCAAAATACAATCTCCTTTGCATAGAAGTGTAATAATCTTCTACTGCTCCAGTCACCCACCAAGGATTTTCGAATCTTAGTCGGTCAAGAATCTGTTCTTCGGAATAAGGTAATAAAGCCATTTTTATAGGTATTAACAATTCAAAGTTACAAAAATAAGATTATTATACAACTCTTATTTTTAAATATTTGTTATTTATAAGAAAAAATGAAGTCGAAATGACTCTAAATTGTCAAGATTGGGTGTCGATAAAATACGCTTGCCATCAACTCGTTTATAAGTCCTACAAAGCCATCCTTATTCATCCAATTTGGATAGGTCTGATTGTTGTTAGGCTTATTACAATAGTAAATGTACAAAAAATTTCACAAATCATCAAAAAGTGATTTAGTTTTTTTGAGTTTTATTGAGAGAGGCTGTAGGGAGTAAGGTTGGTTCTGGTTGTTAATGAATAAGATTCCTCGGTAAACTTGGAATGACAGGGGGCGTTGTTCCTTTTTCGTGAATTGAAATTGAACGCAGATGACGCAAATTATGCTGATTTACACTGAGAAACACCTTGTAAACCCTGTGCAACACTGTGTTAGCTATTTAGTTGATAGCTGATGGTTGAAATCTTCGAAACACCAAACACCAAACACCAAACACCAAACACCAAACGCCAAACGCCAAACACCAAACACCAAACACCAAACACTAAACACTAAACACTAAACACTAAACACTAAACACTACCCCCCTGATACAGCTGCATCAGTACCTTTTCAGGTGTTAGGGGTGAGCTGAGCTGAATGCGGTGGCTGGGATTAAACGCCTTAATGGCATTCTGAATGGCGAAGTAGGCCGCTATGCCGTACATGAATGGCGGTTCGCCAATGGCTTTCGACCGTAGCACCGCCAGTTCAGGGCCGGTAGTGGGGAGCGGTATGCATTGGATGCTCTTGGGGGCAAAGTGTATGTCGGGCACTTTGTAGGTTGATAGGCTGTTCGATAGTAATCGGCCCTTGGGGTCAAAGGCCAACTCCTCCAGTGTTACCCAACCAATTCCCTGTACCACAGCACCCTCAACCTGCCCAAGGTCAATCAGCGGGTTGATGCTATTGCCAAAGTCGTGTACAATGTAAACATCATCAATGGTATAGGTTCCCCTGATGCAGTCCAACGTTACTGTAACTATTCCTGTGCCGTAAACGTGGTAGGCAAATGGGTGGCCTTTTTCCTTGGTTTTGTCAAAGTAAATAACCGGTGTGGCGTAATGGCCATTTTCAGTCAGAGCAACCCTTTTCAGGTGGGCTTTTTTCACCAGCTCGTTCCACTTTAACGGTGTGGGTTTGCCATTGCAGGTAACCGTTTCGTTCTCAATGTTTAGGTCATTCTCGCTACATTCAAGTATTTCCGATGCTACCTTGAGTAACCGTTTTTTCAGGGGGGCTATGGCTATTCGCAGGGCGTTACCGTTCAGGTCGGCACCACTACTGGCAGCCGTTGGCGATGTGTTTGCCACCCGTGTGGTGTTGGTAGAGTAGATTTTAACTCGGTTAATATCAATACCCAACAGCATTGATGCTACCTGTGCCATTTTGGTATTTACACCCTGTCCCATTTCAATGGCTCCAGTGCTTACTGAAACGCTGCCATCCTGGTAAATATGAACAAGGGCGCGGGCCTGGTTCATTGCTGTGTTGGTAAACGATATGCCAAAGCAGAGCGGCATAACAGCCAAGCCCCTTTTGCTGTACTTGTTGTTTTGGTTGTAATTCTCAATGGATTTACGGAGATTCTCAAGGTCAAACCTTTCCGATGCAAGGGCAAAGCATTTACGGGCGTTTACGTTTTCGGCCTTTTGCCCGTACTGGAACTCATCGTTCTCGTTGAGCAGGTTGGCCCTTTGAATCTCGATAGCGTTAACGCCTATGGCCTCGGCAGCCTTTGCTATGGCGCTTTCAATGACAAACATGCCCTGTGGCCCGCCAAAACCACGGAAGGCTGTGTTAGGTGGCAGGTTTGTTTTGCAGCTGTAAACGGTAACCCTAGTATTGGGAATAAAATAGGAGCCCGTGGAATGGAACAGCGTACGTTCCATGATAGCTGGCGAGAGGTCGGCTGCGGCTCCACCATTTTGGTAAAGGGTGGTTTCAAAGGCCAATATCTTCAGGTCGGCCGTTAGGCCAATTCTGAAATCGCCGTTGTAAGGGTGGCGTTTGCCGGTCATCCGCATGTCGTCGTGGCGGGGTAAAACGAGTTTTACCGGTTTACCGGTAATGTGAGTGGCAAGTGCGGCCATAGCGGCAAACCCCGAGGCCTGGTCTTCCTTTCCTCCAAAACCGCCACCAAGGCGAACTACATCAACCTCAATGAGGTTCATGGGTAAGCCTAAAACCCGTGCCACGGTTTTTTGAACGGCCGTGGGGCCTTGGGTTGATGAGTGAACCTTGATATAACCTCCCTCAATTGGGTAGGCGTATGCTCCCTGTGTTTCGATGTAAAGATGCTCCTGTCCGCCAATCTCTATACTATCCTCAACTATGTACTTACACTTACTCCAAGCTTCATTGGGATTGCCCATGCTGAAAGTTCGGGACGGTATTAGCAGTAACCCTTTTTCCTTTGCCTCGCGTGGGTCGGTAACCGGTTCCAGCTCCTCGTAATCAATCCGAACCAGCTGTACTGCTTTTCGGGCAATGCGCTCGGTTTGGGCAACAACCACCGCTATGGGTTGTCCCTGGTAGTGAACCTCATGCTCGGCAAGCAGGGTTTCGTCCTCAATTATCCCGCCAATCTGATTCTCGCCCGGAATATCGATATACATGATGATTTTTTCCACACCATCAAGCTTCAGGGCTTCTGCCAAATCAACCTTAACTATTTTGCCATGCGCTATGGCTGATCCAACAATGGCAGCATGCAGGGTACCCGATATGGTTGGGATATCATCGAGGTAAACCGATTTCCCTGTAACGTGTCCTATGGTGTCGATGTTTTTCATCGCTATAACTTTTTAAAAACCTGATCAAACCGATCACCCAAAAACTTTTGCAGATGTGCCAAAAATAACTGCCTTAGCAGCAGTTGTTTATATTCCGCTGCTCCACGGATATCGCTGATGGGCGATATTTCCTGCTGAATTATTGCTGTTGCCTGGGCTATATTATCGGCATTGAGCTCTTTTCCAGTTAGGTGATTTGATGTTCTATGCAGATATAAAGGTATAGGGGCAACACCACCCGCCGAAAGGCGGCATTTTTTTATCTTCCCATTCTCGATTTCAATAAGCATTGCGCTGTTAACGCTTGCAATATCAAGGTATTTTCGTTTGCTCACCTTTTCAAAACTGAATAGGGTAGCGGTTTTGGGTAACTCAAAGGTGATATACTGAATAACCTCACCGGGTTTTAAATTTAGCTGCTTATAGCCAACAAATATTTCGTTTAGCGGTTGCTGACGGGTTTTTCCATCGATAACTGACGTTACCTGAGCATTTAAAGCCAAAAGTATCACGCTTAAATCGCCTATAGGGGAAGCATTTACAATGTTGCCGGCAACGGTTGCCATATTCCTTATGGGCTCAGACGAAACCAGCATCAGGTATTCCTTTAATTGCGGGAAACGCGATGTGAACTCAGCCGATGCCAAAAGGTCAGTCACCCTGGTTGCACCACCTATGGTACAGGTACAATCGTTTATGATAATTCCCCTTGGTAGTTCATTTAGGGTCGATTTCACTTTTTGCTCGTAAATGGCATCGGGACGCTGAACCATTAGGTCGGTTCCCCCAGCAATAAGTTGGGAATGGTTATCAGTATCAACCTCAATTACATCGAGATGTTGAAGCTTTTGTGGGATTTCCTGAAAGTATTCAGGCAGATAGCCTTTACCAACAAGCCACCCAATGGGGTCGGCAACGTTTTTATCGCGCATCAGGCGGGCTATATCGCTGGCTGCACGTTCAATGGACTTGTATCCGGTGCATCGGCAAATATTACCTGCTACTGCCTCAATTGCTCTTTCGGTGGTAGGCTCTTCGCGGTTCATGCAGAATGCTGTAAACGACATCACAAAACCAGGAGTACAGAATCCGCACTGGGTAGCAGCATGGTCGGCCATGGCTTGCTGAACGGGGGTTAACGTTTTGCTAAGGTTTATGCCCTCAATGGTGACCACATGCTTGCCGTGAGCGTTAATTAGCGGGTAAAGGCACGAGGTAACACTTTGGTAGTGAACCTTTCCGTTGACCAACTCGCCAATTAGCACGGTACATGCTCCGCAATCGCCCTCGCGACAGCCTATCTTTGTTCCAGGTAGGTTAGCCTCGTACCGAATAAAATCTAACAGGCTCATTCCCGGATTACAATCGGTATTTACCAGTTTTTGGTTAAGAATAAAACTTACCATTTTAAATCACTATAAGCATCACAATATACAAACGAACCTAATAAAAAATCAAGTTATTACGTAAAAATGGAATAAAATCGATGTATTTTTATCGAATTAAATTGAAATATTCTATCAAGTATGAGAAATATAAGAGCATTCAGGTTAATTATTGCTGCTCTGACTGTTGGTTTGCTGTTAATGTATAGCTGTAAGCCTCATAAAACCGATAGTTTTAGGTTGATGACCTACAATATTAGGTTCGATAATCCCGACGATGGCCTGAATGCTTGGCCTTACCGGAAGGAGCACGTAGCGCAGATGGTTAAGTTTTACGGGGTTGACCTGCTGGGCGTGCAGGAAGCGCTAAATCATCAACTGCACGATATCATTGGCATGCTCGATGGTTACGAATACGTGGGTGTTGGTCGCGACGATGGCGATACGCTAGGTGAATACTCGGCAATAATTTACCGTACCCAGAGGTTCGATTTGCTTTTCAGTAAAACTTTTTGGCTATCGGAAACGCCCGACACCTCTTCACTTGGCTGGGATGCTGCTTGTAAAAGGGTTTGCACATGGGCAATTTTTAAGGATAGGATAAGCGGAAAAACCTTTGCAATGTTCAACACCCACTTCGACCACATGGGGAAGGAAGCCCGGAAAAATTCAGCCAAACTACTGGTAAACAGGATTACAGCAATTGCCGATGATTTGCCCGTAGTCATAACCGGCGATTTTAATATGATTCCTACAGATAGCTCATTAGTTCCAGTTACATCAAACTTTGCCGATACCTACAACTTATCGCCCATTGGCCACTACGGCCCGATTGGAACCTGGAACGGCTTCGACTATAACAGCCCGCTAACCGATAGGATTGACTATTGCTTTGTTGATAGCAACAAAATTGACATTTTAAGGCATGCCCATATCGACGATGCCTTTAGGCAAAGGTTTCCATCGGATCATTTGCCTGTTTTTGTGGAAATGCGGGTAAGGTAGGTTACTTTCCGATGCAAAACTTTGAGAAGATAAAGCCCAGAACCTCGTCGTTCGATATCTCGCCGGTAATCTCGCTCAAATAATCGATGGCCTGGTGAATATCAATGGCAAGCAAATCGCCACTAAGGTTTGCATGTAAACCGTTTAGTACCTGCTGTAAGTTTGTCCGTGCCGATTGCAAGGCATTGTAATGCCTGATATTGGTTACCACCACGTCCTCGTTTTCGGGCATATCGGCCTTACCAATGGCAATTAGTTGCTGCTGCAGGAGCTCAACATTGTGGCCTGCTTTTGCAGAAATGGCAAGCGCTTTAAATCCCTTACTTGCTAAGGCCGTTAAAATCTCATTAACATGGCTTTGGCTCGATTTATCCTCCTTGTTCACCAGCACAATCAAGCTTTGCGAGGGCATAATTTTTGAAGCAAAACTGTCAACCTCGTCAACTATTTCACGGGTATCGCTTTGGGCATCGGCAATGTAAAGCACTATGCGTGCTTTTTCAATTTTGGCAAAAGCCCTCTCAATGCCAATGCTCTCAATGGTATCGGTGGTTTGGCGCAACCCAGCGGTATCGATAAAACGGAAGTTTATACCGCCCAAATGGATTGTATCCTCAATGGCATCGCGGGTAGTGCCTGCTATTTCAGAGACAATAGCCTTTTCCTCGTTCAGTAAACGGTTCAGCAGTGTCGATTTGCCCACATTGGGTTTACCGGCAATAGTAACCGGAATACCTGTTTTAATGGCATTGCCCTGGCTAAACGATGCCGATAGCTTATCGATTTCCGAAATGATATTATTAATGAGCATTTCCAGTTCATGGCGATTGGCAAACTCCACGTCCTCCTCGCTGAAATCGAGTTCCAGCTCAACAAGGGCAGTGAACCTGAGCAGCTCGTTACGTAGTTCAGTAAGTTTGTTCGATATACCGCCCCGCATCTGGTTTAGCGCCACCCGCCGGGCAGTCTCGCTGGTCGATGCGATTAGGTCGGCAATGGCCTCGGCCTGCGACAGGTCAATCTTTCCATTCATAAATGCCCGTAGGGTAAACTCGCCGGGCTGTGCAAGCCGTGCGCCATGGCGCACAAGCAGTTCCAGCAGTTGCTGTTGGATAACAGTGGAACCGTGGCACGAAATTTCAATCACATCCTCGCCCGTGTAGCTGTGTGGCGCCCTGAAAAGGCTTACCAAAACATGGTCCACCTCGCGGTCACCATCCATAATTGAACCGTAGTGTATGGTGTAAGCCTTTTGATTACGCAGGCTTTTACCCTGCCTGGCAGGGCTGAAAACCTTATCGGTAATTTCAATGGCACTGCTGCCGCTAAGCCTGATAACCGCTATGGCACCCATACCGGGCGGTGTGGCAATGGCCACTATGGTTTGCTTGCTATCAAATGTCATGGTACTAGTTACATAAGTTTATGCCCTTTTATCCTGCAACGCAACTTTTGGCAATTACTCTGTCGAAATTTCAAAAATGTCTGCATACAAAGGTAATCGCTTTAAGTGATTAAGGCAAGGTTACATGTATTTCCTTTTAGTGCTTGTTAAGATAGGTGTTGAAAAATATTATGGGAAACTTTTTACAATAAAATATTGTCTGTCAAATCGGTAGTCGATAGTGTTATAATCTGTGAACGTAGTTTCAGTCAGCTTGAAAAACTTTGGATAGTATGCCCATATTGTGGACAAAAAGTAAAAGATAAAAAACCAGAGTAGTTCTTTAAAAATGCAAATCCATAATTACGCCAGTCCTCAAAAAGCCCTTTAACTAAAATTATTTATATTTGCCAGGTGTGAAATATTTGCCTTACCAAAATCACGCCTTAGTACAAATATTTAAGGATTAAGAGCAAAAGTAAGGCAGTGGTAGCGTATTAGTTGCCAACGCATCATACATATAGAGTTTGTTTGGATATCTGCAGAAAGCACAATCCAAGTGAAACAAAGAATCGATGATTCGTATTTTATATTTATAATAGTAACCAACGCAAAAGAAAATACATGGAGCAATTAGTAACTTCAAACTTAAAACTTGGAATTATTGCAGGTGGTCAACTTGGAAAAATGTTAATACAGGAAGCCAGTAAGTGGGATATTACCACATACGTTTTGGATAATGATGAGAACTGCCCGGCAGGGAGTATTGCTTCATATTACATAAAAGGCAGCAACACCGATTTTCAATCAGTATATCATTTTGGGAAAATGGTTGATGTATTAACATTTGAAATAGAAAATGTAAATATTGAGGCATTAAAAATGCTCAAATCTGAAGGCATAAGAATTGCTCCTGACCCTGAAATATTAGAACTAATTCAAGATAAGGGATTACAAAAGGAATTTTATAAACAGAATGGTATACCAACCTCTCCATTTGAAATTTATGGATCGAAAAATGAAATTTTAAATGCTATCGAAATGGGTGAAATTAAATTTCCGTTTGTTCAAAAGCTAAGAAGAGGGGGATACGATGGTCGGGGAGTTTCAATAATAAATGATAAAAATGATTTGGAAAATCTTTTAAGTGGATCGTCAGTGATTGAGGAAAAAGTAGATGTTGAAAAAGAGATTGCAGTTATTGCCGCCAGGAATAGGAAAGGAGAAATTAAGTGTTTCCCTGTTGTAGAAATGCATTTTGATGCTAAAGCGAATCTTGTAGATAAATTAATTTGCCCTTCTTCTATAACAGCGGAACAGTCCGAAAAGGCTATTAGTATAGCCAGCGAAATAATTGAACTATTAAATATGGAGGGATTGCTTGCCGTGGAATTTTTTGTTGACTCCAGTGGTACAGTAATTGTAAACGAAATTGCTCCCCGTCCCCATAATAGTGGACACCATACCATTGAAAGCATTATCACTTCGCAGTTTGAGCAGCATTTGCGTGCAATTTTAAATTTGCCTTTAGGAAGCACCGAAATAAAAATTCCCTCGGTAATGATAAACATATTGGGGGCTGAAGGATACGAAGGCCCGGTTCTATATGAAGGCTTAACCCAATGCTTGGCTATTGAAGGAGTAAAGATTCATTTGTATGGGAAAAAGATAACTAAACCCTATAGGAAAATGGGGCATGTTACCATTTTGTCACCGTCGATAGAGCGTGCTTTAAAAAATGCAGAAATGGTAAAACAGTTAATAAAAGTAAAATCATGGAAAGAAAGTTAGTGAGCATTGTAATGGGATCAGATTCCGATTTATTAATAATGAGGCAGGCTGCCGAAATGCTTGATAAATTTGGTATAGGATATGAAATTGATATTGTATCGGCACACCGAACGCCAGATAAACTCTATGAATTTGCTTCGAAAGCACACGAGAGAGGAATTTTGGTAATTATTGCTGGGGCAGGAGGGGCAGCCCACTTGCCCGGAATGGTTGCAGCCATTTCGCCATTACCTGTTATTGGTGTACCAGTAAAGTCGAGCAATTCTATTGACGGTTGGGATTCTATCCTATCCATTTTACAGATGCCCGGTGGGGTCCCAGTGGCGACAGTAGCGTTGAACGGAGCCAAAAATGCAGGAATACTTGCCGCCCAAATTGTATCGACTTCGGACAGTTCAATACTGGATAAAATTATTCAGTATAAGCAAGAGCTTAAAGAACAGGTAATTATAAAGTCTAAAGGTTTGAAAACCTAATATGGATTTTTTTAAAGGACGGAAAGCTGTTATAGCAACCAAGCATAAGAAGGAAGAGGCCATAGCTCCACTGCTTGAAAAGGAACTTGGGCTTGTTTGTTTTGTCCCCGAAGGTTTAAATACCGATATTCTGGGAACATTTTCAGGAGAGGTAGAAAGGGTAGATGATCCCATTACAACTCTACGAAAAAAGTGCCAAATGGCCATTGATGCTACAGGAATTAGTCTTGCTATTGCTAATGAAGGTTCATTCGGGCCGCACCCAACACTTTTTTTTGCCCATGCAGATGATGAACTCATTATGCTTATGGATAAAGAGAACGGAATTGAAATTATCGAAAGAGAGTTAAGCTCTATAACTAATTTTGATGGGACAGACTTAAAATCAGTGGAAGAACTAATTGCATTTGCAAATATAATTGGATTTCCATCTCACGGAATTATACTAAAAAAAGGTAAAAATGTTTTTACAGATATTATTAAAGAGAATAGGACTTTTGATGAACTGATAAAAAACTATCACAAAATAAAAAATGATGATGGATCTGCTTATGCAGAAACGGATATGAGGGCTATGTATAACCCAACCAGAATGGGAATCATTGCAAAGGCAGCCCAAAAACTTGTGAATAAAATTAAATCGTTATGCCCTGCTTGTTCTACACCGGGTTTTGGTGTAACCGAATCCATAAGTGGATTGCCTTGTGAAATGTGTGGACTGCCAACGCGGTCAGTGCATAAACATATTTATCGTTGCCAAAAATGTAATTTTCAAAGGATAATTGAGTACCCTTTTGGGAAGCAACTTGAAGATCCTCAGTTTTGTGATTATTGTAATCCTTAACAACCTGAACAAAAATGAAAAAGTATTTAACAGTAATTGCCGCATTTATTATAATGCTATGCTTGGGAAGTGTTTATGCATGGAGTTTAATTGCATCGGAGTTAATTAAAACTCATGGCTTTTCCGCTTCTCAAACACAGGTAATATTTGGGGCTCTTATTGGCGTATTTCCCTTAACTATGATTTATGTTGGCAGACTTGGAAAGGCCTTAAAACATAGAATATTGGGGTATATTTCATCTTTACTTTTCTTCACAGGGTATCTTATTGCGGGTATTTCTAAAGGCAATTTCATTTTAGTTTTACTGGGTATCGGAATAATAGGCGGTATTTCTACAGGATTTGGGTATTGGGTAGCTCTTACTTCTCCTGTTAAATGGTTCCCAGAAAAAAAAGGACTTATTACAGGCATCGCAGCGGGTGGTTTTGGTTTAGGAGCACTTATTATGTCAGAAATATCCGAGGCTTTTTTCAGCTGGGGCTTTAATGTGATGTCTTTACTCAAAGTTTTTGGCATTGGTTACGGGCTTACCATTTTTATTTTTTCAAATTTTCTTTTTCAAATTCCTAACAAATCTGAATTAAATGATGATTATGTGAAAACATCGGAATTTATTAAACATAGAATTTTTAAAAAACTATTCCTCGGAATTTTTTTAGGAACATTTGCCGGTTTACTTATTATTGGAAGTCTAAAAATTATTGGAGAAAAATTCAATATTTTAAATCATTTTTTGGTACTTGGGGTGGTGGTGTTTGCAATTACAAATTTCTTAGGTAGACTTATCTGGGGTGGAATAAGTGATCATATAGGAGCTAGCTTTAGCATTTTCTTAGCCCTTTTGGTGCAATCTATTTCTATTTTTTTATTAATTATTTTAAACCTATCAAATATCTCGTATTTAATTGTTACGGCATTTATTGGTTTTGGATTTGGTGGAAACTTTGTACTTTTTGCAAAAGAAACTGCACAAGTTTATGGAATAAAAAATCTAGGAATAGTTTACCCGTACGTATTTATTGGATATGCCATTGCTGGTATTGCAGGGCCAACAAGCGGGGGTTTACTCTACGATATTTCAGGTACATATTTTTATTCTATAGCTTTAGCTGGTTTCATAAGCCTTTTGGGCAGCATGTTGTTTCTTAAACATTTTATATCAATAGAAAATAATAAATGAGATTTATATTCTGAGAATTCAGGTTAACTTTTTCCTTTTGAGGATTTACATTTTTCTTCCCTTGCCTAAATTTAGTCAGATATCTTCAAACTTCATTCATTGCCCATTAAATCATTCCAATTCATTTGAGGCAACGCCTTGCAAGATAATACCATTTTGAAACAGAATATGCTTTCTCATATAAAACAGCATCTATAGAATACCTTGCACCATTGTTCGCAGTTGCTCTTTTTTCTATATGTCTTCAGCGATTAGTTAGTTATTCTGGATCTGTTAATTGTTTCTAAAAGTTTATTTTTTACTGTTTTTCTGCAAAGAAACAATCAGGTATTCATAGACTGGTTTATAGTTTGATTAAATTTAACCAGTTTGATGTTAATTTTTGAACAAGAAAATATTTTAAAACTTATTAACAATAAACCTGTCTTTTCTTGGTCAGGTTCTTGTTTTTTCTATTTTTGCAAGATAACCTAAACCAAACCAAAACCATGAACTCTTTTCTGGAACGTTTCGATTATGTTATTCAGCTTTATAACGAATATATTGGTGGCTACCTGATTTTAGCCTTACTTGTTCCTACCGGAATTTACTACTCAATTCGCCTTAAATTTTTACAGATTAGTCATTTTAAACATGCCATCGATCTGGTTCGGGGAAAATATAGCAAGCACGATGATTTGGGCGATGTTAGCCATTTTAAAGCATTAACAACAGCGCTCTCGGCTACCGTAGGAACTGGTAATATTGTAGGGGTTACGCTGGCCATATACTTTGGTGGCCCCGGTGCGGTTTTTTGGCTTTGGGTTACCGGATTCTTTGGCATGATGCTGAAAATGGTTGAGTGCACGCTGGCACAAAAGTATCGTAAAATCAATGCCGATGGCACTGTTTCAGGTGGCCCAATGTACTACATAGAGCAGGGGCTTAAGGATAAGCTCGGGGTGTGGGCAAAACGTTTAGCCATTTTCTTTGCATTTGCCGGAATTCTTTGTTCCTTAGGAACAGGCAATATGGCTCAGGCCAACTCTATTTCCGATGTTTTAAAAACAAGTTACAATATTCCAGTACTTTACACCGGTATAGCCATTTCGGCTTTGGTATTTTTAATTGTTGTTGGCGGTTTGCGCCGCATTGCCAACGTGACCTCTAAGCTTGTACCTTTAATGGCCATTATTTATTTTGGTTCTGCAATAGTTGTTATAGGTGTTCACTATGCCGATATACCCTCAGCTTTATGGCTGATTGTGAAAAGTGCATTTACTGGTCATGCCGCTGTGGGCGGTTTTGTGGGGTCAACCTTTTTTATGACCATGATATGGGGTGTTCGCCGGGGTTTATTTTCCAATGAAGCCGGGCAGGGCTCGGCGCCTATGGCGCATGCTGCCGCTAAAACACCTTACCCCATGCGCGAGGGTTTTGTGGCATCGCTTGAGCCCTTTATCGATACTATTGTGATATGCACGTTAACGGCATTAGTTATAATCCTAACAGGAGTATGGAAGATAGATGGTGCCATTAAAGGTGTAGGTATGACAGTAGAGGCTTTTCAGGAAGGACTTGGAAAAATTGGGGTTGGCTTTATGGCCCGCCACATGGTAGCCATTAGCTTACTACTCTTTGCATTTTCCACCATTATCAGCTGGTCGTACTACGGAACTCGAACTGCACAGTATATTTTTGGCGACAAAGCCATAAAACCTTACTACTACGTTTTTACCCTATTTGTATTCTTTGGTTCGGTTTGGGGTATCGATTTGGTTTGGCACTTTGTGGATATGGTTATCACGTTTATGAGCATCCCAAACCTGATAGCGCTGCTGCTTTTATTCCCGGTAATGAAAGCCGAAGCCGAAGGATACTTAAAGCGTCTTAAAGCTGGGGAATTCGATTTGAGTAGAGATGGATTGAGGCAGAAAGAATAAGATTATTTTGTTAGTTGATTGTTGATAGTGAATCTAAAAGGAACGCTGCTGACACAGGCTATTTAGTTGATGGTTGTTAGTTGCTAGTTGACGGTTAAGGGTTGATAGTTAAGATGTGTCTAGTCCTGAAATAAGTCTACAGGTTAATAAATAAATTTAGGCGACACTCGTAAAAACATCATCAGGGGTTTTAAAGCCCAAAGATACATGTAATCTTTTAGAGTTGTAAATTTTCACGGCCTGATCGACAGCTTTTCTGGCCAGGTCGGTAGAGGGGAATGTCTGGTCAAGGAAGAACTCGTCTTTGAGGATGCCGTTCACGCGTTCGGCCACGGCGTTCTCGTAGCAGTGGTTCTCCTGGGTCATGCTGGG
>Ga0101944_10005256_pt1 | contig 14942 bp, 11 predicted proteins | sample DewCreD2012metaG_FD_75245 | JGI IMG/M metagenome (GOLD analysis project Ga0101944, IMG submission 75245) | Hot spring sediment bacterial and archeal communities from British Columbia, Canada, to study Microbial Dark Matter (Phase II) - Dewar... ...
TCGACCTCCGCCGCAGACATCCGCGACATGAACCCGTCATCTTCGAGGATTTCGCTCCGACAAATATACCGGAAGCGTCCCTCGAGATGTTCGATTCGCCAAAGGACATACAGCGTCACCTTCAGTTCGTCCGCGTCGGTGATGTCGTTCAGCAACCGGAAAAATGAATCGGGCACGGGCGTGAAGGTTTCGGAGGAAGTAAAGCCGGGGAATGTTGCGTTCATCCTATCGGGTTTTCCCTTTCCTTCTTACCGATAAAAATCAGCGACTCAATATCCTCCATATCTTCAGGAGCAAATTTTTTGATGATTTTGCGCACTTCATCCAAATCGGCCTCGGAAGCCCAGCCCAACATGCGCGAGACATCTGCCCAATCCTGCGGGCGCTGTGATTCCATCTTGAGCATGACGAGATACGGCAAACCGACCACCGGGTAGCCCGCTGGGTCTTGTTTGGGGGCAGAAAGGGCCTGTTCGAGCCAGCGATAACGCCCAAAAATCACATCCACCTCCGTGCCATCCGGGGAGCGCAGCACATAGCCAGGAATTGCCAACGGAGAGACAAGTTGATATCCAGCCTCCTGGAGCCTGGCAATCACAGCCTTTCCATCACGCTCATGGACGATGATATCCATATCTTTTGTGGCGCGTTCGGCCATGTAAGCGCGCGTGGCGACCCCGCTCACCAGCGCCCATGGAACGCCAGCCAAAATAGGACGTAAATCGGGCCAGGAAATCATCGCTGTTCTTCTTTTCAAAAATTCGGGGCTGCTGCCCGCGCCCGGCTTGACGCGGCGGCGGACCATCTCAATCATCAAGCCCCGCAATTGGCGCGGGGTCAGGTTGCCGTCAGGCGCAATTTTGGCAATCGAGGGTGGAACTTGCAAGGCGCTCATATTCTTACACCTTGTCTAAATCTACGGTTCTTGTCGCCGCGTTTTCGAACTTGGTCAGGTTGTTGCGGAAAATCAAATCGACTTGCCCAACGGGGCCATTACGATGTTTTGCCACCTTCAAATGCGTTACATTCTGCATGGCCGGGTCTTTTTCATCGCGGTAGATGAACATCACAATATCGGCATCCTGCTCCAGCGAGCCAGATTCGCGCAGGTCGGAAAGCTGCGGCTCTTTATCGGCGCGCTGTTCGACGGCGCGCGAGAGTTGGGCTGCCGCCAGTAGCGGGACATTCAACTCGCGGGCCAGTTGTTTCAGGTTGCGGGTGATATACGAGACTTCCTGCACGCGGTTGTCGTTGCGGGTTTCGGAGGTCATCAACTGGATGTAGTCCAGGATGACCAGGTCGAGGCCAAATTCCATGTGCAGGCGGCGCAGTTTGGTGCGCAGTTGCAGCGGGGAGAGACTCGGGGTGTCGTCGAGGTAAATTCGCGTGTCGCCCAACACTTCGATGGCGTGGTTGAACAGGTCGAGGTCATCGGGGCTGAGTTTGCCGGTGCGCAGTTTTTGCGAGTCGATACCGGTATTTTGGGCAATCAGACGCTGCACGACTTGCTCGTTCGACATTTCCAGCGAGAACACGGCCACCCGCTTTTTGTGCAGCAGCGCGGCATTGTTGGCGACGGTCAACATCCAGGCGGTTTTACCCATGCCGGGCCGCCCGGCCACAATCAGCAGGTCGGAGGGCTGTAAACCGCCGGTCATTTTGTCCAGGTCGATGAAGCCGGTCGGCACGCCGACCACGTCGTCGGCCCGGCGCATCAAGGTTTCGATGTGGTCGTAATAATCCGAAAGGACTTCCCGAATCGGGCGGACATCGTGCCGGGTGCGGCGTTCGCCGACGTTGAAAATGGCTTTCTCGGCCTCGCCCATCACCGTTTCGATGGCTTCGTTCTCGTCGTAGGCCAGCGTGGCGATGGAATTGGCCGCCGTAAGCAGTTTGCGGCGCGTGGAGGCGGCCTCGACGATTTTGCCGTAGGCCTCGGCGTGCAGCGTGGTCGGCACCTGGTTGAGCAGTGCCGTCAGGAAGGCCGGCCCGCCGATTTCCTCCAGCCGGCCCATGTCGTCGAGTTCCTCCGCCACCGTCAGGTTGTCGATTGGCACGCGCCGCTCGTGCAGGCGGGTATAAGCCTCCCAGATGAAGCGCAGGCGGTGGATGTAGAAGTCATCGGCCTGGAGGAACTGCGCCAGGTCGTAATAGACTTCGGGGTTAATCAGCACCGCGCCGATTACGGCTTCTTCGGCCTCGCGGCTGTGCGGCACGCCCGCGGAGGGCTGGCTTTCGCTGAAGGGGATTTCGGATGTGAGGAAATCGGACATGGGAGTTCCCGGATTCCGAAGTCTCCCGACTTCGGCAGTGAACTCCAAAATCGGGAGATTTTGGAGTTCGCGAGGTGAGATAAATAAAGGACACGACCTGATTTATTGTACAACGTCGTGTCCTGTTCGGTCATGGTGAAAAGGTGCTAATTTTGCTTGGGCTGGTCGCCTTCTCCGTCGTCGGGCTTTTTGTCGCTGTCCAGTTTGCTCAGGAAGTCCTCGAAAATCGACAGGCGGGACGAATCTTCAGGGTTGAAGGAGCGCGCCGGGGAGGCTGGGGTTGGTCGGGAGGGCGAGGCGGCCTGAGGGGAGTCGCTTTGCTGCCGGGTGGTGGGTGGCATTTGGGAGCGGATGTCCTGCTCCGGGGTGATACTGGCTGAGGTCATCACCGAGGGGTCGACCAAAATCGGGACATGCGCCCGCACCGCCAGCGCAATCGCATCTGATGGGCGCGAATCTATGTTGATGACCTGCCCGTTCGATTCGGCCACAATGTTGCCGTAAAAAATATCCTCGCGCAAGGCCACGATTTCGACGCGCTTGATGCGCGCGTTGAAGGTGGTGAACAGGTTCTTGAGCAGGTCGTGAGTCAACGGGCGAATCATCTCGATTTCCTGCAAGGCAACCGTGATGGCTTCGGCCTCATACGGACCAACCCAAATCGGCAAGTATCGCTCGGTGTCGGCCTGGCGCAACACCACCAACCGCTGTGGTGACATCAGACTGACTCTCACGCTGTCAATGACAACTTCCACCATATTAGACATAATCACTCCTGTAAAGTATCCATATTTTAGCACAGGATGGAAGGCATCTATTGCCCAGCAGGACAAAAGTTTGCCAGAATCTCCCGGATTAATTGTTGGTTCGATGTAGTTGTTGGCAAGTCAGCCAGCCCGCCCTGGCAAACAACCCGCCTGGAATGGTCATCCTTTTTGATTTTCTGCAAAATATCGTTCGCGTTTTGCTGGTTGCCGGTCATGATGTATGCCCGCAGCAAGGGCAGCCATTCGATGTTGTCTTTGGGGGTCATGTTTTGTTTGATGGCATCATCTCCCAGGCGGGCGGCGGTCTCCCAATCCTGTTTTTGTATGGCAAGCCCAATTTTTTGGTAATAGTAACACCATCCATGGGCTGGCTCGTCTCCAAAAAGGAAATGCGGCGCAGATTGCCGGGAAGAATCGGACAGGATGACTTGCGTATTCGAGTAATTTGCCAGTTTTTCGATTTGCAGCGGCGTGTTTTTGGAAAGCAGTAAGGCATTTTGGTCTAAAACCTGCGCGCACGCACCTGTTGTTGGCTGCTGAATCACCAAAACTTTGTCAAAGTGCCGCGTCATGCCATGGGTGCGGTAATGCCACCACTCTGGTTCGGCTTGCATAACCACGCTTTCAACGTCGGCGCGCATCAGCGAAATCGCTGCTAATGGAAAATGGATGAAATTATCTCTATCTCGCAAATCGGGGTAATAGAGCAGGTTGGCTGGCCCCCATATATTATCGAAATCTTCCCGAATGGGCATGTTGGGGTAATAAACAGCCAGCGTTGCCTCTTCTTGCAGGTGCGGCGCGCGCCAGTAAACCTGCCACCAAAACTGACGAATCATTTCTTCTTCCTGAAGGGCTTTCAACCCTACGGCATAGTGCGTTAGCGCCGCCAGGCCGACCAGAGAAATAAGCACGCCTGCTCGAATTTTAGGCGATGCAATAAACGCCAGCCATCCGGTCAGAAATATGACTGCCGCCGGGACCGCTGGCAGGCCATAATGAGAAAATTCTTCAAATGTGACGGCTCGATTGGATAGAACGACTGGAATGACTCCTGCCAGAGTTCCCATACCGCCTATCAGAATGGCCTCCATCCGCCAGTCTTGCCTGGCTTCATCCTGCGCGCGGGTTTCCTCAAACTTCTGAATGGCGTAAAGAAACAGGGTGAGAACTGCCAGAATGGGTATCGCAAAAAGAAATCCTTTTACCTGTTCAACTTTCGTACCGTCAAAAAAATGCTCCTCGAAAGGTACGAACCAGGCCAGGACAGCAATGTTCAGGCTCGATTGGAAGAAACTTGCCGCCCACGATGCCAGGGTAGGAAGGGTGTTATCGAACAGGGCACTTATCTGCATTCGGAAATCTGTCGCAGGGCGGTTGTTTTCAAAAATGAAGAACCGCCAGAAAACAAATGCGCCTGGAATTGCTGCCAGCAAAGCCAAAATTCGTATTGCCAGCAAGGTTGCCCGGGCGCGCATTTCGGCGCGATTTCGCAATAACACCAGCCCAATGCACGCCAGGCGAAAGACTTCCATCCCAATGGCATATTCCACCAATGCTAAAGAGAGCAGGCCGGTTGTGCTGGCAGCCAGGAAAAAGGTGACTTTTTGGGCAAGGTTTTGCGTTGTCAGAAATTTGACCGAGAAACCGATGGAAAGAATTTCCACGAACAGGCTTAACATCATGGGCTGGTATTCCAGCCCCGAAATCCACCACAAATAGCCCGGGTAAATAAGCATCAACAGCGTTGCAATGAGCGCCATCTTTGGGATGCGATTCCAGAGTAATCGAAACAGCCAATAGAAGGCCAGGGCCGCTGCAACGCGCCAAAAATAATTCCCCAGGTGATAGGGCAAGGGATACTCACGGAACAGTGAGAAGTAAATCTCGAAAAAGACTCCGCGCGCAGGCCTATCTGGCTGAAACATGGCGGGAAAGATTTGGCTTCCCCCTGTTACGCCATTCAGGATGAAATACCACTCGTCCCGATAGAAACCTGCCTGAATCGCCGTTGGGAGGTAGACGAGGGCAGAAAGGAGAACCAGGAGGAAGAGAAGAAACCGATGGCTTTCGAGAATTTTTTTAAGCATTGGGGCAATCCACTGGAGAACATCAAAAAAACAGGCAAGTGCCTGCCTTTTTGCGATGATTATACTGCAATGCGCCTCTTTTCAAACCGGCTATAATACCGCGCATGGACATCCTCTTCATCCGCCACGCCGAAAGTGAATCCAACGCCGGGCTGCGCACCGAACACCCGGCTACCATCCGCCTGACCGAACGCGGACAGCAACAGGCTGCCCTGACTGCCCAAGCCCTGCCGCGCCCCGTGCTGGTGGTCACGTCACCTTATCAGCGCACTAAAGCGACCGCCGCGCCGCTGCTGGAACGCTTTCTCGATGCGCCGCAGGCCGAATGGCCAGTGCAGGAGTTTACCTTTCTGAACCCATCTCACTGGCGCGGTACAACCGGGCAGGAGCGCTGGCCGGCCGCCAACGAATACTGGGAGCGCGGCGACCCTCATTACCAGGACGGCGAAGGCGCGGAATCATTCCGCAGCCTGATGGTAAGGGTTCACCAGACCCGCGCGCTTATCCAGGAACAGGCAGACGGCCCGCTGGTCATCTTTTCGCATGGGCAGTTCAGCCGCGCTTTCCTGTGGAGCCTGCTTTACCCTACCGACGACCTTTCTGGCGACCGGATGCGCCGCCTGCGCAATTTTACGCGCGGCTTTCCCCTCCCCAACTGCGGCATCCTGACCTACCGCATCGAAAATGGGCGATTCTGGCACAGTGGAATCGATATTTCCCACCTGCCAGCTGGGTTGGTGACGTATTAGGGCTATCTAAAAAACCTGTTTTGCAACGCAACGACCGCCACTACCGGCGGTCGTTGTTTGATTCTGTCCCGGACGTTGCGGCAAGATATTATCTTTCCCTACTCTTTGGTCAGCCCTTTTTTTGTTTGCTAACTGGTTTACCGATGTTACTCCGCGTTTTGCATGAATTGGAGCACAGTTTGCCCATCCGCATTGTAAAAATTGAGCATGCGCCCTTCGATTTTGTAACTCGCCACCAGGCCAAAGGCGTTGAGAAAATCACTTTCCTGCTGCATCAATCCTTCTGGCTCAGCGCAGAACATTTTGGTTGAGGTCGCCGAGTCGAAACGAATTTTTTCACCATCCTGCGTGTATGGCGCGGAATATTCATTGCATCCCGTTGAGCCGCGCACTGCATCGCCAGCAAATTGCGCTGTCACCTGTGCATTGGGCAGGGGCGTGGTAATTCCCGACGGCACGGCATAGGCCGTCAGAATCCATGTTTTCTCTCCGAGCGGGGGCTGATAGGGGTCGAATACCAGCAAGGCCTGTTTTTCATCATCGAAGAGCGTTAACTGCCCGGATTCAATGCGGAAACCGACAGCGGCTTCCAACGCTTGCAGGTAAGCCGTTTCTTGCTCCATGAGGCCCGGTTCCAGGCAGGCCATCATGGTCGAAAACAGCGGTCCAAAGCGCAGGTTACTGCCTTCTTGCGAAAAATCGCCGCCAAAGGAATTGCATGAAGCATTACCGCCTGCTGCGTTTTCATCAATGATGAGCGTGGGCAGGGTATTCTCTATGACGGGTTGGCCGTTAATTTCAATCACCGCCCAACTTGTTCCGCTGAGGGATATTGGAGGCGGCGAGACAGACGGCGTTGCCGAACCGCAGGCGGTCAATAGCGCGCTTGCTATAAAAAATAAACTGGTCAGGAAAGGGGTAAGTTTCATTTTTTCTCCGGTTAGTAGGGTATTGGCATAATTTTCATGAGCAAGACGCGCCCGGTACGAGATTTGTTCCGCAGGCGGCGATAATCCGAGTAAAATACTCCAAAAATTGGAGGCGGCATGAAGAAACAACAAATCGGAAACCTGGTCATCCTGGGGCTGGTAGCGCTCAATTTCATCTTGTGGCTGATTTTCCCGCCGATTGACGATGGCCGTCCTAACTTCCTGCGCGCCTACGCGGGCGAAGTGCTGGGGGCGACTGTCATCATCCTGATGGCCTGCGGGCTGGTGCTGGCGGCGCGCCCCCAATGGGCTGAACCTACCTTTGGCGGTCTCGATAAGATGTACGCCGCCCACAAGCGCGCTAACACCGCCGCGTTCCTGTTGCTTTTCATCCACCTGCTGACTGTCCCCATTACTACAGACCGGCTGCTGCCCGGCACGCCCCTGGCAATTATCGCCTTCCTGGGAATCGTCACACTCGTCCTGCTGACGCTCTCGCCGCGCATCCCGCTTTTGAGCAAACTGACCAATGCTTCGTATGACAAGTGGAAGCGGACGCACCGTTTCATCGGCATTTTCTACGCGCTGGGCTTTGTCCATTCCCTGTTGGTGGATGGACTCTCCGCGCTGGTGGCGTTTTCTTACGTCCAGTTCATCTTCATCGTCGGATTGGGGGCCTATCTCTACACAGAAGTTTTCTCCCGTTTCCTGAACAAGTCTCTGCCCTATCGGGTGAGCGCTGTCCGCCGCCTGAACGGCAACACGACCGAAGTCACGCTCTCCCCCAAGGGCCAGAAACTCCGCCATCAGCCGGGGCAATTCCTGTTCGTGCGCTTCCCTGGCGACCGGGTGCTGGATGAATCTCACCCCTTCACCATCTCCTCGGCGCCGGGCGAGTCTGACCTTCGCCTGAGCATCAAAGCCAGCGGAGATTTTACCCGTTATCTCCACAACCACCTCAGCGAGGGCGCGGAGGCTCTCGTCGAGGGCGCGTATGGGCTGTTCCAATATCAAAATGGCGGCCCAAAGCAAATCTGGATTGCCGGCGGGATTGGGATTACCCCGTTTTTATCTTTCCTCCGGCACGGGAATATCAATCGGGATGTGGATTTCTATTACACCGTCCGCGCCCGCGAGGAATCGCTCTTCCTCGATGAAATCGAAAACGCCCCGAAACGGAATCGCGGATTCAGGGCGTTTGTGCGTTTTTCCATCGAGCAGGGTTCGCTGACCGTTGATGAAATCGCCCAAAACGCTGGGAATCTCCACGAGCGCGACATCTACCTGTGCGGGCCTTGGGGCATGACCCAGGCCTTTGTCCAAAAATTCAAGGCCCTGGGCGTGCCTGCCAAGAACATCCACTACGAGGAATTCAATTTTCGCTAACATTGGGGACTGCGGCGGTTTTACCGGTCAATGGGGATATCGTGCAGCGAAATTTCATCGTCCACCGGCTCGAGGTGGGTGATCACGACCGCATCTGGCAGGGCTTTGCGAATATCGGATTCGATGTCTTCGGCCACACGATGCGCGTCATGCACGGTCATTTGGCCGGGGACGAGAACATGCACCGAGACAAATCGCCGCGCTGCGCCCTGGCGGGTGAGCAGAGCATGAAAATCAATTCCGCGCCCGCGATAGGACGCAAGCGCGCCCTCGATGGCTTGTATATCCTCCGGCGGCAGCGAGGCATCCATCAACCCGGCTACCGAGCGGCGCAACAACTGAATCGCCGTCCAAACGATGTTGGCCGCGACTGCAATTGCGACCAGTGAATCGAGCGCCAGCCAGCCGGTCAAGCCTACTGCCGCCACGCCGCCAATCACCGCCGCTGAAGTCCAGACATCGGTCATCAGGTGGTGCGAGTCGGCTTCGAGGGTGATTGAGCGGTATTTTTTCCCGGCAGAGAGCAAAATCCGCGCCACGGTAAAATTAATGCCAGTGGCGGCCAGCGAAACAACCAAACCAATGCCCAACTGTTCCAGGGGTTGCGGAGCGAACAAACGCTGGATGGCGGTGTAAGCAATCCCACCCGCAGCCACCAGGATGAGAACGCCCTCGACGATACTGGAAAAATATTCGGCTTTGCCATGTCCGTAGAGGTGGCTTTCATCCGGCGGGCGGGCGGCAATGCTCAACATCCCCAGCGCCATCCCGGCGGCAACCAGGTTGATGAGTGATTCGATTGCATCCGAGAGCAGGCCGACTGAGCCGGTCAGCAGGTAAGCGCCGGCCTTCAGCGCAATGGTGGCGACAGCGGCAGCAATCGACAGCCAGGCGTAACGAGTGAGCGATGGGCGTTTCATGCGGTTATTTTCTCGCCATCTCCTGCTGGACGGTGTGATACAGGTGCTCGGCCTTCATATCGGCCAGTGAATAACATGGCGCTTTCAGGTGGTCGGCCAATTGCTGGGCCAGGCCCTGGTCGAAGGCAGCATGTTCCATGTTGATGACCACGCTCTTGACGTGTTCCGAAGCAATTAATTCGGCGAAATGATAAGATTCTTCCTGGGGTGGCAGTGACCCGACTGAGACGTTTCCCGCGCCATCGGTCAGCACAATCAGGAGCGGTTCGACATCGGGATGAATGAGTGCTTCGCGCTTGAGGATATCTGCTGCCATCAGCAGCCCTGCCGAAAGTGGGGTTTTGCCCCCCACTGGAATATCTATCAGCGCCCGTTGGGCCAGTTGCACGCTGTTGGTGGGAGGCAGCACGAGCGTGGCGCGGTCTTTCTGGAAGACAATCAACCCGACCCGGTCTCGCCGCTGGTAGGCGTCTGTCAAGAGCGAGAGAATCGCCCCTTTGGTGGCGTTCATGCGCTCGGCGACGGCCATGCTCCACGAAGCATCTACCAGGAACAAGACCAGGTTGGCGCTGCGCTTAACGCGGACTTTCTTCTGCAAATCGCCCTTTTCAATGGCGAAGGCCAACCGCTTACGCTTCTCATCACGGCGTTTCTGATATGGCGCTGCCGCGCGGATGGTGGCATCGAAGGCGATGTCGGTGCTGCCGTTGGCCGGGCGGGCCTTGATGTAACGCCCTCGCCGCCGCTCGGTGACGGTTTCGGAGCGGCGACCGGCTTTCTGGCGGGTCAATTTATCGAGCGGGGTATCGAGTTTGCGCGGGGCAAAGGTTTCGCCCGGCTTGACCTTTTGCCCGCCTTCCCACCAGTTGGCGTTGTGGGAGGCGAACACGTCCTGCCGGGCGGGTTCGGTGGTTCCGGGTTGGGTGTCGTCCTCTATCCGTTCATCGTCTAAGACCGACTTTTTTTTTCCTGCGAAGCCGATTTCTCGGAGGACTCTTCGCTCTCCTCGCCCTCCATCGACTGGCCCACCAGGTTTTCGATTCGTTCCTGGAGTTGGTCGGCGGTCACTTCGGCCTGGTAGAACGGCCCGCGCTTGATGCGGTGCGGCAGGGCCAGTTCGGCGGCCAGGGCAATATCGTGGTCGGTGATGGAGGTGCGGCCCTCGAAAGCGGCCTGGGCGCGGGCCGCTTTCAGGATAACCAGGTCGGCGCGGTGGCCGTCCACATTCAGGGAGGCGGTCAGCGCGGCGATAGAGAGTAAATCACGCTTCGAGTATTTCACATCTCCGACGAGTTTGCGCGCCAGTTCGATTTTGTGCGAGAGTTCTTCTTCTTTCTCCAGGAACTGCTTGCGGAATGCGACCGGGTCCGCCTCGAAGGCGATGTTGTTTTCCATAATCTGGACGCGCTCGCGGGCATCGCGGATGCCGGTAATATCGACCGAGAAAGCAAAACGGTCGAGCAGTTGCGGGCGCAGGTCGCCTTCTTCGGGGTTCATCGTGCCGACCAGGATGAAGCGCGCCGGGTGCGAGAAGGAGATGCCCTCGCGCTCGACGATGTTCATGCCCATCGCCGCCGAATCGAGCAGCAGGTCGACCACATGGTCATCCAAAAGGTTAACTTCATCGATGTAGAGCAGGCCGCGGTTGGCTGAGGCCAGCACGCCCGGCTCGAAATGCCGTTCCCCCTTTTGGATAGCCTGCTCGATGTCGAGCGTGCCGACCACCCGGTCTTCGGTGGCCGAGACCGGCAGGTTGACGAAGGGGATGGGGCGTACCTCGAAAGGAAGTTCCTTTGATGAAGCGGCGCGTTCCTTGCACTCCGTACACCAGGTTGTGGGGCTATCGGGGTCGCAGCCGAAGCGGCACTCTTTGACCGCCCGAACTTTGGGAAGCAGAGCCGCCAGCGCGCGCGCTGCGGTCGATTTGGCCGTGCCGCGCTCGCCGCGAATCAAGACGCCGCCGACGCGGGTGTCTACGGCGTTGAGAATCAGGGCGCGTTTCATGCGCTCCTGTCCGACGATTGCAGTAAAGGGATAAATTGTTGGCATACGTGTTCCTCGGCTCGCATTATACTATGTGTGCCGCTATGTATTGCGCCCGGATTCGCTGTGAAAATAAGGCTCTCCCGTTTCTGGCGGGATTCGTCCGCAGATTTCGCAGATTACACAGATTTGGTTTTTAAAATCGGCGAAATCTGTGGATAGATTTTTACTTCTTCCCGTTAAAAACGGTAGAGCCGAAAATAAAAAAGGCCAAGACGCTGGCCTTTGGAATGCTGAACATGTTCAGCGTTTAACTTTTATCGGCAACGAACTGCTTGATTTGTGAAACCAAGTCTTCGATGGAAATTGGTTTTTCGATATAGGCGTTCGCCCCGGCAAGGAGCGCATCTGCGATTTTTTCCTTGTTGCTGACCGCCGAAACAACGATGATAGGAACCTGGCTGAACGAACGAATTTCCCGGCAGACCTTCCAGCCGTCAATGACTGGCATCATCAGGTCCAGCAAGATAAGGTCGGGAGACTCTGTCCTCGCCATTTCGATGCCAGTTGCGCCGTCGTTGGCAATGATGACCTTCATTTCATAAATGGTCAGCAGGATGTTGAGAAACGACGTAATTGATGGGTCGTCTTCAATCGTCAAAATTTTAAGTGGCATTCCAACTCCCGATGGCAAGGTCAATCCCTGTGTGGTTTAATCATACAACCATTTTGGCGGTTGTCAATTGCAGGACAATTAGCGAATATTGCCAGGTTGCATTGAAAACCCCCGTTTGACCTGCTATACTCTCTACCACAGGAGCCTCGCATGTCCATCGAACCTGATTACAGCAGCCTCGACCCTGAAGAAAAGACCAACCGCTACCTGGCGATGGGCTCGGTTGCGCTGGGCGTCATCAGCCTGTGCCTGGGACAGATTCCCATCTGTGGCGGTTCGCTCGGCCTGGCCGGCATTGGCCTGGGCATTTGGGGCATGCGCGCAGATAGCCGCCGCATGGCCCAGGTCGGGATTGCGATTTGCGTGTTCAGTCTCTTGACATCTATTGTTTATGGCGTAATGCGCGCCTTCTCGCAGTAATTTTTCCTACCAGTCGTCATTTGGATGCGCCATGCCCACTGAAATTGAGAAACTTGAACTCGCCGTTTCTGCCCTCGAGGCCCAGCGCGGTACATTGGGAGATGCAGTTGTCGATACCGCCCTGGCGCCCTTGCGTGAAAAATTGAAGTCGCTGCGGCAGGCGGCCAGCGCCATTTCTGGAGAAACCAGGCAGCGCAAACTTGTGACCGTTCTGTTCGCTGATATTCCTGGCCTTTCCATGTTCGCCGAGCAGTTGGATGCCGAAGACCTGCGCGTTGTTAACGCGCTTTGGGAACAATTGGACGCCGTCATCCTGAAGCATGGCGGGCGCATCGACAAACACACCGGCGATGGCGTGATGGCCTTGTGGGGCGCGGAGATGGTGCGCGAAGATGACGCCGGACAGGCCATCCGCGCCGGGTTGAAAATGCGCGAGACTTTGCAAGCCTTCCAGGCTGCCTCGCCGCTGCTTGCCGGTCAGGAAGTCAGCCTGCGAATTGGTATCAATACCGGCCTGGTCATCGTCGGACTGGTTGGCACGACCGGCGAATTTACTGCCATTGGCGATACTGTCAACCTGGCGGCGCGCCTGAACGCCGCCGCCAAACCCGGTGAATTGCTTATTTCACACGATACCTACCGTCTGGTGCGCGGCATGTTCGATGTCTATATTCAACCGCCCTTGCAAGTGAAAGGCAAGACAGAGCCGGTGCAGACCTACCTGGTGGAGGCCCTCAAACCGCGCGCTTTTCATATCCAAGTGCGTGGGGTAGAGGGGGTTGAAACTGACCTTGTAGGCCGCCAGGCCGAACTCGATGCGCTCAAAGAAGCCTTCCAGCGTTTGTTTGGCCGTCATCCTTTGCGGTTGGTGACGCTGGTCGGTGATATGGGGCTTGGCAAGAGCCGCATCTTGCAGGAATTCCTGGCCTGGACAGACCCGCTCCCTGAAGACTTCTATCTGTTCCAGGGACGTTCGCACCCATCCGAAACCACCACCCCCTATGCCTTATGGCGTGATATTTTCTCCTTCCGCTTCCAGATTCAAGACAGCGACCCTCTGTCCGTCGTCCATGAGAAAATGGAGCGCGGCTTTGCCGAATTCCTGCCGGATGATGAGCGCGCCGTCGAAAAGGCCCACATCGTTGGACAGTTGATAGGCTTCGACTTCTCTGCCAGCCCCTACCTGCGCGGCGTTTTGCAGGACCCCAAGCAAATGCGCAGCCTGGGATTTGCCACGCTGGCGCGTTTTTTCGTGACCGCCGCCGTAACCTACCCGATTGTCCTTGTCGCTGACGATATCCATTGGGCCGACCGGGGTTCACTGGATGCCCTGGCCTATCTGTGCGTGAATGTCCCTTTGATTACGCCCTTCCTGGTTCTCTGCACGGCTCGTCCCTCATTATTTGAGCGCGCCCCTGAATGGGGACTTGGACTCCCCGCTGCCATAAAACTGGAACTCAAGCCGCTTCTCCCTGCGGAAAGCCGTTCCCTGGTTGAGCAAATTCTACGAAAAACTCCCATTATTCCCCCGGCCCTGCGTGACCTGGTGGTAGGCGGCGCGGAGGGTAACCCGTTTTACCTCGAGGAACTCATCAAGATGTTCATTGATAGGCAGGTTATCCGTCCTGGCGAGGAAACCTGGGAAATCGACCTCGACCGCCTCGATGCGAATGCTATCCCTCCTACCCTGTCGGGAGTATTGCAAGCCCGTCTCGACCGGCTGGGGATTTTCGAGCGCGCCTCGCTCCAACGTGCCTCGGTGGTCGGACGCGTTTTCTGGGACAGCGCCATCAAGGCCCTCAGCCCTGAAGCGCAGGAAGAACAGGCCCGGTTGGATGCGTCACTGGCTGCCCTGCGCGCCAAGGAGTTGATTTTTCCCAGTCCCGATTCAACCTTCACCGGCTCTCATGAATATGCTTTTAAGCACGCCCTGTTGCGTGATGTAACTTATGAAACTGTGCTAAAGCGACACCGTCAGCAGTATCACGCCCTGGTGGCCGAGTGGTTGAGCAAGGCCAGCGGTGAGCGGCGCGGTGAGTATCTGTCTGTGATAGCCGACCATTACGAAAAAGCCGGAGATAACGACCGGGCGGTGGCCGTCCTGCTCGAAGCCGGGGAGCGCGCCCTCAACCTGAGCGCCTTCGACGAAGCCTTTCGCTTTTTCCAGCGAGCGTTGCCGCTCATCCACCCGCGCCAGACTCGTGACTTGGCGCATATTCACCTGAAAATTGGCGAGGCGTTCTACCGCTCTGGTGAGTTTGCCGATTCCATCAAAAATACTGAAAAAGCGCTCGCGTTGGCGCGTGAACTTTCCAGCAGCATCCTGCTTGCCTCGTGCCTGGGGCAGCTGGGCCAGATTCATGCTGATATGGGCGATTACGAAAGCGCGGAGAAATCCCTGCGTCAGGCCCTGCCAATGGCCCGCGCGGCGGGCATCCCGGCTCGCCCAACCCTGGCGCGCGTCTTGTACGGGCTGGGAAACGTCCACTGGCGGCTGGGAAATCTCGAAAACGCGCGGGCCTGCTGCGCGGAAAGCCGCGATATTGCCCGCGAGATTGGCGACACGAACACCCTGCTTCTGGCGCTCAACCGGCTGGGCGTGGTGATGGGCGCTCTTGGCAATCCATCTGCCGAGGAGAATTACTATCGCCAGGCGCTGTCACTGGCAGTTTCGGTCGGCAACCGAGAGCGGGCGGCAGTGGCGCTCAATAACCTGGGCGCGCTGGCCGACGAAAAGGGCGACCTAGCC
>Ga0101944_10005258_pt1 | contig 14937 bp, 3 predicted proteins | sample DewCreD2012metaG_FD_75245 | JGI IMG/M metagenome (GOLD analysis project Ga0101944, IMG submission 75245) | Hot spring sediment bacterial and archeal communities from British Columbia, Canada, to study Microbial Dark Matter (Phase II) - Dewar... ...
CCTCCCGGCGCTGTAGGGTTTCCAGCTCCGACGGGAGGGCGGAGCCGGGCGCCAGGATCTCCCTCGGGGCCACGCGCTGGACCTCCTCGACCAGGCTCTCTACCGTCGGAAGCTCGACGGCACGGAATTCCGCCGTGGAGATGTCGAGGAAGGCGAGGCCGAAGCGCTCCCCTCGTTCCGAGGCCGCAAAGGCGGCCAGATAGTTGGGCTGGTTGGCCGACAGGTTCTGGCTGTCGAGGACGAGGCCGGGGGTGATGACGCGAGTCACTTCGCGCCGCACCAGCCCCCTGGCCTTTCTGGGGTCTTCCACCTGCTCGCAGATGGCCACCTTGTGACCTGCGGCGACCAGCTTCGGGATATAAGCCTCGGCGGCGTGGTAAGGGACACCGCACATGGGAATGGGATTCTCGGAATTCCTGTCGCGGGAGGTGAGCGCGATCTCGAGGACTCGCGCCGCCTCCACGGCGTCCTCCATGAACAGCTCGTAAAAGTCCCCCATGCGATACAGGAGCAGGGCCTCGGGGACCTGTGCCTTGATCTCGAGATACTGCTGCATCATGGGGGTTGGTTTGTGGATGGACAACTGGGCCTCTCCTGAAAACGATCGAATGAAGCGCTGGAACGACTGCAGCGCTCAACGGCCGCCGCCAAGGGCAACCTTGAGACTACTTATCATAATGTCGGTCGCGAGAGGTACGGATTTCTATGGTCTCAGGTCGGCGGGGAATCGGGGAGAACGGGCAAGGCGGCTCGGATTGTTTTGTCGGGCGCTCATAGATCACCGAATCCCGAAGGCCAGGCTTGGCCCTCCGCCGGAATGGGGGATTTGCGGGGCTGCCACTGGACTGGGGGGAAATCGTTGAATGATCGGAGGGGGGTGCGTTCGGGAGAGGGCAGGAAGACGTTCCCAGGAATCGCCCGCTGCCACCCCGGAAACGTCCCGTGTCGGCACCCTGTCCTGTCTAAAGCTCAGGGTAGAGCACGTCCTTGCAGTCGGGGCAGATGGTGTGCGTGATCCTCGATTGAGTCTGGCGCTCGACGTAACGGTCGATCGGCCACCATCTTCCGTTCTCGTCCCGTATGCGTTTGCAGCCGCTGCAGATGGGCAGGAGGCTTCGCAGGATCTTCAGCTCCCTGATAAGATTTTCTTTTTCTGATAAGGCTTCGGAGAGCTGTTTGATCAACGCTTCTTGTTTCTGTTCCGCTATCTTCCGGTCATTGATCTGGCGTGTGACACCGACGATCTTCAAGGGGCTGCCGGCCTCTTTGACGAATCGCGCCTTGATTTCAAGCCAGCATTTCTGGCCATCCTTGTTGATGGATTCAACCTCCAACACGCGACTCGTTCTGGCTCCCTGGTCGAACTTCTTCTTTTCTTCCTCCAGGACAGCTTGAACCCGGGCGAAAGACTCCGGGGTCAAACGGTCTTTGATGGTGAGTCCAAGGATTTCGTCCACGGTATAGCCGCTGATGCGCTCGATGGAGGGAGTCATATACTCATATTTCAGGGTTGCAGCGTCCAACACCCATATGGCGTCGAGCAGGTTGTCCGCGAGGACGCGATACTTGGACTCGAGTTCTTCGATTTTTTCCTGGAGTTTCCTGGACATGGGATCCACCTGTTAGTCCACCGGACTTCCTCTCGTCACCGAGATGACTCTTCGTGCAGGGGAGAGGGCGATCTATGAATTCGAGACAATCTCCGAACGGGCCCCGGATGGTCGAACCGACCCTGGCCTGACAGATTACCACCGAGCCCATGGAGCGAACGTCAGTTTATCGGCAAAGACGATGTCCAGGTATGCCGACCAAAGCCGGGACCTCTTCAAGACGACCAGAAATGTTCGGTGGCTTCCGGGCATCCTGCGCCGTACTAAAAGTCGGCAAGGTCTTCCTGGGGCATGAACTCCGCCTTGTTGCCGTCCAGGTTTTCCGGGAAACGACCAGGCCCCGGAACCCCTTTTCCGCTCCCGTTCCTCGTTACCTTCTTCGCGGCTCTCATGATGCAATTTCCATCTGTGTATTCCATTCCCGTCCGATTTGGAGCGGAAGGTTTTGCAGCGGTTTGTCTCGTGATGTTTGGCTTTCCGGCGCGTCCCTCCACGATGGCCAAGAGGTCCTGCACGATGGATTTCATCTGCTCGGCCTGCGCGTTCATCTCCTCAGCCCCCGATGCGGATTCCTCCGCCGTGGCGGCGTTTTGCTGGACCACCTTGTCCATCTCGGACACGGCCCGGTTGATTTGGTCGATGCCCTGAGACTGCTCTTTGGATGCTGCGGCGATTTCACCGACGAGCCCGCCCACTTTGGCTGCGTTGTCGGCCACCTCATTGAAGGCGAGGTTGGTCCTATCCAACAGCTCTCCTCCCTCCTTGACTTTCTTGAGGGTTCCCTCGATGAGCCCTGCCGTGCTCCTGGCCGCATCGGCGGCCCGCATGGCCAGATTCCTCACTTCATCGGCGACGACGGCGAACCCTGCCCCTGACTCTCCGGCCCTGGCCGCTTCTACTGCTGCATTGAGAGCCAGCAGGTTGGTTTGGAAAGCGATTTCATCGATCGTCTTGATGATATGGGAGGTCTCCTCGCTGGCGTTGATGATGTCCTGCATGGAGCGGGTCAGGGCCGACATGGATCCACTGGCTTCGCCCACCGCGCGGTTCGCCTGCTTCATCAGGTTGTCGGCCTGGTAGGCGTTGTCGGCATTCTGTTTTGTCATCGAAGACATCTCCTCCAGTGATGAGGAGGTCTCCTCGATGGCTGCAGCCTGCTCCGAGGCCCCTTCAGCCAGGGTTTGGCTGGAGGCGGAGATGTGGCCGGCGGCGGCTGAAACGTTTGCGGCCCCTGTATCCATCTCCCGCGAGATCATCCGCAGGGGCTTCACGATGCTTCGGGCCACGAGCAGGATGACTCCGACAATGGCGAGGAAGATCAGGCCGCCCAAAGAGTACATGGCCACCTGCCACTTCTTGACATCCGCTTCGATCTCCTTCTGTATCCTCTGCCGGATACTCTCGACATTGTCCAGGTAGACTCCGGTTCCGATCCACATGTCAGTGCCCGGAATCATCTCCGCATAGCCCAGCTTGGGCTGATCCCCCTGGCCGGGCTTGGGAAAGACGTAATGCACAAAGCCGCCCCCCCTGGATGCCTCATGGCTCAATTGCTTGACGAAAAGCACGCCGTTTTTGTCTTTGGTCTCGCCCAGATCCTTGCCTTGCGCTTCTTTCTTGGGAGGCAGGGCAACGTTGGTTGTGCCTTTGTAGACGAAGTAATAACCCGATTTGTCCCCTTCGAATCGTATCTTGTCCACGGCCTGCCGGATCAGCTCGACCTTTTCCGAATCTGTCGGGACATCTTTCAGCAGATCGCCTAGTGCCGACGCCATGGAATGCGTGGCGACTTTGATTTTATCCTTCTGACCGTCGGCAACCAGACTCCCGGCGCGTTCTGAGGCTCCATTTTTGGACGCCTTGAGAGCAACCCAAGAGAAGGTCCCCATGTTGCCGAAGATCAGAACAACGAGGCCGACAATCATCCACATTCGCTTCTTGATAGACATCCGCTTGAACATGCTTCCCCACCCTCTCCGATCCCGACAACCGGACCCGTTAAGATTCGACAACCATCTGCCAATCGTTCCGATCAGCCTGTATTCCATTGGGATTGATGCCGTCCACAATCGGAGAAACTGAACATGAAGTTGACAAATTAGATCCGAATTTTCCCTGGTGCTCCTTCAAGCGGGTTCTTCCGTGGAGCGAAACCCGTCTGAGTTCCCACCTCGAAAGGGGAATCAAAGGAGGGTTCCCAATGAAACAAAGCTGACGGAGAACTCGCAAGCAAAACAGAACATGCGCGATTGTTGCCATCCTGAGTGGCGGATGTCTTCCAGGCGGAAGCTGGCACATCCGAGAGGAGATCTCTTCCGATGCCCTCGAAATGGGCCTTGATTCGGCTCGAAAGGGCGTGCTAAAATTTTATTTCAACTTGCTGGCGTAGCTCAACGGCAGAGCAGCTGATTTGTAATCAGCAGGTTGCGGGTTCAAATCCCATCGCCAGCTCCAGGAAAATCAAGGGGTTATGGAGAAATTCACCATAACCCTTTTTTAATATGGGTGTCTCATATGGGTAAACACATTGTGAGACACCCCCTTTTGAAACGACATGTCCGCTCTTCCAGATCCGATGTACGATTTTGATTTGCTGGGTTTATGACTCGTATGGGTTGTGCCTGAGAATCGTCGAGGGTGAGATAAGGTCGGGCCTCAAGCAACGGCATCGCCTGCATGGGCTTGGGGCTTGCGGCTTTGGCTGTCGTGAACCAAAGCGATAGTCGGTGCAGCGCGGGCCGGCCCTGATGGAAAATCCACTGCGCGCCGGCGTGACGGAATATTCCTTAAGCTTCGTGTTTCCGCATACCGATAGTGTGCCACAGAACTTCAATATTCTTCCGAAGCGGGTCATGGCCCTGGGGGCGTGACCGAAAAAGGGTGGGAAGCGGTTGAGTTGAGTCGTGGACAGTCCTCGGCATGCAGGGGCTCTCCTCTGGGTGAAGTCCTGTCCCCCCTTGGAATCCATGGAGTTACCCGCCAGGCAGGGCGCGATGCACTTGAAGTTTTCGATCTTTCTCCTCTCTTTGGCCATGATTGGCCTTTCGGGGATCGCCGCGGGCCACGGGGTGGAACCTTCCGCCGGGGTCTCCAAGCTTCGTCACCTCGGGTCGGTCCGGGTGGGGGCCGAGGTTCGTCGGACCTTGACCCTTCGAAACCCACATTCGCGGGCCGTCGAGATCCGAAGCATCGAGGTCTCGGACTCCTCCGTGGATATTCTCTCGCATCCGAGGGCCATCGGGCCCGGCGTGACCGGGAACGTCGAGGTGCGCTGGACCCCTCGCGATCGCGGCGATCTGTCGGTCACCATCACCGTGGAAACCGAGGGCGGACTGAGTTTGTCGCCGCAGAAATTCAGGATGCGAGGAAAAGCCCTGGACCTCAAGGCCGAATCCCGGACTCCCACACGGGAACCGGCGGTTCCGGCCTCTTTTATCACAAGGATCCTGAGAAAGCCCGACCCTGCTCTGCTGATGTCGACCGATTCTCTCCAAAGGGAGCTTCGCGAAGGTTATCCGGTCCGGGTGATCGACGTCCTCGGGTCCTCCGGCCGGGAAAGGGCTCAGATTCCGGGCGCGCTCCGCATTCCCCTCCACGCCCTGAAGTCCATGGACTCCCTTAGATCACAGAGGCTGGTGCTGGTGGGATCAGGCTGGGACCATGCCCTGCTGGAGCCGGAATGCAGGAGGCTCCGGGAGCGGGGCTTCATGGCTTCCATCCTGGAGGGAGGTCTCGGCGCCTGGAAGGCCGCGGGGCTGCCGCTCGAGCGGACGGGGCCGGACGACTGCCCGCTCCGGGCCGTGCCGCCGGGCGACTTCTTTCGGGAAAGACACCTGGACCACTGGGTGTTCCTGAACGCCTGCGAGTCGGAAAAACGTCTGGCAGGGGAGCTTGTCCCCCAGGCGGTGGCTTTGCCCCGAACCGAAACGGGAGAAGATCTCGCGGCCCGCATTCGAGCAATGGCCGAGGATAACCATCATATTTCAAGACGTTACCTTCTCGTCATCGATGATGACGGGACCTTGTGCCCCGGAATCCAGGCCGGGCTGCCTGAGAGCGGCCTCCGCCGGGTCTATTTCCTCGAGGGAGGGATTCGGGCTTACCGCGCATTCGTGGAGATGCAGATGGCCCTGACCGCGGCGGCAAGCAGCCGTGCCGCTGACGAAGCCGGTGCAACATGTCCCGGCTGCCTTCGCCAATGACAACTGGCAAACCCCATGCCGCAGGTGATCTGGGGCGGGGCTGGAGTGGACCTGTTGCGCTCTGATGGGTTTGACTGGAAGAGAAGGGTTGCGGGAACGGCCGGATGGCTTCTGGTGCTGCTGCTTGCGACGGCCGCCGCCGGCATGACCACGAGCGGAAGCCTCACCGAGGACGAAGTCTGGTCGGGAGTCGTTGAAATCACAGGCGATGTGACGGTTCCCCATGGGATATCGCTCACGGTGGAGCCGGGGACGGCGGTTCGGTTTGCGGACGGAACACGGCTCAGGGTCGACGGGGTGCTTCGGGCCGAGGGGACGGCGGATTCGCCCATCCGGTTCGGGTCGGCCTCGGTGCCGCCAGCTCCCGGCGCCTGGAAGGGGATCGAGTTCGGCTACTACAGCCAGGATACCGGCCGGATGCGGCATTGCATGGTGGAAGATGCCGTGACCGGGATCAGCTCGAGCGCAGCGGGCCCCGACATCCTGGACTCGACGATCCAGCGGTGCGTTACGGGCATCCAACTGGGTTCTTCCTCCTCAACCTCCCGGATATCGGGGTGCATCATCCGGGAAAACCGCGAATACGCAATACTGGGCTTCCTGCCGGGAAACGCCGCACCCATTATCGAAAACAACCACATCGCGCGGTGCCGGCGCGGGATCGACATCACAGGGGGCTACGGCTACTCAGACCCCGTGATCCGCAACAACATCGTGCGGGACAACACCGAGGCGGGGATCCAGGTGGACTACGTGAGAGCGCCCGAGATCCGCTTCAACACGGTGGTCGGAAACGACCGGGGGATCGAGGCCCACGGCGTGGCGTCGGCGGCCGTCGTCTCCTCCAACATCGTCGCCTGGAACATCGTGGGGATGAGCTTCTCGGCGGGGTGGTGGGGATCGTGCGCCCTCGGCCACAACGACTTCTGGGCCAACGACCTGGATTATCTCGGGGTCGCGGCGGGACCGGGGGACATTGCGGCGGACCCGCAATTCACGGGAGGGCATGATTTCCGGCTCGCTCCGGGCTCACCGTGCATTGACTCCGGGGACCCCGAAGTGCCGGACCCCGACGGGAGCCCGCCGGACATGGGGGCTTACGGCGCGGGGGGAAGCCCGCCCGAGGAGTCCGGAAACTCTGCTCCGGAAAGACCGGTCAACGTTTCGCCGGCCGACTCGGACCTCGTGGACCCGTCTTCGACCACGCTTTCGGCCACGCCGTTTTCGGACCCAGACTCCGGGGACGCGCACGCCGCCTCGCGCTGGCAGGTCAGGAGCGCATCCGGGACCTACGCCGAGCCGCTATTCGAGACCGGTGTGACGGCCGCCCACCTGACCGGGCTTCCCCTCCCTCCGGGGACCCTGGAGCCCGAGACCACCCATTTCTTCCGGGTCCGCTACCAGGACAGCCGGAGCGGCTGGTCCGCGTATTCGCAGGAGACGTCCTTCCGGACCCCCCGGGACGTGGGTCCGCCGGAGACGTTCATCACCTGGGGAGCCGGGGAGGGCCAGTTCGTCGGGACTTCCGCCCCAAGTTTCGGCTGGCGGGGCGAGGACGTGTTCCGCGGCCCCCTCACCTACTCCTGGGCCATGGATTCCGAGGAGAGCCGGTCTCCCTTCGATCCGTCCACCGGGAAACAGTTCAGCGGGCTTTCCGAAGGGCCCCATGCGTTGTTCGTCCGGGCAAGGGACGCGAGCGGCAACGTGGACCCGACTCCGGCCGTCCGGAACTTCATCGTCGACACCCAGGCCCCTGCGATCACGAATGTGAGGGTCTCCGAGATCAGCCCCTGGAGCGCCCTCATCACCTGGGAGACCCATGAGTCCGCGACCTCCCGGGTGCGCTACCGGGTCAAGCCCCAAGCATGGAATGAGACGGCCCTGGACGGCAGCCTGGTCACCACCCACGTCGTGCTCCTCGAGGACCTCCTCTACAACACCACCTACGAGTTCAGCGTCGAGTCGCGGGACGCGGCCGGAAATCTCAAGACTTCTGAGACCTTCACCTTCGTTACGGTTCCGGCCGTGGAGAGACTGCCTCCCGAAACCGCAATATCCGGAGGGCCGCAAAGCGGTGCCCTGCTCAACACCCGGAACGTCACTTTCACCTGGCGGGGCTCCGACGACGTCACTTCCCCCGCCCATCTCACCTATGCCGTCCAGGTGGACTCCGGGGGCTGGTCCTCGTTTTCGTCTGCGACCTCCCGGAGCCTCGTGAACCTTTCTGACGGCCCCCACACCTTCGAGGTCAAGGCCCGGGACCAGTCGGGGAAAGTGGACCCGACCCCGGCGGCAAGGAGCTTCACGATCGATGCGACGCCGCCCGCGCCGGCCTCGGATTTCACGGCCGAACCACGCGTCGGGGGAGCGGAGCTGAGCTGGGCGCACTCTCCCTCCCCGGACGTTGCAACCTACCGAGTCTACTGGGATGCGGGGCGGGGCGAAATCGACCACAGCTCTCCCCTTGCCGCTGCGGCCCATCCGGAGCGGACCCTTTCGGTCGCCCTGGAGCAAAGGGGAACTTACCGTTTCGGCCTTCGAGCCGTGGACCTTGCGGGAAACGAGGAAAAAAACGCAACCCTCGTCGCGGCGGTGGCCTTGACGCGCCCCGACGCCCCGACCGTCGATGCGGTGCTGAGCCCGACCACGGCCGCAAGCCAGGTGCTCTCGGGCGGAAAAGAGCCCGGGACCTCCCTCTGGGTGAACGGGCGCGAGGTCGTCCCCGTGGGTGCCGAAGCCTCCTGGTCTTACACCGTTTCACTCGTTCCGGGCGTGAACCGCTTCGAGATCACGTGTCGCAGCGGTTCGGGAGAAGAGAGCCCTCCCCGGACGGTGCTCATCGAATGCGACCCCCTGCCCCTCCCGGTGACTACACTCAGGATTCACGACCCGGGGACGGGAACGAGCGTCATCCTCGACTGGACGGGCTACGACGAAGCCTCCCAGGGAGACATCCGCCACTACCGCATCTACCGCTCGAGTGAGCCCTTCAGCACCACGGAGGGAATAAGCCCCTCCGCCACGGTCCCTGCGGGCGTTTTCACCCATGCCGTGACCGGGCTCCCGCGAGGTCTTCCGGTCTGGCTTGCGGTCACCGCGGTCGACGTCCGGGGCGGGGCAAGCCCCACCGTCGCTCCGGCCGCCGTCGTTCCCGAAGACCTTCAGCCGCCCGAAGCTCCATCGAACCTTTCGGTCGAGTGCTTCGAGGACCGGCTGCTTTTGAGCTGGAGCCCGTCCGCCGACGCGGCGCAAGATCTGTCCGGCTACCGGATGGTTTTCAACGGGGAGCCCGAGCCCAGGGGCATCCCCCGGGACCGGACGAGCTTCGAGGTCGCGGGGCTCGCTCCCGCAACGGCCTACCCCGTGAGGCTGACGGCTGTGGACGCCTCGGGAAACGAGAGCCCGGCGGTTTCGATTCAAGCCGTGACCCTGCTTCAAAACCCGGCCGGGGTGACGGCCGAGCCCCAGGACGGCAGGGTGAACCTCGCCTGGAGGGATTCAACCCCCAGGTCCCTCGTGGCCAGGTATCTCGTCTACGTGAGCCCGTCTCCCTTCACGAGTGTTCGGGGGATGACTCCGCGGACGCAGGCGAGCTCGAATTCCGCGGCCGTTTCGGGACTCGACAACGGGACCACGTATCACCTGGCCGTAACGGCCGTAAACACTTCGGGGGGCGAGCGCCAGGAAGTGACCTGCGTATCGGCGACCCCCCGGGGCGACCGGGAAGGCCCGAGCCTCTCGGATGTGCGCTTTGACGGCGCTCCCATCGGCTCCGGGGCCGTGCTGCGCCGCTCGGGAACCTTCAGCGTTGCCGTGAGCGACCCTTCGGGGGTGAGCCGGGTCGAACTTCTCATCGACGGCGCCCTCCGCCACACGGACGCGGGCGGGTCGGGACGGACGCACCACCCGTGGGACATCCTTTCGGTCCCGGACGGCCCCCACGTCTTCACCTTCCGGGCGGCGGACACCTTCGGGAACGCCTCGCGCCTGGAGTTGAGCCTGCGGGTGGAAACGGAACCCCCGGGGACCCCGGTCATCGAAGCCCCGGCCCCGGGGACCCTGACCCGCGAGCCGGCCGTGAGCGTCTCGGGCCGGGCGGAGCCGGGCTCTGAAGTGCTGCTGTACCTGAACGGGGTTCAGACGGGAAGCCCCACCGCTGTCAGCCCCCCGGGCGTTTTCAAGGGGATGCTTCCCTTGGGAGAGGGTGAAAACCGCATCCAGGCCGCGGCGAGAAACCGGGGAGGGACCGGGCCGAGGAGCGCCGCCGTAACCGTCACCCGGGACTCGACCCTTCCAGAGCCTCCCAAGAACCTCTCGGCCGAGCTCATCTCCGGCGGAAGTGTACGCCTCGCCTGGCGGACCCCCGCCGAGTCCGGGCTCCGGGGCTTCAACCTTTACCGGGCCGGGGGACCCTTCGAGTCGCCGTCCGAGGCGGTGCGGATCAACGGCCTCCCGGTTTCCGGCACCACCTTCGAGCACCTCCCGCCGGGAGACGGCGCTTACGTCTTCCGGGCGACCGCCGTGGACCTTGCGGGAAACGAAAGCGGGCTCTCAAACAGTGCCTCCGTTGTCATCGACCGGACGCCTCCCCGGGCGACGGCCGTGACTTTCACCCCGTCGGGGCCTTTCGACCCCGCCTCGGGCCGAATGGGGCCCGGGACCGCGGCCGTTCGGCTCACGGTTTCCGAGCCCCTGCTTGCCACGCCGTATCTGAGTGTCACCCCCGAAGGCGGCGTGCCTTCGGCCGTCGATCTGGCGCCGGCGGGAGATCTCGACTACACCGGGGTTTTCGCCATTTCGGAGACGACGCCCACGGGGTGCGCCCGCGTGGTTTTCTCGGCCCGGGACCGGGCCGGAAACCGTGGAACCGAAATCGACTCCGGGGCGACTCTCGAGATCGATACGACGGGCCCCTCGGTTTCCACAATGGATCTTAGGCCGGGCCAACCCATCCGAAACGAGGAGGAGAGCCCGGCTGTGGTCGCCCTCGAAGTCGGGCTCACCGAGGCCGCGGCGGGGCCCCCCGTCCTCTCTTACGCGCTCTCGGCCCCGGGGCGGGCACCCGTGGCCGTGGAGCCGCTTGAAATCCTGGATCCCCTTCCCGGCGAGGCCGAGCGGTGGCGGGCGGTCTTCACCCTGCCGGCCGATGCGGGACTGGCCGAGGTCGAAACGCTCCGGTTTCTTTTCGAGGCGCGAGACGACCTTGGAAACACGGGGACCCGAATCCTTTGCGAGAACCGCTTCCAGGTCTACCAGGGCGGGCTTCCGCCCCTCGATCCACCCCGGGGTCTCGATGGGAAATCGCTTCCGGAAGGGAAGGTGAAGCTTTCCTGGCAGGCCGTCTCCGGAGCGGCCGACTACGAGATTTCCCGGAGAGGGCCGGGGGAGTCCGACGCAGCCGTGCTTGCGCGCTCCGGGGACTCCCTCGAGCTTTTCGACGCGCCGCCCTCCGAGGGGCGCTACGCTTACACGGTTTCGAGCGTCCGGAGGGTCCACGGCGAGGAGGCCGTGAGCGGTGCGAGCGCCGAGGTCACGGTGGAGGCGGACTCCACCCCACCGGGGCCGCCCGGGGGTCTCGCCCTCGAGCTCCTCGGCCGGGGGATCGCCGCCCGCTGGGAGCCTGCGGAGGGCGAGCCCGTGACCTACTCCCTCTACCGGGCCGACGCAACCGAGATCCACTCCGTTACCGGGCTCACCCCGATCCTGCGGGAAATCCGCGAAGCCGCGGCCCTCGACCCCCGTCCCTCGGCCTCGGACCACTGCTACGCGGTGACGGCGGTGGATGCGGCGGGAAACGAGTCTTCTCCTTCGCCCTCGGTTTACCTCAACTTCGGGCTCCTTCCCGTCTCGGCCCTCAAGGTGGTCCAGGCTGGAGAGGATCCTCCCGTTCTCTCCTGGACTCCGCCGGGCTCCCCGGGAATCGCCGGCTACCGGGTCCGCGTCGCGGCGGGAGGGGAGGCGGATGGCTTCACCTCGGCCCTCCTCGCGGAGACCTCCTTCACGGACACGGGTTTTTCGGGGGACGGGGGCACCTACACCGTCCGGGCGGTGGACGCAAACGGCGTCGAGGGCCCGGAGCGGAGCATCACGCTCCCGGCTCTCGAGGTCGCCCTTGGAGCCGGGGAGGCGCTCAGGCGCGGGGTCATGAACCGGCTGGACTTAACGGTTGAGAACCGGTCGGCTTCCGACCTTTCCGGGGCGCGGCTCGAAGTCCGGGCGGGAGGCCGATCGGGGCTTTCGGAGCCTTTCGATCTCGAGGGAGGCGGGGCGCGCACCGTTTCGGTGCCCTTCGGAGGGTTTTCCGATCTCCCGGATTCCGTGGAGCTGGGGGTGGTCCTGAGGGTTTCGCCCCACGCGGGTGAAACGGTCGAGGTGCACCGGCCCGGCCGGGTCGAGGCCGAGGACGGGGCCCTCAGACTCGGGATCCTGAACGAGGAGATCCGGCGCGGGGCTTCGGGAGCGGTCCGCTTCGTCCTCGAAAACACGGGGGAGGAAGCCATCGAGATTCTGACCGCGACGGGCTCGGGCTCTCTTCCCTCACCCGAGATCATGCTGAGCCTGAGGGACGGAGACGGGAACGTTCTCGCCTCAACGGGCTACCGCCAGGCTCTCGGAAACGGCGTCGTGACCCTTGCCAACGGAAGCACCGTGGCGCGCATTGGAGCAGGCGAGACTTTCACGTCGGAGCCCGTGAGCCTTTCCGCACCCCTTTCGGCCCCGGATCGTGTGTTCCTTCAGGCGGCGATCCGGAGGATCCACTTCAATACTGGAAAGGCCGGGGAGATCGGAATCCAGGGCATCGAGGCCCGGCGGGAGATCGCTCTGGCTGAGACCGCCTACGGAGGCGCCGTGACCTCGGTTTCGCCCCGGGCTTCAAACGGCGGAGATGAAATCCGGATCGCCGGTCTCGCCCGGGATTCGGCTTCCGGGCTTCCCGTCTCCGGGGTTCCCTTGAAGCTCGTGATCGCGCTCAACGGGTTTGAGCGGAGCCGGACCGTCTGGACCGAAGAGGGCGGCTCCTTCTCGCACGCCTTCGTACCCCTTCCCTCGGAGTCCGGCGTGTACACGGTCTTTGCCGTTCACCCGGATGTGCTGGATAAACCGCTCCAGGACGGGTTTGTGATCCGGCGGGTGAGCGTCAGGCCCGAGGCTCTCCAGCTGACTCTCCCGAGAAACCTTGAAAAGTCCTTTGCCGTCGAGGTCTCTGCGGGTGAGGGGACGACGGCCCGAAACCTTCGTCTCGTCCTTTTCGAGGCGGACCAGCCCGGAGGAAGACTCCCCGAAGGGGTCCACGTGACCCTCGGGGTCCCAGTCGAGCTTCTCGAGTCCCGAAGGAAAGGCGCTGTCGGTTTTTCCCTCTGGGCGGACCGAACGGCCCCGGAGACGGCCCGGCTCGTCTTTCGGGTTCAAGGGGACGAAACCGAAGACTGGGGGCGGGTTACGGCTCATTTGACTTTCTCCGAGGCGCGGCCGGCCCTCTGGGTCACCCCCACCCACATGGAGGCGGGGGTCGCCCTCGGGGGTACGGCTGCGGAGTCCCTGACCCTCGAGAACCGCGGGCTCGCGGATCTCAGGGACGTGAGGCTCACTCTGCTTTCAGCCGACGGGTCCCCGGCCCCGGCCTGGGTGCGGCTCAACGCCGAGGCCGCCGTGGGCGATCTCCCGGTGGGAGGGAAAATGCCCATCGGCGTCTCGTTCAGCCCCGGAAGCGACCCGGCCCTCGAGGGCATCCACACCTTCACCCTGCGGGTTTCGAGCGCAAACCACCCCTGGCGGGACGTTCCCCTCTGTGCCACCGTGACCCGCTCGGGGGTTGGAAACGCTCTTTTCAAGGTCACAGACATGTACACGGGGACCGTCGATCCCCGGGGAGAGATCGTTCAGGGGCTTTCCGGGGCCTCCATCACGGTACAAAACGAGCTGGTCCCGACGATCCAGAAGAGCCTTGCGACCGACGCCCTCGGCGAGGCGCTTTTTGCGGGTCTTCCCGCCGGGAGCTACCGGGTGCGCGTCACGGCCGCAAACCACCAGGAGCACACGGGACGGTTCCGGGTGAAGCCGGGGCTCACCAGTGTCGAAGGGGCCTTCCTCGCATCGAGCCTCGTGACGGTCGAGTGGAGGGTGGTCGAGACCGCCATCCGGGATCAATATGAAATCGTCCTCCAGGCCGCCTTCGAAACCAACGTTCCGGCGCCTGTGGTCGTGGCCCGGCCCGCTTCGGTCCATCTCCCGAAAATGAGGGCGGGTGAGGTGTATCTGGGCGAGCTCAGCCTCGGGAACCATGGCCTGGTCCGGGCCGAGGACCTTCGCTTCGAGCCCCCGAACGGCGGCGGCGCCTTCCGCTACGAGCTCCTCTCCGAGCCTCCCTCGACCCTCGGGGCCAAAGAGGAGGTCTCTGTTCCCTTTCGCATCACCTGCCTGCAGTCCTTCGACCCGTCCGAGGACGGGGGAGCGGGCGGCGGGGGCTGCGGCCGCACCCTGACCCACGGAAGGGTGAGCTACGCCTACACCTGCGCCAACGGAGAGAGGACCCCCCAGGCGTCACCCTACTGCGTGATCCATGAGACGGGGGGCTGCCAGGGCGCTCCCGCACCACCCGGCGTCCCCGGGGGCACCTCCGGCGGGACCTGGATTTACGTGCATCCGACTCCGGGCGGCCCGCTCCCTCCGGCCCCGGCTCCAGCCCCCCAGCCCATCTCGGGGCTCAAGTGCAAGCCCAAGGTCCCTCGCCAGGAGGCGTGGAGCGACGCGGCCGAGCCGTGCCCCCTTGAGACCGACCAGGACGTTTCCATCGAGGTCGGAAGCTCGGTCAACACCCTCCTCGGGGAGTATGAAGAGAGCGTGGTCGACCTTTCGGTCAAGGTCCAGGGAGGCCACGCCCGGGTCCAAAGGAGCTACCGGGGCGGCCGCTGGGAGCTCGACGATCTGAGGGAGACCCTCCGGTTCGTTCCCGACTCCACGGGGACGAACCTCCGAAGGATCGAAAAGGACGGAGTCGAATACCACCCGTCGGGATCGGGACCTTCTCACGTCTATCGGCATGGGACCTATCGGATCGTCCCCGAGGGCTCGGGGTATGTCTGGAGGGACCGCCACGGGAACTGGAAAGCCTTCGACAGTTCCGG
>Ga0101944_10005259_pt1 | contig 14936 bp, 12 predicted proteins | sample DewCreD2012metaG_FD_75245 | JGI IMG/M metagenome (GOLD analysis project Ga0101944, IMG submission 75245) | Hot spring sediment bacterial and archeal communities from British Columbia, Canada, to study Microbial Dark Matter (Phase II) - Dewar... ...
CGAAGATCATACAGCGCGTACTGGTAGTCCCTTGGTCAATAGCTGCGATATATGCCATGTCAAAACCCTCCGACGGAAATATTATACCAAACATGATCGGGAGGGAAAGGTTAGAAGAGAGAGCGCGAAGTAGTCTCTTGCAAAGGATGTTTAAAAATTTAACCGCAAAGGCGCGAAGGACGCGAAGGTTTATTTAAAAGCTTTGCGCGCTTCGCGCCTTGGCGGTGAAATTACTTAAAATTTCTTTGCGTTCTTGGCGTCTTAGCGGTGAAAAATTAACCGCGAAGTCGCGCAGGACGCTAAGATTTCTTAAAAAATCTTTGCGCGCTTCGCGCCTTGGCGGTGAAATTACTTAAAATTTCTTTGCGTTCTTGGCGTCTTAGCGGTGAAAAATTAACCACGAAGGTTTCTCAACTTCGTTCGAAATGACGTTAAGGCGATTCGACTTCAAGCCAACCTTTAAGTTCACTTCTTCGGCTGGGCGTCCAGCCAGTAGCGGATCCAATCGACGCGGATGGAGTAATAAGCCGTTTCTCTCGCCGCGATCATGACCCCAAAATACCCTGCTGGGTAGCTGTTATCGGATATTTCAGCCAGCGAGACCCCGTTCACAAAGAGAAGGATGTGGTTATCCACCAGCATTACGCCCAGGTGGTTTTCCTGATTGTTGCCGAAGCGGATGTTGCTGTCCTTAGTATAAGGGATCAGGGCGGTCATGTGCCCATTCTCCCCGGCTTTGCCGTCCCATTCCAGCAGCAAATACTCTCCCTGGCAGGTTACGCCGAAAAGATAACCCTGATCGGCTGCTTTGAGATCGGGCGAGCGGAAGATCAAGCCATAAGTATCGCGTTTGCTGCAGGTTTCGCTCTTGACTTTCACTTCGATATAGGCATTACCGAGCGGCGGCGTGGCAGCCATGCGCCAGCCGTATGCTTCGGTCAAGCCGCTGAGGCGCATCACCCCTTCGCTGATGGTCAGGGCGGTGTAGGCATCGGTTTCCATATTCCAATTTCTGTCATCATTCATGTGATCAATCCAATCGGGGCTGCCCAAATATCCGGCTGGATCGCGGTACCCCGGCGAGAACGAAGGAGCGCCCGCCGTCGCCGTATTGGGTGGAACAGGCGTTTGGGTAGCGCTGGGCAGAGGGGTTTCGGTGGGCGTCTCGGTAGCGGTGGGGGTTTCGGTGGGGGTATCACTGGGCAGAGGCGTTTCGGTTTCTACCTGAAGGGTGGGGGTTTCGGTCGCGGTTGCCGTCTGGGGAGGACCAAGCGTGGGCAGGGGCAGGGTTTCGGTGTATTCAGGGTGCGGCGGGGCACCGGTGACCCCCGATAGGGCAACATTGGTCAGCGCTAATGCTACCCGCGTTGCCATTTCTTCATCACTGACCGTTGGTTCGGCACTGCTGCTAACACCGCAAGCCAGCTGGGTGAGAAGGCAAACCAGCAGAGGAATTATAAGAGAGAATAACTTCAACCGTGATCGTTCCATCCGACTATCCATCCTGTGTAATATTACTCTTATTGTACACAAATGGACACAGGATAACAAATCGAATGGCTCGATTTTATGGAAGTAATTAGAAAGCGGATGACGGCGAAGATGGGGCGAAAAATTTACACATTTTCTCCCATCCTCAGCCGGTATTCGATCTTATCCAATACCTCGGGTAAATCCCAAACGCCGTCAATGACATAATGCGCCCCGCACTGGTAAAGCTGGGGCTCAATCCTTTTTCTGGCTTCCCCTATCTTTTCTGGAGAAAGGGCTTGGAAAGCGGTTTCGTCCATGCCGAACAAGTTTCCCGTAAGGGACACACCCACCGTCCACATCCCGGCATTCAATCCTTCTTCGATATCGGGGATCGTATCCCCCACTTTTACCATTGCCTGCATCGGATAGACGCCCAGTTGAATAGCGTTGAGATAGCACATCCAGGGATACGGTCGTCCGGCAGTCGTATCATCCGGACAGATGATACAATCCGGATCATACCCCTGTCTTTTCGCTTCCGGAGCCAGAACTTCCATCATCGATCTCAGGTAACCGGTTGTAGAACCGATTTTTATCCCTTTGCTGCGCAAGGTTTCGAGCAGGTTCACCACACCCTGAATGGGTTTTGCATATTCGGTTAAAACAGCCATCTGCATGGGGATAAAATTTGCAAATAAGCGATCGACATCGGCTTCGGAAGGCGGCGCACCGTGGACGATTCTCCAGGATTCTGCGACTGCCGGCTGCGCCATAATCCTCCGCAGGTGATCCCGCTTCATCAGCCCCATACCCGAACGGGCATCCTCGGCAGTAATCGTTACTCCCTGGCTTTCGAACAAACGCAGGAAGACAGCCGTCGGCGCAAAAGAACCAAAATCGACTGTCGTCCCGGCCCAATCGAACACCACCGCTTTGATAGACCCACGATAAGAACGTTTGAAAATAAATTCCATCGGCTTAATCCTCATTTTCCTTCAAGTTGATACCCATCTCTTCCAGCGTTTCGGCAATGGCAGCCATTAATGCCCGTACGTCGCTCTCCGCCAGTCTGCCAATATGACCAATGCGAAAACAATCCGCATGGCTCAACTTACCTGGGTAGATTACAAAGCCTTTATCGCTCAGGCGTTGGTAGAATTGCTGGAAGTTGAAATTGGGATGGTTTGGATAATAAAACGAGGTAATGATATACCCGCGCCGTTCCGCTTCCAAGTAAGGCCTGAAGCCCATTTTTTGCATCGCCGAAAGGGTTACTTGATAATTTTGGAAGTACCGCCTGGCGCGTGCTGATACGCCGCCCTCCTCCTCCAGCTCGATCAGAGCCTGCTGAAATGCCAGGATACCGTGGGTTGGCGGCGTGAAGCGGAACTGCCCATCGGTCTCTAAGCCTTCCCACTGCGCCAGCAGGTCAAGCGCAAGGGTACGGGCGTACCCTCTGCTGGAAAGCAGAGCTTCTTTACGCGCCAGCACAAAAGAAAACCCCGGCACCCCTTCGATATTTTTGTTGGACGAAGAGATCAAATAATCAATCGACCAGGCTTTCAAGTCAACGGGATACGCGCCAAAACTACTCATGGCATCCACAATATAAACACGGCGGTGTTTGCGAACGACCCCGCCGTACTGATCGATGGGATTGATGATGCCGGTGGTTGTTTCACAATGGACGACGGCTACATGGGTGATCGCCGGGTCACCGGCTAGAGCAGCATCCAGCGCAGCCGGATCGGGGATAGCGTTTTCGGGGCAGCGCAAGGGAACACTGATGATTTGATGGACGTTTGCCATCTTCAACATGCGTTCACCATACGCACCGTTGATCAAAACCAGCAGTTTACCGGTCTGCGGAATGACCGAGGAGATAACCGACTCGATGCCAAACGTGCCGCTGCCCTGCATGAGAACAGCGGTGTACTCGCTCTCATCGGCACCCCCCATCTGAACCAGCCTGTGCCTGATATCGCGGACGATTTCAATGAATTCTGTATCGCGCGAGCCCAGGTCGCGCAGCATGGCTTGCTTGACCGTCCGGCTGGTGGTAAGAGGTCCGGGTGTAAAGAGCGCTTTATCCTTCCAGGAGGGGAGAATCTTATCATCTTTCATGTTCACCTCAAATCATTTATCGGGATTTCCAGGTTTGCAGGCGGCGGGCAATTCCGCGCGTGATCAGGTCATAGATTAATCGCACCCCCACACTGGTCAGGATGACCAAAACCGACATTGCTGCTGCTGCTGCAGTATCACCGGCATCGTCCATATTGACAATGGCAACCGAGGCAAGTTTTAAACGCGGGGAATAGAGGAAAACGACGGCTGATACGGTTACCATCGCATTGACAAAATAGTACATTCCCATTTCCAGCAGGGCAGGCAGGCTGAGCGGCACGGTTACCTTCCAGAAAGTGCGGTAAAACGGCACCCCCAGCGATTCGGAGACCGATTCAAATTCGCGGTCAAGCTGTTTGAGAGAGGTGGTGGCGGTCATAAAACTGACCGTGTAGAAATGGACAATATTGGATAAAACCAAGATTGCCATTGTACCATACAGGAAAGAAAAAGGATTGGGAATCACCAAGCCGCCCAGTTTCCAGCGGAGAGGATTGAAAAAGAAAATATAAGCCAACCCAATCACCATGCCGGGCAGGGCAACCGGGATCATGGAAAAGAAATAGGCAATCGATCGTAAGGTCTTATAGGGTTTTAATTTATCGATCAGGTAAGCCCCGGCAAAGGTTACCGCCGTGCCGATCAGCGCGGTGTAAAAGGACATCCGCACACTATTCCAAAATGCGCCATACCCGCCGCCGCCCACCGTTGAAAAATCGAAGTGTTTGAGACTTAAATTCAGGCGATAGGGCCACAATTCAACCACAGAAGCCAGAAAAACCGTGGCAATGACCGCAAACATTCCCAAGGTAATCAATAAACAATAAGTGAATGCCGCAATATCCCGCCCTCGGTTTGGCTTCGGCTGGTACGGCACCGAGCGCGATGAAAGCGCCGCGGCTTGCTGCCGCTGGATGATGCGATCAACGATAAAGGCAATCACCGTTGGGATCAATAACAGGATGCTGATGGTTGCACCCATTTCAAAGTTCTGCTGACCGATGACCTGCTTGTAAATATCGGTTGCCAGGACGTTATAATTTCCGCCGACCACTTTGGGAACGCCGAAATCGGTGAACACCAGGGTAAAAGAAACGAAAACCGCACTCACCAAACCAAATTTGAGACTGGGCAGGGTAACGGTCAAAAAGGTCCGCAATGGAGAAGCCCGCAGTGAATCACTTGCCTCGTAGAGGCGGGCATCTGCCAGGCTGGCAGCTACCATGAGGATCATCACTGCCTGGGGAAAGACATATAAAAATTCACCCATCAAGATACCGTTGAAGCCGTATAGGTTAATATCCCAGCCTCCCCAGCCAAACAATTGGGTAAATAGACCCCCAAAACCGGTGGTGATTAACCCCTTGCGTCCGAACAAATAAACCAAACCGATACCGTGCGCCAATGGCGGCACATACAAAGGCAGCATCGCCGCCAATAAGAAAAACCGCTTCCATGGCATGGTGGTTCGGGTGAGAGCATAGGCATATCCAAAGGCGAACACCACGGCGATAATCGTGGTGGCAATCGATACTGCCAGGCTGTTGCTAAAGGAGATGGAAAGCGCCGGGGTTGAGAAATAGCGCACATAATTTGCCAGTCCCACCCAATTGCCGTTCTTATCCGTTAAACTTCGCTGAATGAGGGGAAAAAGAGGAAAGACGATCCCCAGCAGCAACCAGAAAACCAGCAATAGGATCAGAATACGCTTGAGATGATCTTCGGTAAAAGAAAAAGATTTCAATAATGCCCTTGCTCGAATCTTCTCAGTCGTGAGGGTGGTTTGCATGTCTAATTCACCTTTGAAACAGAACCCGGATAAATCCTCAGATGGTTCGGTGGAAGAAAAACGGGCACCTCCATCCCTTCCCTGATGACCTCATTATTCCCGTTTTGAGGGGGCATATAGGCGATCATCCGAGCTTTTCCACCCAAAAGGAGATGGAGCCGGTAAAATGGTCCGATGAATTCAACCTCATCGACGCGGGCTTTGAGAATATTGTGATGAGACATATTATTATGAACAACCTGCACCTTTTCCGGTCGGATCGCCAGGGTTACCGGTTGACCATTTGAATGGCTGATATCCTGCTCAAGGCTCAAGGCATCTTCCCCAACTTTTACCTGCTTTTTCTCGCTGGCAAAGACTACCGCCGGCAGGAAGTTCATTAACCCGACAAAATCTGCCACAAAGGGAGTGGCTGGCTGATGATATATTTTTTCGGGGGTATCCAATTGCACGATTCGTCCTTTTTCCATCACCACCACACGGTCTGCCATGGTCAAAGCCTCTTCCTGGTCGTGGCTGACCATGATCGTTGTGATGCCCAGTTTCCGCTGCAGGCTGGCAATCTCAATGCGGAGATTGGCGCGGATACGCGCGTCCAAAGCAGAAAGCGGCTCATCCAACAACAGCAGACCCGGCGAGATCGCCAGGGCGCGTGCCAGGGCTACCCGCTGCTGCTGCCCGCCGCTCAATTGAGCGGGATAACGATTGCGAAAATCCTGCAGACCCATCAAGGCAAGCATTTCTTCCACACGAGTTTTGACCATCTGCTTCATTTCCTTCCGATTTTCCAATCCATAGGCGATGTTCTGGAAGACGGTCAGGTTAGGAAAAAGGGCATAAGATTGAAAGACAATCCCAAAATTGCGCCTGGAGGGAGGCAGACGGGTAATATCTTGACCAGCCTGAAGGATACGACCGGTAGTAGCTTCTTCCAGTCCGGCGATGATGCGCAGAAGGGTTGTCTTGCCGCAGCCGGATGGACCCAATAAGAAGATAAACTCCCCTTCTTGAACTTGCAGGGAGATGTTATCTAAAGCCAGGGTGCGGTCGAATCGTTTGCTAACCGATTGAATATCTAAATATATATTCATCCTACACCTTATAGAGAAAGTTAAAGGATGAAGAAGGGTTAATTTCTTCATCCTTATCGATAAAGCGGTGAACTACTTAGCTTCGGACTTGACGTCGTAGCGTTTCATCCATTCTGTCAGGATTCTGTCGCGGTTTGCAGCAGCCCAATTGAAATCGTTTTTGATTAACTGTTTCACCGGGTCGGCTGGATATCCCTCAGGAATAGCAACGTTGGTTTTGGCAGCAGTAACCGGATAACTCCCGGCATATTTGACCATGATCTCGTCACTGATAGCCCAGTCGAGGAAAGTTTTGGCTGCCGGGTTGATTTTATCCTTTTTCACCAGGGCATTGGCTTCAATTTCCCATCCGGAACCTTCAGCCGGGAACACCGGTTCAATGAGTTGTCCCTCTGCTTTTTGCTTAATAGCACGATAATCGAAGGAAATTCCGATAACAGTCTCTCCGGCGCCAGCCATCTTGCAGGGTTTCGAACCGGAGTGGGTATATACGGCGATATTCTCATGTAATCCATCCAGGTATTTCCAGCCGGCTTCTTCCCCTTTTAGCTGCAGGATCGCCGAGACAGAAAGGTAGCCCGTACCGGAGGAATTTGGATTGGGCATGGTAATATACCCCTTGTACACCGGATTGAGCAGGTCATCCCAAGATTTGGGCATGGGCAAACCTTTGGCTTCCAGTTCAACCGTGTTGACACAAAACGCCGAGAACCAGGCATCGATTCCGACCCAGTGGGGAACCTCATTTGAATCGCGGAAGTTGGGGTAGATTCTCTCCAAACCTGCCGGGGCATACGGTTCGAGCAAGCCTTGTTGATCGGCAACCAACAGGCTGGAAGCCGCCAATCCCCACACTACATCGGCTTGTGGATTGTCTTTTTCTGCCAGCAATTTGGCTGTGATGATGCCGGTTGAATCGCGAACGATATTTACCTTTATATTTGGGTATTTTTCCTGGAATAAGGGCAGATAGACGGCAATTTGGTCATCTTCGAGGGCGGTATAGACGGTAATTTCGCCAGAGGTGGCTTGGCTTGCGCCGGTTGTGCAGGCAGTCAACACAAAAATCAGCGTCAGGCACAAAATCAATGCGTTCTTCAATTTGTTCGTAAACATATGTTCCTACTCCAATCGTTTCGTCGAATTTTTAAAATAGCATATTAACGCCATCTTAAAGTCAATCTTAAGGGTAGAAGTTTAAGATTAGGTCAAGCTCTTGTAAATGATTGTTTATTAAAATGTTAATGTTTTGGTTTCGAAAAAAAGCCCCGTATCATCCATTTTGGCATACAATAAGGCGGTAGCCGGCATTATATCCACCAGACCAACCCCCTTGCCGGCGGAGCGATGAAGAATGCCAAAATACCCATATCCCATCCTTGAATTCGATCCCGCTCCCGAAGCGAAGATCGAGCCTTCGAAAATGATAAAGCCGCGCGATGTACCGGAAGTTTGCATATTGTGCTTCTTTCGTGAGGTTCTGGATTCGGTCATTGCAGAAAATAAGGCACGTGTCGTCGTTGAGAACCGCTGGGAAGATGGACCGCATCCGCTGTATGAGATTTCCTTTCAGGGGCAGCGGGTGGCTTTTATGCACCCCGGCATCGGCGGGGCGTTATCTGCCGGTCTGTTGGAAGAAACCATCGCCTATGGCTGCCGCAAGTTCATCGTCTGCGGCGGCTGCGGTGTGCTGGAGAAAATGGAAGTGGGCAGTCTGGTGGTGGTTTCGGCAGCGGTTCGGGATGAGGGAACGTCATATCATTATCTGCCGCCCTCACGGGAAATCTCTGCCGATCCACGCCCAATCGCTGCCTTACAAGCCGCCCTGCAAGAACGCGGCGTTCCTTATAAGTTGGGCAAGACCTGGACCACCGACGCCCCCTACCGCGAGACTGAAACCAAGATCACTGCCCGCAAAGCCGAAGGCTGTATCACCGTAGAGATGGAAGCCGCCTCATTGATGGCAGTGGCAGCCTTCCGGGATGTCCCATTAGGAATCGTGCTATATGCCGGGGATGACCTGAGCGGAAGCGAATGGGATCACCGCGGCTGGCAGTCGCGCCAGGATGTGCGGCGTAGTCTGTTTTGGCTGGCTGTCGAAGCCGGGTTAAAGATGGGAGAATCTGAATAAAGAAGCGGAGGTCACCACGCTGCAAAGTACGCTCCTCGCCGTGAGGGGAGAAATCTATATTCCAACACGGAGCATTTTAAGGTATAGTTTAACTAATCCCAAAAAAACCAATATCTAGTGGGATGATAGGAAAGTGAAATGGTTACGCCTCGCTGGCGAAAAGTTTTCAGTGATTTGGGCGGTAATTGGGTGCGCACAGTGCTGGTGATTGCCTCTATCGCCGTGGGGGTGTTTGCCATTGGCATGATTGCCGGCGCCTATACCATCATCTCCCAAGATATGCGCGCCAGCTACGAAGCCGGTAACCCCGCCAACATTGTCATCCAGACAACCGCATTTGGTGAGGATTTCATTCCCTCCATAGAGCGCATCCCCGGCATCCAGGCGGTCGAAGCCAGGCGTTTTATCACGGTACAGGTCCAAACCGCAGAGGGCGTGTGGAAGAACCTGCGCTTGGTGGTCATCCCCGATTTTGAAAACCAGCAAATCAACCGGCTGTTTTGGATTGAGGGGAAAACCCGGCCTGCCAACCGCCAGGTATTGCTGGATATCCGCGCCCTGGAGGATATCCAGGCTGAGACGGGGGATGATCTCACCATTCGCCTGACCGACGGCACGCTTCTTTCTATGCCGTTTGCCGGCTTGGTGCGCGATGAAAACACCAGCGCCGGGGATTTTTTCTCCCCGCCGATCGGCTATATCACCTTCGACACCCTGCAGTGGCTGCGCCAGAGTATGGATTACGACGTCCTCTATGCTACGGTTTCTCAGAACCGTTATAATAAAGACGCCATCGGACGGATTGCCAGATTGGTTGAGGCGAAACTGGAGGACAGCGGTATCTGGGTAATCTCCACAGACCTGCATCGGAGCGATGAACACCCGATGGAGAATACCGTCCAGGCGGTATTGGGAATTCTGGGGGCACTCGGCGTGTTGATTGTTTTCCTGAGCAGCTCGTTAATCGCCAACACTCTTTCGGCGTTGATCAGCCAGCACCTCCAGCACATCGGTATCATGAAGTTGACCGGGGCGCGCTCCCTGCAGGTTGTTGGCATGTATCTCGCCTTGATCTTGTTATTCGGAGCCGTTGCGCTGTTGATTGCCATACCCTCCGGCAGCCTTGCCGCCTATGCCCTGGCACAGCGTACGGCGGCGGAGGTCGATTTCAGCTTGAGTGGATTCCGCGCCATCCCTATGGCAATCGGGTTACAGATCATCATCGCCTTGGCTATCCCGCTGATCGCAAGTCTATTACCGGTATTGAGCGGCGCCCGCGTTACCGTCCTGGAAGCGGTGAGTGATTATAAACCCGCTTATGCCGAGATGAGAAAAGGCTGGTTAGACCGTTTGGTGGTGCGGGTCCGCTGGTTATCGCGTCCGTTCCTCCTTTCGCTGCGCAACACCTTCCGTCATAAGGGACGCCTGGTGTTGACCCTCTTTACCCTCATCTTGGGCGGAGCAATTTTCATTGCCGTCTTCAATGTGCAGGCTTCGTTGAATCAGTATGTCTCGCAGGTCGGCAATTATTTCCTGGCAGATGTGAACCTGGATTTCGCCCAGCCCTATCGCATCGAGGAGGTGGATGCTTATGCCAGGCTCGTGCCGGGGGTGACCCATGTAGAAGGCTGGTCGATCACCCGAGCTGAAATCATCCAGGCGGATGGCACGGTTTTGGCAGATCTCGATGTGTTTGGACCGCCTGCCGGCAGTACCCTGCTTGACCCGATCCTGCTGGAGGGAAGATGGATCACCGCCGAGGACCGCCGGGCGATCACGATCAACGAAGCCATCTGGCAGTATTACCCGAACCTACACCCGGGGGACAGCCTGCGCCTGAAGATTGCCGGTAAAGAGGATGATTGGCAGGTGGTGGGAATCTTTCAATTTGTCGGAAGAGATTCTCTGATCGCTTATACAACCTACGATTGTCTTTCAAAGGTTACCCATCTGACCCATCGGGCATACTCCTTCCGCATTGCCGCCGAGACGCATAACATGGCAGCTCAGGAAGCGCTCAGCCAGCGGTTGGGAGAATGGTTTCGATCGTTGGGCTTCCGCATATCCGGCATCGACGCCGGGCTCTCCTCGCTCAACGCCGCTTCGGAAGGTCTGAGCATCCTGATCAGCTTTCTTCTGGTGATGGCGCTGCTGACCGCGCTGGTCGGCAGTATCGGCTTGATGGGCACGATGGGGATGAATGTCCTCGACCGCACGCGCGAGATCGGGGTGATGCGGGCGATCGGCGCCGTCGATCGGGTGATCATCCGCTCAGTGATGATCGAGGGGATGTTGATCGGAACCATCAGTTGGGCGGGAGCTGTGGTGTTTTCCTTCCCGATCAGCCTGCTGTTAGCCAACATCATCAGCCAGGCGATCTTCAATACGCCGATGCAAATTGTCTTCACTTGGACGGGATTCATCATCTGGCTAGGGGTGGTGCTGAGCCTTTCGGCGTTGGCAAGTGTCCTGCCTGCCCTCAACGCCGCCCGTTTGACCATTCGGGAGGTGCTGGCGTATGAATAGGTTTTCTCGCCATGCTGGTTCGGTGTTCTATTTCCAATCTCCGATCACCATCGCCTGGGCAGCCAGACGGATGGCGGTCAGTTTATATTCCCGGCTCCAGCGGTTGACCGGGATCAGGTCCCAAACGCGGGCGCGGATATGCTGAAAAAAGCGCTCCATGCTCGCCAGGCAGGTGATCATCCCGCCGCCGGAGCCGCCGGCAGCTGCTACCGCCATGACGGGTTTGTCCTTTAGGCAGCTTTCCCCGCCGCGGGTTGCCTCACAGCGGCGCAGGCGGTCGGTGAAGGCTTTCGCCGATTCGGACATTTCACCCCAGTAAACCGGCGTGACCAGAATGAGCCCGTCCGCGGCGCAGACGCGTTGGTGCAGCGCCTGAAAATCGTCTATCACCTGGCATTCATGCTGTTCCAGGCAGGTGCCCCAGCCGCGTTCGCAGGCATGGCAGGCTTCAATTTGGAGATCATTCAGGCAGATCAATTCGGAGGATGCCCCGCCTGCAAGGGCGCCTTCTTCCGCTGCACGGGCGCAGGCGGCGGTCAGTCCATCATGATTGGGGCTGGAAAATAGGATAAGGATATGCATGGGTTAGCTCCTTAAAGAGGTTGTAATGCGTGGGTGGGGAAAAATGAAAACGGGTTCACGTCTTTTCTTGCAAAGACTTCTGCATGATAATAAAGCCTAATTCAGAACGGTAGTCTACCGTTCGGTAGCCGAGTTTCTCGTAAAGAGATTTGGCACCTTCGTTTGACTGATGAACACCTAACTCTATGGCATCCATGCGGGAGCGGTATTCGGCCTCCAGCCTATGAAGAACTTCGGTCCCGATACCTTTTCTCTGAAACGCTTGTCGCAGTACCAAACCATGAAGATGAAGCGTTCTTTCCCGCTCTTCGATCCAATAGAAACCGGCTAATTGCCCATCCTGATAAATACCGTAAATTTTTCCAACCGTCTGGAACAGGCGCTTGAATTGATCCGATGACATTTGCATCAGGTTCAGGGTATGCTCAAGATAATCGGCAGCTTCGTCCTGCATCAATTGAAAAAATTCATCGTATTGTTCAGGGGTGGCAGGTGTTAAGTTCAGCATTCGATAGACTTTCTAGTATTCTTGTTCGTGAAGATAAGAGCAAGTTTTCTATTCTGAAACATCTTTACTTGCCTTAAATAGGGATTTTGAGGTTTCGGATAAAGACGGATAGATAATTCGATTATATCGAAAACAAGAGACAATGATGATGGTTTCAACTCAACGTACAGGGTTAATTGTGCCACGGAACGTTGTTCTAAGAAACCTGCACAGCCGAGTCGGTTTTTGCCGTGTTGGAAATTTTTTACCGCGAAGGGCGCGAAGAAGTCTCTCGCAAAGGCGCAAAGCGCGCAAAGTATTTTTAAGAATTTAACCGCGAAGGCGCAAAGGGCGCCAAGTTTTTATAAGAACTTTGCGTTCTTTGCGTCTTTGCGAGAGATAAAACTGCGCCTTTGCGAGAGACTTTCTTCGTGTTCTTCGCGTCTTTGCGGTGAAATAACTTAAAATTTCTTTGCGATCTTTGCGCCTTTGCGAGAGATTAAACTGCGTCTTGGCGGTGAAAAATAACATACCAAGACACTTGTGATTTTATTGTAAAATAAAGCTAAATCTCTATAAACAAGGAGTCCCCTATGCAGTATGTTCAGATTGGGCATCTTAAAGTCAGCCGATTTATCCTGGGCAGCAATCCCTTCAGTGGATTTTCACACCAGTCGATCGAAATGGATGATATCATGCGGCATTATTTTTCCGCCAGACAGATCAAATCCATCCTGCGCCAGGCAGAATCCCTGGGGGTGAATACCATCATCGCCCGCACCGACTATCACATCATGCGTCTCTTGCTGGAATACTGGGATGAGGGCGGAACCTTGCAATGGTTTGCCCAAACCTGCCCCGAGGTCGGCAGCCACCAGGCTTGCATCCAGCGCGCCGCCAATTACGGCGCCAAAGCGGTTCACCTGCACGGCGGGGTCATGGATCACCAATACCACCAAGGCAAATTGGATGACGTCCCTCCTGCCATTGACCTGATCCACGAAAAGGGCATGCTGGCGGGTGTAGCCGGGCATATCCCGCCGGTGATCGCCTGGGCAGAGGAAAACCTCAACCTGGATTATTACATGTGCTGTTACTACAACCCCATCCCGCGCAAGGATCAGGCGGAGCACGTTCACGGATACAACGAAGCCTATCTGGAGGAAGACCGCCGGGCAATGACCGAGCTCATCCAGAAGCTGTCCAAGCCGGTGATCCATTACAAGATCATGGCAGCCGGGCGCAATGACCCAGCCGAGGCTTTTGCCTTTGCCGCTTCCAAAATGCGCGCCAACGATGCGGTATGCGTGGGGATTTATGACGGCGAGGATCCTGATATGCTCAAAAAAGATGTCGATCTGTTACTGGCAAACCTGAAATGATCCCCGCCGGCTTTCTAAAAGGCAAGACCGCCCTCATCACCGGTGCCGGCGGCGGGATGGGCAGCGCCTGCGCTCGGGCGTACAGCAATGCCGGCGCCTCCGTTGTTCTGATCGACTTGGACTCTGAAAAACTAGCCCAGACCGCCGCCGAAGTTGAAACCGCCGGCGCAAAGGCATTAGCGCTCGCGATAGATATTACCGATGCCGAGATGATCAGAGCTGCCATTGCTCAAGCCGAAGCCCGCTTCAGCCAGATCGACATCCTGGTCAACTGCGCCGGGATGCAAGGACCGGGTGCGCCGGTCTGGCAGGTAGAGCCTTCGCTGTGGCGGAAAACCGTAGAGGTCAACCTGTACGGCACATTTCTGATGTGCCGGTATGTACTGCCGGGGATGGTTGCCCGGCGCAGCGGCAAGGTGATCAATGTGGCATCAGGAGCCGGGGTCAATCCGATGCCGTTCTTTAGCGGTTACTCGGCCGGCAAGGCGGCAGTGATCCACTTCACCCGTACCATCGCAAACGAACTGGCGCCTTATGGGATAAATGCCAATGCTGTTGGCGTGCGCGGGGTTACCAAGATGTGGCGCGATGTTCTGGAGGCGGGTGAGGGCGGAGGGACAACCACCGCCGCCATCCGCGCCCAATATGAGGCAGGCTTTCAGCCGAAGATCGAGGAAAACATGTCTCTGTTCCTCTTTTTGGCATCGGACGAAGCCCGCCATATCACCGGTCAATATATCGAAGCCAATGACCTGCCGGCTTGCCTAATCCGATGACTCCAATTCCACATAAATCCGTTTGTTGATCTTTCCTTTCGATTTATAATCCACCACGCGGATTTTTCCTACCTCCGCCGTGCTGTGCACATGCGTCCCGCCATCGGCTTGCAGATCCAAGCCGACGATCTCAACCACGCGCACCTCGCTGATGCCCTCCGGCAGCAGGTTGATCTTGGTGCGGATCAGATCGGGGATGCGGAAGGCTTCCTCGCGGGGCAGGATACTCACCCGGATGGGATGGTCTTTCGCCATCTCAGCGTTCACCGCCGATTCGATCACTCCCACCAAATCCTTGGTCAGGTTCTCGAATTCAAAGTCCATGCGCCCTTTCAGCGGATCCATATCGCCCCCGGTGACCGAGGCGCCATAATCGCGGAAGATCACCCCGCACAGGATGTGCATGGCGGTATGGGTTCGCATGAGCGGATAGCGCAAATTCCAGTCAATGCTGCCCGTTACGATTGCCCCCTCCGGCGGTAAAGGGACCTCAACCGCGCTTTCCACCTCATGCCAGACGCCCTCGGGGCTTTTGCGGGCGCGGCGGATGGGCAGTTCGATCTGGTCGTAGG
>Ga0101944_10005261_pt1 | contig 14932 bp, 12 predicted proteins | sample DewCreD2012metaG_FD_75245 | JGI IMG/M metagenome (GOLD analysis project Ga0101944, IMG submission 75245) | Hot spring sediment bacterial and archeal communities from British Columbia, Canada, to study Microbial Dark Matter (Phase II) - Dewar... ...
GATCATATGCCTTATTCTGTCTATATCATCGATCAGGATTATCGCCTCAACGCGGTTAATATGGCGCGCTGCCGGCGAGTGAACGAAGATCCGAGAGTGCTAAATGGCAAAGTGTGTTATCGGGTGTTGTATGGATATTCGGAGCCATGCCCCGATTGTTTGGTATCGGAAACCCTGATCACCGGTAAAGCAACCCATCGCAAGAAGGTGGATGAGAAGGATTTAGACGAACAAATCGAATGGGAAATCGATACCTATCCTATCTTCAATGAAGAAGGGCAGGTTGTTCAGGCGATCTTGTTTGAGCAGGATGTTACCGAAAGCCGCAGGTTGGAGATGATCCTTGCCCAATCGGAGAAACTGGCGGCGATCGGACAGTTGGCTGCCGGGGTTGCCCATGAAATCAACAACCCCCTGACGGTCATCCTAGCCAACACCCAGATTTTACTCAAGGAACTTCCCGATAATGAAGATTGGCGGGAGGCATTGGACTTAATAGAAAAAGCCAGTATTCGAGCACAGCAAGTGGTCCGAAATATGTTGGGGTTGGCTCGCAGAGAGGAATATGACTTCCAGAGGGTGAACATTAACGACAATATACAGAAATCACTGCAATTAATCCGTCATGAGCTATTGGTGCGGGCGGTTGAGTTAGAATTTGAGCCGGCGGTAGATTTGCCGGATATTATGGCGAGTGAGGATCATCTGCAAGGGGTGTGGATGAATATCATTCTAAACGCAATCGACGCTACAGAGAATATCGCCAATCCTCGCATTCTCATTCGTACAATGCATGATGAAAGCGGTGTAAAAGCGACGATTCACGATAATGGACACGGCATCCCGCCCGAAAAAATCAACCGCATTTTTGAGCCTTTTTACACAACGCGGGGTCCCGGGCGGCAGACGGGTGGTACGGGACTGGGTCTTTCGGTTTGTCACCGTATCGTTCGTCAGCACGGCGGCGAAATCTTTGTGGATAGCAAAGTAGGTGTAGGGACAACCTTCACGGTGGTACTGCCTAAAGTTCGCGCCCCAGAATAATCCATTTCCCGATAATTTTCGTTGCGGCTAATTATAAAAATCGATTCTAGGAGAGAATATGGAACTTTACGGTGGAATTGAAGCAGGTGGAACAAAGTTTAATTGTATTCTTGCCTCTGATCCAGATCACATTTACGCCGAAAAACGCATCCCGACAACCTTACCGGACCAAACTTTAAGAGAGGTGATCGCTTTCTTCAAAGAAAATTCACCAAAGGCAGGGAAACTACGGGGGGTTGGCATTGCCTGTTTTGGTCCCTTGGATCTGGACCCGCGCTCCGAAAAATTCGGTTATATTACTTCAACCCCCTAACCCGGCTGGATGAATACCGATATCACCGGTGTGATCGGGCGGGCATTGGATGTGCCTGTCTTTATCGATACCGATGTCAACGCTGCTGCCATCGGCGAAGGAACCTGGGGCGCGGCGCAGGGAGAGGACAACTTTCTCTACCTGACCATTGGCACCGGCATTGGCGGGGGTGGGGTGATTAACGGCAAGCCGATCCATGGCATGATCCACTCAGAAATCGGACATATGCGCATTCCGCACGATTGGCAGCGCGACCCGTACGCCGGTTTTTGTTCCTATCACGGGGATTGTTTTGAGGGTTTAGCCTGTGGTCCGGCGATCAACCAAAGATGGGGGCAATCAGCCGAGACGCTGCCGGTTGATCATCCGGCTTGGGATTTGGAAGCAGAATATCTGGCTTTGGCGTTGCAGAATTTAATTTGTACTGTTTCTCCCCGCATGATCATCCTGGGGGGCGGGGTGATGCACCAGACTCATCTCTTTCCGCTTATCCGCCGAAAAGTTCAAGGCTACTTGAACGGTTATCTAAAATCACCGCTGGTAGAGGAAGAGATCGATCGGTATATTGTGCCGCCGGGTTTGGGCGACCGTGCAGGCGGGATGGGAGCCCTGGCTTTGGTGAAGCAAGGTCTGCCGGATGTTTAATATTCGAACGCTTGGCATGATGATTTAACCATAAAGTGAAGAATCTGCTCTGACAAGAGGGATTCTTCACTTTACTTTTTGGCTTTGCAATTTAGATTATCTGGTCGGAGGTTATCCGCAATCTATGGGTACTATTTGATCAGTCGTTCGATGTTGTGATCGGGCAGGTGCACACGGATCACACGCCGCGAACGAGATTGCAAGGCTTCGAAATCACCAAGGGCTTGTGCCTTTTCTAACAGTCCGAAGGTGATACCCTGCTCGGGGATTGGGATGTCTTCGGCAGTATCTGCCGTAACCAGGATGAATACGCCGCGGTTGGAACCGCCCTTATGGAGCTGTCCTGTTGAATGGAGAAAACGCGGACCAAAGCCGACGGTTACCACCCGTCCTGTAACCTTGCCGATAATCTTACGGATGGATTGGGTTTTGGCGACAACTTCGGGGAAGCGGGGCAGGTAGACATTTAAGGCGATATAATCGCCGGGTTTTACTTCATCCAAAAGACGTTCAATAACGTCGGGCAGGCTTTGTGCATCTTTTACGCCGGGGAATGGATTTCCATAAACCAAACCATCGGTACCCTGCCAGATTGGCTCTCCCTCATTAAGCCGTTTTTGCTTTTGGTATTCGGCGATTTTGGCGGCAGTTCGGGTTTTACTATCTTGAACATCGGGTTGATCAAAGCTGTTGATACCCATCACAACACCGGCGATAGCTGTGGCAAATTCCCAGCGGTAGAATTCTGCGCCAAGGCTGAATGGATTCGGAAATTGGAATTCGATAATGGGTTTATAGGCATCCCTCAACGGTTCCAGCCAGGCTGACATCTCGCCGTTGCTGCGTAAGTACACGAATAAACGGTCATCATCTTCTGAGAGCAAGGTCTCCGCTGGTGTTCCATCTACGGGGACGATACCTTTGCCGGATTTGCCGGTACTTTCGGCGATCAGTTGTTCCAGCCATGCGCCAAAGGTGTTGATCGGCGGATCGCTGATGATAACGAGCTTATCCTTCCCATGCAGATAGGCTTCACCTAAGAGTGCGCCAAGAACCAACCCCGCATTGGCACCGGCTGGATTTTGGGGACCGCAAGCCTGAGCAATTTTCTGACCTTGCATGAGCAATTGGACGATATCAATCCCCATCAGCGCAGCGGGTACCAGCCCGAAAGCCGTAAGGGCAGAATATCTTCCGCCGACTTCGGGATCACCGTGAAAAATCCTACGGAATTTCCTTGCTTTGGCAAGATCTTCCAGCTTAGTACCCGGGTCGGTGATGGCGATAAAATGATCACCCGCCTGATCCCCGCAGGTTTGTTGTACGAGATGCCAAAAGTAATCGAAGAAAGCGTTAATTTCGCTGGTGGTGCCCGATTTTGACGAGACGATGTAGAGCGTTTTTTCTACCGGCGATCGTAAAGCAGCTGCTTTTACCTGGGCTGGGTCGGTCGAATCCAATACTGCCAGGTCTAGTATTCCGCCGTCTTGGCGAAAACCAAAGGTTTCGCGGAGTACTTCGGGTGCCAGTGAGGAACCGCCCATTCCTAATAAAAGCGCATGGGTATAACCCGCTTCTGCGCATTCGGCGGCAAACCCGATCACCTCTGCGATGAGTTGTTGGTTCTTATGAGGTGCATCTAGCCAGCCTAGGCGCTGCCGAATTTCTGCCTGACCGGCGGGGTCTGTTGTCCATAAAGCCGCATCACGTGCAAACATTCGTCTGACGGCTTGATCCCGTTGCAGATTCTCAATCTGCTTTTTCACTCCCTCAGCTAATGAACCAAGACCGGCTGAGATCGTCCTTTTTCGTTGTTCGATGGTCTCCAGTAAATCGGTAAAGGAATCGGCGAACGATTTGACACCTTCGACCTCAAGTTGTTTTGTTATTTCGGCTAAGGAGATACCCAATTCTTCAAGCTCTTCCATGATCTGTTTTGATTCGGATTCCTTTTGTTCTAAGGTGAGCTGGGCTTTGCCATGGTGTCGAAAGGCGTCTAAGGTTTGCGGGGGAACGGTATTGACGGTGAACGGGGCGATCAGCCCTTCGACATACAGCAAGTCTGAGTAGTTGGGGTTTTTCGTGCCGGTGGAAGCCCATAATGGGCGCTGGGGCCTGGCACCGCTGGCTTTTAGGTCTTCCCAGCGCGGGGTGGAGAAGATGTGTTTGAAACGTTCGTATGCCAAACAGGTATTGGCAATGGCAGCTTTTCCGAATAATTGTCTTGCCAAAGGGGCTTTTTCGGGCTGAGTTTCGATGATTTTTTCCAATAGGGCATCCACTTTGGTATCCAGACGGGAGACAAAAAACGACGCAACAGAAGCAATGTGATCGACCGGTTTTCCGGCATCCAACCGCTGTTCTAAACCTGCCATATAGGCATCGATCACCCATTCGTATCGTTCGATGGAAAAAATCAGGGTAACATTGACATTGATCCCGGCGGCAATGACTTCTCGGATAGCGGGAAGTCCTTCTAAGGTGGCGGGGATTTTAATCATTAAGTTCGGGCGGTCGATCAATTTCCACAACCGTTTTGCTTCGGCAATGGTCGATTCGGTATCATGTGCCAGGTAAGGGCTGACCTCAATACTGACATACCCGTCTCCTTGATCGGTTTGCTCGTACAGAGGGAGGAAAAGATCGGTTGCCGATCGGATATCTTCGATGGCTAGCTGGTAAAAGATCTCTTCCGATGTCCAGCCGGCTAAAGCCATTGTCTGAAGGGCTTCGTCATAATCATTGGATTTGGCGATAGCTTTTTGGAAAATGGTGGGATTGGAGGTAACGCCGCGAATTTCCCCGCGGGAAATCATCTCCGCCAATTCTCCATTGTGCAGCAGCCGCCGCTGGATATTGTCATACCAGAGGGATTGTTTGAGATGGATCAAATCCTGAAAAGGGTTATTGGACATATTTCTCATCCTTTCTGCTCAATGGCTATGATTTTATCAACCCGCCGTTTGTAATTACCGTAATTGAAAAACTGAGCGCTTAGAAAGGCTCGGACGATCTCAGCTGCCGGTTCTACGCCGATGATCCTGCCGCCCAGGCATAATACATTCATGTTATCATGTTCCACCCCCTGGTGGGCGGAGTAAGTATCATGACAAATGGCTGCAAAAATCCCTTTCATCTTATTGGCGGCAATACACGCGCCCACCCCGGAGCCGCATACGATGATCCCCCGCTCCGCTTCTCCGTTCTGGATTGCCCTGCCAACTTTTTCTGCAAAATCTGGAAAGTCAACCCTCTCGGTACTGTAGGTTCCTAAGTCAATCGCTTCGTGTCCAGCCTGACGGACAATCTCCAGCACGGATTCTTTCAGATGGAATCCGGCATGGTCTGAGGCAATAGCTACCCGCATTTTGTCCTCCTCGTTTTTTTTAAACCTTGTTGAGTAGACGACGGGCTTGTTCGAGGATGTTGGCGGTGGTGAAGCCGAATTTTTCATAAAGGGTTTTATACGGGGCAGAAGCGCCGTATCGGTTGAGTCCGATGATCACACCCTCATTACCGACCCATCGTTCCCACCCCATGGATACGCCGGCTTCCACAACCAACCGTTTGGTAATCTCTTTGGGCAGGACGCTTTGCTGATATTCGTCGCTCTGTTCGGCAAACAATTCCCAACACGGGAAGGACACCAATCGAACACCAACACCTTCCTCCGCCAATTTTTTACCGGCATCAACGATTAAACCGACCTCAGAACCGGATGCGATCAGAATCATCTGGAGTGGAGTGGGTCCCAAATCTTGAAGGACATATGCGCCGCGCAGCAAGCCTTCGGCAGATGCCATGACGGATTGATCCAAAACCGGCGTGTTCTGGCGGGATAACGCCAGGATGGTTGGTCCATTCTGCCTCTGGATGGCTGCTTTCCAGGCTACGCGGGTTTCATTGGCATCGGCTGGACGTATCACAACCATATTGGGCATTGCGCGCAGCGAAGCAAGGTGTTCTACCGGCTGATGGGTAGGTCCGTCTTCGCCTAATCCGATACTGTCGTGGGTGAAGACCCAAATGCAGTGCAGATGAGAAAGGGCGGAGATGCGCAGCGCCGGGCGCATGTAATCGGAGAACACGAAGAAGGTTGCACCGTAAGGGAGGACGCCTTTATGGAGAGCCATGCCGTTGACGACTGCTCCCATGCCGTGTTCGCGCACACCGAAATGGAAGTTGCGGCCGCGCCGTTCATCGGCTTGGAAGGCAGGGCTGCCTTCGATCCAGGTCTTTGTAGATGGTTCAAGATCGGCTGAACCGCCGACAAGTTCGGGCAGCTTTTTCGCTATCGCATTCAGCACTTTGCCCGAGGCGACGCGGGTTGCAATTCCCTTTTCGTCCACCGGAAAAACAGGCAAGTCTTGATCCCATTTTTCAGGCAGTCTCCCTTCTAAACGCCGGGTGAATTCAGCGCCGAGTTCGGGATATTGTTGGCAATAACACTGGAGCGATTCCTGCCATTCGTTTTCCAGTTGTTTCCCTTTTTCTACAGCCTGTCTGAAAAATGCCAAAACGTCTTCGGGGACGTAAAAGCGCGGCTCCAAGGTCCATCCCAGCTTCTTTTTCGCGCCGTCTAATTCTTCATCTCCGGGCGGTTCACCATGGGCTTTGGCAGTTCCCTGCCGGGTGGGCAATCCATATCCGATCTGGGTTCGACAGATGATCAAGGATGGGCGCGGGTCGGCTTTGGCTTGCCGGATGGCTTGGTCAATGGCTTCAACATCATTTCCATCCGCAACATGAAGCACCTGCCAGCCATAGGCAGCAATGCGGGCGGCTCGATCCTCGGTGAAGGTGATATCGGTTGAGCCTTCGATGGAGATACGATTATCATCATAAAGATAGATCAATTTGCCTAGTTTAAGGTGACCGGCAAGGGAGGCAGCCTCCGAAGCTACGCCTTCCATTAAATCCCCATCGGTAACGATGGCATAGGTGTAATGGTCGATCAGGTTAAAACCGGGCTGATTGAAGATACTGGCAAGGTGTGCTTCGGCGATTGCCATGCCAACACCGTTGGCAAAGCCTTGTCCGAGGGGACCGGTGGTGGTTTCAACACCAGGGGTGATCCCATATTCGGGATGCCCGGGGGTTTTGCTTTCCCACTGACGGAAGCGTTTAAGCTCCTCCATCGGCAGGTCATAGCCGGTAAGATAGAGCAGGCTGTAAATCAGCATTGAACCATGACCACCGGATAGGATAAACCGATCGCGGTCTGCCCAATTGGGGTTGGAAGGGTTGTGTTTTAGATGCCTTGTCCAAATTGTATAGGCAATTGCTGCAGCTCCCATCGGTAAACCAGGATGACCGGATTTGGCGTTTTGCACACCATCGGCGGATAGAAATCGAATGGTATTGATCGCTTTTTCTTGAAGTAGCTCACTGTTCATTATTTTGTTCCCTCGATACACAAATTTTGGTAATTTTACCATGTGCTGATTGTAATTTATTCTTATTTTCTCTATGACAAACGATATGAATACATCTAAGCCCCTTGGACTAACGATATTATCGTTTGTCATTGGTTCATACCTATACAAAAAGATAGGTTTATGTTGCGATATTCCTGTTGTATTGTTTAGGAGAAAACCAATTAATTTACTCGTGTTATTTTCGGACAAAATTGGTAATATATAACCAAGCTGAAAAGCGAATTAAAGGTAGTGGTTTATAGGTATTCCTTTCTATTAGCTTAAAGTTGGTTATTGGTAGGAAAAAGACTTCCAGAGAAAAATGATCCTCTGGAAGTCTTTTCATTTATCAAGTATCCATTTTGTCGGAATTCAAAGTAAAATTGCTTTGTATGATCCATCAATCGAAGTGGACTATCGGGTTGATCCTCATCTTGGGAATATCGGCGGGGTGGATTTTGATCACCACTTTGTTATTCTCCGGACAGAGGGGAGAGCCAGTGCCGGCTGCGCCTAAGGCTGGGTTTCGGGCGCCTGATTTCCAATTGAGAACGGTTGATGGCGATACGGTTGCATTAAGCGATTTTGGCGGTAAAGTTGTCTTATTAAACTTTTGGGCAAGCTGGTGTATGCCGTGCCGGCTTGAGATGCCGGCGTTCCAGAAAGTACACCAGGTGTATCAGGAGGATGGTCTTGTTGTGCTTGGGGTCAATTCTTCCTCTGATTATTTGGAAGATGCAATTAAATTTATTGAAGACGAGCAACTAACCTTTAAAGTTGTTAGAGATGAAGACAATCGGGTTGCCGGTTTGTATGGCGTGCGGGCTTTGCCGACGACTTTCTTGATCGGTCCGGATGGGATCATCGATGAAGTATTGGTAGGCGGACCGCAATCGGAAGTGTTGTTACGCTCGAAAGTCCTCGATCTTCTCAAGGATAAAGGGGGAGATTGATGTTACCCACCCTGCAAATTGGTCCTGCCGCTTTGCAGTTTCCAGCCCTCTTGATCGTCTTGGGGTTTTGGGTTGGCATCACGCGGGTGGAAAAAACATCGGAGTTGTATGGAATTCCGGGTAACCTTATTTTTCGGTTACTGTTTGCGTCATCGCTGGCGGGGATTTTGGGGGCGCGCCTGGCATATATCCTCCGTTATATCGAGGTTTTTATTGAATCACCGATCAGTATGTTCTCCTTGAATTACCAATTGCTGGATGGAGAAGCCGGTCTATTGATTGGAGCTTTGGTTTTGATCATTTTAGGACAGAAGAACGGCCTGCCGTTTTGGCGGATCCTGGATGCCTTGACGATCGGTTTCGCTGTGTTGATGATTTTTCTGGCTGCAGCCAACTTTGCTTCGGGGAATGCGTATGGTTCTCTTACCCGCCTTCCCTGGGGAATCCCCTTATGGGGCGAGAGTCGTCATCCGGTGCAAGTGTATGATTTTCTCCTGGCAATTGGGATTTTGCTGATCGTGCGTCCTGGCGGGAAGCTGGCTGCCTGGCTGCGTGAGCATGAAAGTAGAGAAGGGGCAGTCTTTCTGGTTTTTGCTGCTCTGACCAGTGCTGCCCGCTTGTTTACCGAGGCATTTCGCGGCGATAGTGTGTTCTTATGGGGTGGCTTGCGATCCGGACAGGTTATCGCTTTTTTTGCCTTAGCTGTCTGTTTATTCCTGCTGCGCAGACGGCTCAGGGTCCCCAAATAATTGCCATATTGCCCAACACTCCCCAGGATTTGAGGAATTTATCGATAGGTTTTGGATAGCGGTCTGCACCGTCCAAAATATAGACATATTTATCATTGTATCCGATGACCATGACGGTATGCTCGTAGCGGACAACGGTTACCGTATTCCCATCGCTATCGGTATAAATTGCCGGAAGGACATTGGTCCAAATTTTACCTACCACCCACACGATTACCGGGCGGTTTTCGGCGATCTGCTTTCGCAGGTCGTCCCAGGAGAGATTTCGAACCGCAGCAGCCTCGAGACCGTAGCTCCTCAATAATGCGGCAACCGGTCCGGCATAAACGCCGTATGAGTTCGGAGGGATTTGTCCCCAAGTCCCGTTCACATCCCCCACGAATCCTTTGTCGGGATTATCCGACAGGGGGAGTTGATTGAAAAATTCCAGTTCCCCAATATCAACCCCAAAGTACCTTGCCCAATCCACGGCAGAATTTGCTTCGCAGCTCAACGGTAAAGTTTGAGGAGACCCTTTAATATCTTCTATCAGCGCTGAAGGAGGCAGGGTGGCAGTGGGGGTTGATGTTTCGGTTGGGGTGTGGGTGAAAGTGGCGGTAGCCGTAGGGGGAACGGTAGCGGTTGGTGATGAAGTGCTGGTTGGGGGGAAGGTGGGGGTAAAGGTTGGGCTGGGGGAAGGAGAGACTGTTGGCGCAGGTGTTGTTGATATAAAAACTGTAAAGGTTTGGCTGGGTTGTGGCTGATTGGCAGCAGGAATATTCATCCCGCCGCTGCCGTGAAGCTCAATCCAAGATATTGACGTGAACAGAGGCGAACCGCTGTTGTACATGCTATAGATCAACAAACCGCCTGAAATACCCAAGCTGACGATCAATAATACCAGCATCATCACCCCCAAAATCCGCAAAGCGGTATCTTGGAAAACCGGTTTGGCAAGACGGCGTAGAGGAGTGGCGGGGGGTAGAGTCTCCGTTGAAGAATGGTCTTCAGCTTTGGGTATTTGCAGCAGGCGGAGTTGAGCCAATGCGTTGTTTGGGTTTATCCGCAAGACCTGTTTTAGGCAGTTGATCCGTTCTCGCTTTCCCTCAAGGACGGATTCAAGCGCCAGCCAGGCTGTTTCATTTTGGTTATCTTCGAATAACAATTGTTTAAGGATCGTTCTGGCTTTATTTAGATTACCAGATTGGGCGGCGATGACCGCTTGTTGGATTTGCTGGTCGGGGTTCATCTTGGCATCGAAAGGATTTATGATCGTTGATGGATCGGTTTGACCAATAAACCGGCGATCAACAAAATAGCGACCAATAGGACAGCAAAAACCGAGGCAAGGATGTAAGATGGGATGGTGCTGCGCGACCAAAGGAAGTAGGGCAGGAAAAACAAGAGCGCGGCAAGGATACAGAGCGGAAAGACATAAAGTAAACTCAACGGAGATTTTCGGATGTATTGGATCAATGCTTCCACCGCTGGCGGTAAGCTGAGGATACCGATAACGATCAACAGGAAATTGGGGATCATGGCAATGTAACCATACGAGATTGCCGGAGGGAAAATAAAGAGGATTATCAGCCAAGTCACCCAGCCCAACAGGATGATCACAAATCGCAGCAGGTTAGAGCGGGCGATTTTCCCATGCAAGCGCAAAGCCAAGCTCGAAAAGACCAGCATGCTGGTAAACAGGACAAGGAGAGTCTCACCGCTTAAAAGGGCAAAGGTGAATTTTAGATTTTTTAAGGCAGCCGGTTGGTAAATATCGACCGGCACCATTTGCCACCGTCCATCTTCGGTGCAAACCAATACACCTTGTTGACCCATGCTGAAAATGGCGTTTCCGTTTTGGGAATCGACGATACCGTGCATCGGCAGAGGGTATAAATCGACATTACCCGGGCGGTTCTTGCGAAAATAGACTTCTTCTGCTTGGGTGTAATCTCTAAGAGTGTATTCTTCTTTCCATATTGTTCCGCCATCGGTGGAGCGCTCAATTTTCTGATTAGGAGTTACACGGTATTGGATAGCTGTGTTTACGGGATGGGTGATGATAAATGGTGTGCTTGTTGCAGAAGTACACTCGATCTTAATTTCCGGCGCTGCCTGCCAGGTGATCCCACCATCCTGACTCAAGTATCCGCGCCAGGTAGCCGATGCAAAAATGGTTCTGCCCCGCTGTTCAAGACATTCAATGCCTAAATCGGGAGCTGATACATTGGCGATGGTTAATAAAGCAGTCAGCGGCAGGAGAAGCCAACCCAATCGATGGTTGAGTTCTCTTCTTTGAGGGATCGTATTCGCGGTTTTTTTCCATGTCCAATAACTCAAGAACAACATTGGCAGGGCGATCAGGTCGGTTGGATCAAGCCTGAGTTGAACCGGAAATGCCAGCAGGGATTGGGTTGTGTTGACAACGAATGAATGAACGGCTGGTAAAGTTTTAGCCAGCAGAAAAATCAATCCCGGCAGCAGAACGGCTGGCAGGATGACACAATTCTCTTTCTGTTTATCTGTAAAAGATGTTAACCAGGCAAAGAGAACAGCCAGGGGGAATGGAACGATGAAGAGCCAGGTAAAATCGCCGATCTTTCCAGTCCACCAGGAAGGGTAATTGATTCGGAGCAGATGATCGTTTAAGAAGAGTATGATAAAACTAATTACAACCACGGGATGGAGGCAGGCGCGTAGAGATTTATATAAGATAGATTTCATGTTCTAACCTTTTCGGTTTATGGATGGGACGATCAGGAAAAGTTTATACCAAACAACAACAAAGAACAAGGTATAGAACGGTTATTCGGGCAATTTCCACCGCGTCCACAACAGACTGCATTTTTCTTGTTCGGTATTTATTTTCTGGTAATAGATAGTGAAAATACTACCATCGGATAATTCTACAGAAGCCGGATAACCCAAATCCCAATCCGGAGCATCATCCCGTAAGATGTGATGGATGGTCCAGGTTGACCCGTTATCAAGGCTGATCATGGCTCTCTCTCCGTAAGGTTTTTGGCGGTAACCATAGACGCAGATCAGTGCACCGCTGGAATGACGCAGGAGATGGGGGGGTGAGCCATGAAAATTGAACGGCTCGGGTATGCTCCAGGTTTTTCCCCCGTCTTTGGAGATTGTTTGCATGATCGAGAAGTTCTCAATACCTAAGGTTTCCAGTTTCGTGCCTGTGTGGTTCTCGACACGAATGTGACCGAGCAAAACATTGCCGGGCAGTTCGACCAAGTGGGGTTCATGGTAGTTCTCAGGTTGAGTACCCGGGAAAAGTGGTACTTCTCCCAAGGGCTGCCAGCTCTTGCCTTGATCCCGGCTTTGATAGGCGATTATTTTACCTTTGCTCAAACCTTCTTCCCAGGATTTTCCGAAATAGAGCAAACGATTATCCTCTAATCGAATTGGACCATGGGGCGTATTCACCGGAGCTCGAAGGAATCCTTCCCATGTCTCGCCGTTATCCTTGCTGACGCGAACCCATGATCCCAGCCAGCGTTTTGCGGTTTCATCATCTACCCATCTCAGCATCGCTTCGTATCGTTGGTTAAACTCGGCGGTGTGTTCTTGATAGTCCTGATAATCCATGTATTTCCGGTTATCGCTGGTGAACATGGTTACCAGGAGGGTTGATCCGCCGAGGGAAACGACTCCGGCATCGCGGTCATCCAGTGGAGTATCGTTAATCACCCGCGGCGAGGTCCAACTTCGACCTTCATCCTTGCTGCGTAAGAGGACAGTCCGTCCAAAAGGGCAGACATGGGCATTTCGCAGACCCGAGGCAACCACAATCAGGTCGCCATTGTCCATTTTCGTGATAGAAGCCCAGCCAAAATAACCGAAAAACTCTTGCGGGTAAGAGCAAACAACCCCATTCTCTGCCGAAGGGATTTTTTGGTTTATGGGGGTAATCCGAAGGGATTTGTTGTTCATGGTTTTCTCCTGCTAAATACGAAAGAGCAGTTCATCCTTATTGGGCATTCAATGCTCTTAAGGCGTTTAATCCGAGAATTTTTTCTTTATCGAGAGGAGATATTTTTGCAAATAGGATTCTTCCGATTTGTTGTTCCGCTCCCATATAAACGGCATCGCTGCCGTAGATTACTTTATCGGTTACGCCGTTATTTACAAAGTATTCGATGAGTCCTCGCGGCGCCCGAGAAAAACAGGTTTCCAGATAAACGTTTTCGTAATTCCTGGCAAACTGTAAATACTTTTCCCGCTCAACGGCGCCGGCGTGGGCGAGAAGAAAGTTCACTTGTGGGTATTTTCGGATGGCAGGCTCCAGATCGTCCAGATCGACCCCCCAGGTATGGGCGAGAATTGGCAAGCGGTTAACTGAGGCAAATTCGTATATGGGGGTGTAATTTGGATGATTGTATCTGCGGACATCGAGGGTTGGTCCGCCCCAAAGTTTGATCCCTCGAAAACCCTGTTTTAAGCATCGTTCTCCTTCGGAACGGATGCTGCTTGGGTCGGTTTCATCTGGAATGAAGTATCCGACAAAACGAGCGGGAAAATCCTGCATCGCACGAACGAGAATCTGATTCGCGCGCCAGGCATACCCATACAGACCGGGATTGGCACAAGCCCAGAGCTGTTTTATTCCGATGCGGTCCATCATCTCGATGACCGACTCGAGAGCCAAACCAGGCGTGGTGAACATGGCATCGGGACCTAAGTTGCCATGCGCATCGATCACGGTGCAAAAATCGATGGGTCTACCGGCTAAGCAGGCGGAGATAAATTGGTCTTCGTTCATTTTTCCTCCGAACAAGCATGATAACAAAGAGGATTTATATAAATTCTATCTTATAAATTCGATTTCTTGACATCTCTACTGGAGAAAGCTATAATCAAAATTGTAGTTGCGGGTGTCGCCAAGCGGTAAGGCAGTACCTTCCCAAGGTACCATTCGTGGGTTCGAATCCCATCACCCGCTTTTATCTTTTAAATTTATTGATCATATCCTTTTCTCTTTAATCATACCTTGTTTGTTATATTTTTGGAACAAAACGATGGTGTATGACGTTATAAACATAAATCACCTAATCGTTAATGAAAGGATTAACCCAATGAGTATGTTTATGAAACGAAACCAATTTCTAATTATCGCCAGCCTGATCATAATATTGGTTCTGAGCGCTTGTGCACCGGCTGATCGAACCTCCGTTACCCAGCCGATCAGCCGGACAATTTCGGTAACCGGCAATGGAATGGTTTACCTGACCCCGGATATTGCCTATATTTATATTGGAGTGCATACAGAAGCCGATACGGTATCCGATGCGCTCTCACAAAACAATGCCCAGGCGGTAGCGGTTGCCAATTCGTTAAAGGAGTTAGGGGTGGAGGGTAAAGACATCCAAACCTCTGCGTTTAATGTGTATCCATTGCAGGTTTACGGACCCAGTGGAGAGGTTACCGGCACAAAGTATGTTGTGGATAATATCGTGTTTGTTACCGTGCGGGATTTAGCCAGCCTGGGGCAAATGTTGGATGTTGTGGTTCGTTCAGGAGCCAACACGATCAACAGCATCAGCTTTGACGTGGCAGATAAAAAACAAGCCATTGCCGAAGCTCGAAAACTGGCGATTGAAGCTGCCAAGAAACAAGCAGAGGAAATTGCCTCGGCGGCTGGTGTTGAACTGGGAGAGATTCAATATATCAATATTTATAGCTCATTTACACCATCGACACCTTTTTATGGATATGGCGGCGCTAAATCTGAAGGCATGGCAGCAGTGCCTATCGCCTCTGGACAGATGATGATTTCTGCCGATGCCAACATTACCTATAACATAAAATAAAGTCGTG
>Ga0101944_10005262_pt1 | contig 14929 bp, 13 predicted proteins | sample DewCreD2012metaG_FD_75245 | JGI IMG/M metagenome (GOLD analysis project Ga0101944, IMG submission 75245) | Hot spring sediment bacterial and archeal communities from British Columbia, Canada, to study Microbial Dark Matter (Phase II) - Dewar... ...
CAAGACGATATCGTTCGTCTCATTCATGGCCGAAGAACCCCTGAGGCCGGATGAGCAGCAGCGCCAGTACCATGATGGAAGCCAGTGCGTCGACCACCGCTCCGTTGAGCACCACCGGCAGTGCTCCGTAAAGCACTCCCAGCAGGGCTCCCACGTAGAAGATGCCGTTGAAGCTGCCCAGCCCGGCCAATATCACCAGCATCAATACCTTGATGAGGGTGACGTCACCGACGAAGGGCGTGACGTTATAAAGCGAACCCATGAACACTCCACCGATGGCCGCCAGCCCGAAGCCGACCGCACAGGCCACAGCCGCCACTTGACCGAAGCGTATGCCCTGCAGGGCAGCGCCCTCCCGGTTCTGAGTCACCGCCTGCATCCGAGCCCCCCAGCGGGAGCGGTCCACGAACAAGATGATGGCGACCAAGAGCACCACGCCTATGCCGAAGGCCAAGATGCGGTCGGTCTGCACCTTATAGGGGCCGATGCCGGTAGTACCCGCCAGGAAGGGCGGAATAGCCAGCGCTCGCGTGCCGAGGAACCGGTTGAAGGTGGTTACCAGCACGGTGGAGAGCGCGATGCAGATCATCATGGTGCGGTTGAAATCCGCCTTCATGGGTCGGAAGAGGAACCGCTCGACGACCACTCCGAAGGCAGCAGCCGCCAGGACGGTGAGCGGGAAAGCCACGAACCCCGGCAGCTTGAGTTTGACCACCAACAGGTAGCACCCGTAGGCGGCCGACATGAAGATGGCGCCGTGGGCGAGATTGAAGATCCCGAGCAGGTTAAGGATGAAGGCGAAGCCGACGCCCATGAGGATGTAGACCACCCCCAGAAGGACGACGTTTATCACTGTCTGTATGGCAAGCTCCACGCTACCGGCCACTCACTTTTCGTAGTTCGGGCGCCGGTCGGTGCGGGTGCCGCCCGCACCGACCGGCTGGTTCTATCGAACGTGTCTATCCTCAGTCGTCACGGAGCGCTCGACCTCACGGGGTGGGGTCAGGCAGGATCCAAGGCTTGTACTCAGCCTTGCCGTCGTTGATGAGACACACCGGTATCGGGTGAGCCCAAGCGTGGTTGGTCAGGCCGAAGAGCTGGGCCCCGCTCGGGAAGCCGTCGCCGTAGAGAGTCGGGATGCTCGTCAACGTCTCCCACTTCTTGGCGACCTCGGTCGGATCCAGGCTGTCAGCGGCCTCGATGGCATAGGCCAGCATGTAGAGGGCGTTCGCAGCCAGGCCGAACACGTGCCGCTTCGGGTCGCCCATCTCGAGCAGCCTCTTCATGGGCGCCGAGATATAGGGATCTTCCACCTGTTTGCTCAAGATACCGACGATACCCGTGGCCGAGTCACCCAGAGCACCTATGACCGACGGCGCGTCGATGGGGAAGGTGATGGGGCCTTGGTAGCCCAGCGTGCGCAGCCCTTTGACGATACCGAAGTAAGTCGGGTCGATGCCGATAGGCATCCACACCGCGTCAGGGTTGAGGGCCTTGATCTTGGCCGCGATGGGGTTGTAGTCCTCCGCCTGCGTCGCGTACAGCACCGGGTCACCGGCCAGGGTCAAGCCGGTCCTCTCCACCAGAGCCCGGAAGTGCGGCTCAAAGGCAGGGAAGGTAGCGTCCTCGGAGGCCAGCGCCACGTTCTTGACCTCAGGATAGTAGAGCTTCAAGGCCTTCAGGGCCGCGGACTGCTGGGTGATGGGATCCAGCCCGAGGAACGCGTACGGGGTGTCCTTGTTCATCTCCGCCGGATTCAGGCCGTTGTAGTTGGCCACGTGCAGGACCTTGTTCTGCTCGAAGATGGGCGTGGTGGCCAAGTTGAAGAAGGCTCCCGGGCCAACCACGAACTTGAGCTTCTTGTCCAGTACCAGCTTGGTGGCAGCGGCAGTGTTGCCGTCCAGGGAGCTCTTGCCATCCTCGATGACTAGCTCGATCTTGTAGTTCTTGCCCTGAACCTGAAGACCGCCGTCTTCATTGATCATTTGGGCCACATACTCGATGTCCACTTTGTCTGCCGCATCCACGACTGAGTACCAATCGGTCAGCGACAGGATGGCACCGATCTGAAGGGTCTCCATCTCAGCCGTGGTGGTCTCGGTCGAGCCTGGAGCCGTAGTCTCCGTGGAGCCCGGCGCCGTAGTGGACGGCGGAGCCGCGGTCGTCGTAGTGGTCTGCTCTTCCTCGCCGCAGGCGACCATGACAGTCACCATCATGACCACCAGAGCCACCAGCAGCAGGAATAGAGTCCAGTTCCTTTTTCTCATTTCACTCCCCTTCCCAGATGCTCCCAGATCGCTCGCTCCACTGGGATTCGCTCTGTGTCCCTCTGCGTCGCTGTGTCCCTATGCGTCGCCGTTTGCCTTGCCTTTGCACCCCCGCTAGCCGGCACCCCCTTTCAGTCGACCCCAGAGCCAGCGGCCTCATCAGCCGCCACTATGGAACCGCGTAAGCAACAGCTCGCCCCCATCTTCGATTGCTTCGTCTCGTTCTTGCGGCCACGACAAGCGGCGCCCATCCTTCACCACCGTCACCGCGTAGTGCAATCGGCCCTTCTCGTCGAACAGCTGGTCACCCAGACGCGGATAGCGTTTTGCAATCTGGGCAAACACCGCGCCCACGGTGGGAACCGCACCTTCCAGCTCCACCACGTCGATCTCTACCACCTCGGCGTCAGCGAAACGACGCAGGTCGCCTGTCAATCTCACTTTCACCGACACCTCAGGCACCTCCCCTGCCCAGCCGCTCCGCCGCCAGACGGTTGATGGCAGCGCCTGACACATCGACGGTGGCCGCTCCTCCGTCGACTGGAATCACAGCCCCGGTGATGAAGGCGGCCTCGTCACTCGCCAGAAAACTGCATAGCCCGGCGATCTCCTCCGGCGAGGCGACCCGCTGCAGTGGCACGTCTCTGGAAAAGGCGGCCAGCACCTCGTCCACGGTCAAACCGCAGGCCTCGGCGAACGGACCCATGGCGCTTTCGATCATCTCGGTGCGGGTGCCACCTGGGCAGATCGCGTTGCAGCGCACGCCCTGTGCTCCATAGTCGACCGCTACTTGCTTGGAAAGACTTATCAGGCCGCCCTTGGCCGCGCAGTACGCGGGAAGCCCGGGAGGACTCACCAGCCCAGCAAGAGAGGAGACATTGATGATCGACCCGCCTCCCGCCGCCACCAAGTGCGGCAGGGCAGCCTTCATCATTAGGAAGGGCCCGGTCAGATTGACGGCCAGCACCTGCTGCCACACCTCAGGGTCCAGGTCGGCCACTTTGGCCAAAGGCTGCTCGAGGCCGGCGTTGTTCACCAAGACGTGCAGCCCGCGACCGAAAGACAGTGCGGTCGCTATGATCCGCTCGACGTCGGCCGCGGCGCTCACATCACCAGCGCAAGTCTTGACGCGCGCGGCCGGTAGCCCCGCCGCCGTCTCCACCAGCGGCTGGAAGCGCCGCCCGATGATCACCACGCAGGCGCCGTCGCCGACCAGGCGCTCGGCGATAGCCCGGCCTATCCCGGTGCCGCCCCCAGTAACTATCGCCACTTTGCCGTCCAGCTTCACCAACCCGCCCCCTGCTCGTGCAATCCTACCGACCGCCGCCCGGCTGGCCCTTCAGCCGCCCGCGACTGATGGCCCAGAAATCCTCTATCGCCGCGTAGTAGTCGAGCTTGCGGCCCTCGGCCGCCTCGCGCGCCGCTACCTTCTGCCGGTGGAAATCCTTGATGTCTTCCGGTATGGGGAGATTGCCGAACTCCAGGTAGCGACAAGCCCCGTCCAGGTCGCGGATACCCATGACCTTGTCCTGGGCATGGATGTTGATGGACATCGGCGAATCGAGTACTCCCGCGGCCACCGCTTTGACCGTGCCCACTGCGATGTCGCCGTCGCCCAACTCCAGCACTTTCTCCAAGATGGCCGTGACCTCGGCCGTGGCAACCTCTTCCTCTTGCTGGATGGCCGCGCTGTCGACCTCGAAGTGCTGGTCATGCATCACCCCGAATATCCACTGGGCCGCGCGGTAACTCTCGACATGGGAGTCCATGGTGGGGACCCCAGCGGCCTCATCCACGGTCTTGACCGAGCAGACATCGATACCGCCCAGCGCCGCCACCATAGCCGTGTAGCCGATGTAACCGAAAGCGCTGCCTAGGTCTTGGGGGAAGGGGAAAAGCGGCGACTGGCTGCCGAAGACGCCGGGGATGATGACGTCGGTATAGCCGAAGCGGTCCAAGTACTGCCGGAGCAGCTTGGGCAATGTGCGCATGTCGGCCAAGTCCTGGTTGAGGCAGCCCTGGATGTTCACCTGCGGGAAGACGCTCTTCACTCCCTGCTCGGCGGAGATGAGAGCCTCGATGATCTGCGTGGCCATGTTGACGCTCATGGGGATGACGAAGTTCGGCAGCCAGCCGTGCAGGTCGGTGCTGATTATGACGCCGTGGTCGGCGTAGTAGCCGATGAGCCGCCCTGTGTATTGCGCCGTCTGTATGCACTCCTCGACCGTCGCTTTCTTGTCGTAGCCGGCTATCCAGCCAAAGAAGCTGTTGGGCATGGCCGTCATCCCCGAAGCGAAGGCGATCTCGCTGACCAAGGCCTGCCCCACGCGCGACGAGCGGGGGTCGAGCGCCCCCTCGGTCGACTCCACCACCCGGCGGTTGGTCTTCACCCCGTGGTTGATGATGGGATAGCCGTTGAGGGCGGGCTTGCCCGTGCGGATGCTTTCCTTAAGACCCTTCTCCACCTTGTCGAGCTGCAGGTTGCGGGTGTAGCTGTCGGTGGTGAAGGGGATGAGGTAGATGCCCAGCTCGTTGAGCGAGCGGATGAGGGCGATCTCGTCCTCGACCAGGGGGGTGCCCTGGCGGGGGAAGAGGGTCAGTCGCCCCTCTTCGTGGTACCGCTGTAGTATCTTGTGGAATCGCCGGTCGTCGGGCAGGGCCCGTTGATAAGCGACGGCCTCTTCCAGGTCCACCTCTTTGCCGGTAGGCCAGAGGGCAAGGACCTCCTTGCGCATCTCCATGAAGACGTCTTCGTCGATGCGCTTCTGCCTGACACCGATGGTCGAGCTTCCCTTGTTCATGTACGGAGTGGCCCCCTCAGGCCCGCTTCCCTCAGTCATAGATGCCGAGCTCCTCCACCCTCTCCGGCAGCGGCACGCCGTTCTCGTCCCAGCCCATGAGGGTGTAGTAGTACTTCTTGGCTTTGTCCATCTTCTCGGCGTTCAGCGCCGCCACGAAAGGCCCCTCCGTCTTGGGCTGGAAGAAGCGCGGCGGCAGGACGTCGTCATCGGCACTCAGACCCTGACGAACGTTGAAAAGGCGCGCGGCGGTAAGGACCCGCTCCGACGTCCGGATGAGCTCCGCCGCCTCGACCTCCCAGCCGGTGACCTTGCTGATGATGTCAGCCGGCACCTTGTAGGTCACGCCCACGAAGGCCAGGTGGCAAAGCAAGAGACAGTCGTTCAAGAACTCCCGGATGTGCCCCACCTTGAACAGACCTACCTTGTAGGGGCCGATATCCTCGAACGGCACCGGGTCGTAGAAACCCACGCTGTGGAAGTCCTGCATCCCGTGCTCAGAGGCGAAGAGGTCGTCATGCACGTTCGCGCAGTGATCGGCCCCGTTGGGGTTGACCATGAAACCGAGAGCGAAAGCCGGGAGCCGCCGGGCCTCATGCATTCCGGGATGTACCCCCTTAACCTCCACCGACAGAGCCCCCGCCCCCCGACCGATCTTCGCGGCCGCTCGCCGGGACCCTTCCGCCAGCAAGGCCCCGATGCCCTCCCGCCTAGCGATCAGTTCACAGCACTCCACCAGGGCCGGCCCGTTGCCGAAGCGAAGCTCGAGCCCCCCCGTGTCCGCCAGAGTGAGCAGACCTTTCTCGAAGCACTCCATGGCGAAAGAGATAGTGGTGCCGGCAGAGATGACATCCAGGGAATTGGCGTTGCAGACCTCATTGGCTTTGGCCAGCGCCTCGAGGTCGTCGACCCCACAGTTGGTGCCGAGACTGCACATCCCCTCGTACTCCGGGCCCCCGTAGGCCTCGTCGATGTAGTAGGGCGCTCCTGACTTCAACTTCTTCTTGCAGCGCAGGGGACAGCCGAAGCAGCCCTCCATGCCCACGCTCAGGCGCTCCTTCATGGCGCCCCCATGGATGTTCTTGATGCCGGGGAAGGGGGCGCCTCGCCAGTTCTTGACCGGGAGGTGGCCGATGGCTTCCATGCCTTCCATCTCCGGGCCGCCGGTCCCGTACTCCACCAGCACCTGCTGCAGCCAGAAGTCCTTCCAGTGCTTCTCGCGCAACCAGGAGTTGATGGCCTTCACACCCTCGCGGTCGTAGACCTGCGGCCGACCGGAACCCCTCACTGCGATGGCCTTGAGGTTCTTGGAGCCCATCACAGCTCCCAGACCGCCCCGGCCGGCGGCGTCGAAGGGCCCATTCATGATGCAGGCGAAAAGCACCCCGTTCTCTCCGCCCGGGCCGATCATGGCCACTCGGGCCCTTTCGTCGCCTAGGTCAGCCCGTACCGCTGCTTGGGTCTCTTTGGTGCGAAGGCCCCACATGGCCCCCGCGTCGCGAATAGTCACCTCGCTGTCGTGGATGGAGAGGTAAACAGGCTTGTCTGCTTGCCCTTCCACCACAAGGACGTCGTAACCGGCCTTCTTGAGCTCCGCGCCCCAGTACTCACCGACCTGACAGAGAGCGATGCCGCCGCTAAGGGGGGACTTGGCGCCCACCCCGTTGCGCCCGCTGGCGTGCACGGGGGTACCGGTGATGGGGCTGAGAGCGAAGACCAGCTTGTTTTCCGGGCCCAGCGGGTCGGCCCCCGCCGGGACTTCCTTGAGGAGGATATCGGCGATGAGACCAGAGCCGCCCAGCCACTTGCGGTAGTACCGCTCGTCTCGCTCCTCCGTGGATACCTCTCCCGTGGAGAGATTGACGCGAAGTAGGCGGCAGGGGCAACCCGGCCACGCCTTTTCAGCCCGACCCTCGCCTCTTTCCTGCTCCATCTCGGCCTTCGTATCGTTCATCCTTGGTCTCCGCGCTTGGTCTCGGCCCTCGGTCTCTGCCCTTGTTCTATGTCCTAGGTCCGCTCTCCGCGCCCGCCTCTGCTCGGCAACCGTCAATGATGCTGTGCCGGGAGCGGCAGTCCGCCGGACACCGGCAGCACCGCGCCCGTCACGTAGGAGGAGAGGTCAGAGGCGAAGAACAGCACGGCCTTGGCGATCTCGTCCGGCTCGCCCATCCGGCCCAGTGGCGCCTGGCTGCCCACGAACGCGAAAAAGGCCTCCGCTTCCTCCGGGGTCTTACCCGCGACGATCTCGTCAAAGAACGGGGTCCGGATAGGGCCGGGCATGATGGCGTTCACGTAGATGTTGTGGGGCGCTAACTCCGCCGCCATGTCATAGGTGAGCCCCAAGACCCCTGCCTTGGCCGCATGGTAATGAGGGTGAGGTGAGGGCGGGCTGATGGCGCCGAGCGAGGAGAGGTTGACTATCTTGCCGTAGCCGTTGGCCTTCATATGAGGCACCGCCTCGCGGCTGCAAAGGAACACCCCCTTGAGATTGAGGTCGACCACCCGGTCCCAAGCCTCTTCGGAAAGGATCTCGAGATTGGTGGGACGACCTTGGGCTCCAACCACCGCTCCCGCGTTGTTGACCAGGATGTCAAGCTTGCCGAAAGTCGCCACGGTGCCGGCTGTCATCTCTTTGACCTGTTCGCTCTGGGTGACATCGCAGAGAGCGACCAGCCCCTGGCCCCCGGCCGCTTCCACCAAGGCTAGCGTCTCCTCGGCCCCCGCCACATCGATATCGGCGATGGTGACGCGAGCCCCTTCCCGAGCGAACCGCTCACAGATGGCCCGGCCCATGCCCTTGGCCCCACCAGTGACGATGGCTACTCGCCCCTCCAGCAACCTTTCCGTCATCCCCCTGTCATCCTTTCCGGCCGCGAACGCTTCCCCTCCCGCCGTCGGCCCTACCGCTCACGTCGCCAATTCGACCAACGTACGTACGTCCTCCAACTCGTCCAGCCGAGCCACTTCCTCCACGAGGCGAGCCGCCTTAGAATCGGCCACAGGTCTTCCCGCATGGGCAAGACAATCGCCGAACTTGCGTTCGATCTCGGCAAAGGGAAGCGGGCGCCCCGGAGTCCCCGTGGGGAAGTCGACCTGCTCGGCCACCGTCGTCCCGTCGGTCAAGGTGATCTCGACCCGCGCGGGCTCCATGCCTTGGTCGCCACGGTCGAGCGCCGGGTCGTTCCTGACGTCGACTCTGGCCGCTACCGCAAGAATGTCGGGGCTCGCGATGGCCTGCGGGGTGAAGTCTTCAAGCGAGACCCGCCGTCGGGCCACGGCCGTGGCCACCCCCCAGGCCAGGCTGAACTGGGCGTCGACGAAGGTGCGTGGCCGGGCCTTGACCTCCAGCGGCACCCCCAGCAGTCCGTAAGTGGCCTCCCCACAGTAGATGACGATGCGGCTCACCGCCTCGGGGTGGAGGTCGTATTCGCGCACCAACGTTAGGGCGGCATCGATGGAGGGGTGCACTCCCCGGCAGCAGGGGTAGGGCTTGATGGACACGTTCACACTCTCGAAACGCGTCCCCAAATCGGCCAGCAACCGCTCGCGGGAATAAGAACCGCCGTGGTACACCCGATATAGGCCGGCTTCGCCCTCCAGGACGTTACGCGCTCCAGTGATGCCCCGCTGGGCCATCAACGCAGAAGCGATGCCACCTCGCACAGCCATGCCCGGTCCCATCCGTTTCGTGAGCGCCCCATCCCTCACGCACTGCCCATTGCCGGAGCATTGGTGGTAAGCGATACCGATGGCGTTGGTGATTCCCGTCTCATCAAGACCGAGGATACGCGCCGCGACAGCGGCCGCAGTCGGGTAACCGAACAGAGTGGTGAGGTGCCAGCCGTACTTGTGGATACTTTCCCCAGGACGCGTCGCCAGCCCCAGGCGGCAGATGAAGTCAGTGCCCACCGCCACTGCCGTGATGAAGTCCCGGCCGCTCAGCCCACCCACGTACTCGGCCATAGCCAGCGCGGTGGGGATGGTGACTACTCCCGGATGCATGATGGCATCCTCGTGGACATCGTCGAAATCAAGGGCATGGGCCATGGTCGCGTTCACCTGGCCGGCGTTAGGGGCGGGGACCCTCTCACCGTAGCGGAGGATGGTGCTCTGCGGAGCGCCGCCCCATTCGCGCACCAGGTCGCGCAACTCTACTACCCCAGCCTCGGCGGAGCCCCCTAGGGCCACAGCGAAGAAATCGAGCACCTGGTCTTTGGTGATAGACACCACCTCGGGCGGCAGCTGCTCGAAACGCGCGTTTCGGAACAGAGCCACGAAGGCCTGCGTGGCGTCGTGGACGCTGGCGGTAGAAGTGGAGGCCTTCACGCGCGTCCTTTCGTGTCCATCGCGCTTTGGTCCACTCGCGACCCTTCCCCTAGGCGAACAACGGCCGCGAGAGCGGGAAATGGAGATTGACCGCCTGCAGAAGCGGGCCGAGCTTCTCACTCATCTCGGCTGCCGTGCGCACCAACAACTCGCCAATCTGGTGCGCCCGCTCCGGCGAGAACGAACCGACAGTGACGATACAGCCGGCCACTCGCTTCTCGCCCGGGTTCTCGGGCGAGTTAACGGTCAGCACCGCGCTCACTGCGTTGAGACCCGACCAAGTGGTACCTAGACTCGTTCCATAACCCAATCGCCGCGCTTCCTCCACCTGAGCGCGCAGAGTGTCGGGGTCTATCCCGTCGCGGTCAGTCTCCCCCGCCTGCAGGATGGAGCTCTGTTTCAGTCGGCGCTCGAACTCCTCGGGGGGTAGGCTGGCCAGATATGCCCGGCCGTGAGCGCCCCAGGTGAGCGGGTACCGATGGCCGACGTCCACGGCGATGTAAGTTCCACCAGGCGCATGGCGCCGCGCCACCACGAACATCGTCTCCCCGGAAATCACGCCCAGATGGTTGCTGCACCCTGTCTCCGCCGCCAGGCGCTCCAGGTAGGGAGTGGCGGCTCGCGCCAGGTCAGTGTTATTGATGAGCGCTCGGCTGAGGAGTAAGAGGTTGGGGCCGAGAGAATAGTTCTTGGTCCGCTCATCGCGGACTACCAGCCCAGCGCTGCGCAGAGTGTTGAGGATGGCCAGACCCTTGCTCTTGCTGATGCCGACTTCTTTGGTGAGGTGGGTGAGCGAGGCCTCTCCACCCACCGTGTTGGCAAGCAGGAAGAGCAGCCGAACGGCCTGGTCCACCGCTGGCACGAGCTGGAGATAGCTGTCTTTGGCGCCTGCGCGAAGCTCTCGCCCGGCTAGCTCCTCAGCAACCCGCTCGTCACCAGTTACCCGCTCGTCACCAGCCACCTGCTCGTTGACGGCCTGGGAAAGTTCCACGGTTCGGTCTCCCCCTACGCCCGCACCACCATGCGAGGTTTTGTCCACGGAACACCGTTCAGGTTTTCGCTACCCCGTCAGCTTACGCAGCAAGACCTACCTTGTCAACAGAATCAGGCCGGGAACAGGCCAGCGGGAACCCCATCCAGGCCCGGCCGCCCGGCGTTACTCCGGCACGGGCTCGCTTGTTAGCGGTTCCGATTATCGATGACCGGTTTGATCTCTCGACCCGAGGCCTCGTTGACTTCCTCGAGACGGTAGTGTCCGCTGACGATGGCGCCGAACGGATACTTGTGGCGGTGAGTCCTGATGAACTGGAGGGCCTTGTAGAAGTGCACGATGTGGGCAGACACGCTGCCTACGATCGTCAGCGCTTTCTCGTTGATGCGGCTGGGCATGATCGGGATAGTGGCCGCCGACGTTTGGCCGAGTATGAGGTACTTGCCTCCCTTCTGAATCATGTCCAGACCTTCCACGAACGCAGCCGGCACTCCCGTCGCCTCCACCACATTCAGGGGCCCTCGTCCCTCGGTCAACTCAAGAATCAGCTGCCTACGCTCTTCGGCGGATGGGATCTTCTCGATGTCGATCACATGGTCCGCGCCCCACCTCTTAGCCAATTCCAGGCGGTTAGAGGGAGCGCCCACCACGATGACCTTCCGGGCACCGCTCTCTCGAGCCACGACCGTCGAGTAAAGGCCGATGGGTCCTGAACCCTGGATGACGAAGTCTTCCATGAGCCTGATATGCCCGAATCTCTCGTACCCGCCGATGACGGAGCGAAAGGCGCAACCGACCCCAATGGCCTCTTCTTCGGTCAGTTCATCAGGCACCCGCACCACTTGGGTGGCAGGAGTCACGTACTCGTATTCAGCGAATCCGCCTCGCAACGCGCTGGGCGGCGCCCACCCGTACCCCGAACGCCGGGCACAAAGCACCGGCTCCCGGGCGATATTGCACCAGTAGCACTCTCCACAGTCCGCGTGGGCCCACATGATGCGATCGCCGACCCTGAGCGGCTCCCCGGCTGCGTCCTTTACCCGGCCCTCGCCCAACTCTACTATCTCGCCGATGGTCTCGTGGCCCTGGATATTCGGAAGCGGGCTCTTGATGGTCAGCTCGCCCCTTTGTTGGTGGACGTCAGTGCCACAAATGCCGGCTAGGAGCACCTTCACCAAGATGGCCCCTGGTCCGGTTTTCGGGATCTCCACTTCGCGTATCTGAAGCGGTCGACCATATTCCTCTAAGACCGCTGCTCTGCAGGTGCTTGGAATGATGCTCATTTGCGATCTCCTCTCCTGGGTTTTCGAGCGCACCGGGCGAAGGTGGGCCCAAACGCAACGTCCAAGCCGGCGACGCCTCGTGCTGTATCCTTTTCCTCGGCCCTCCACCGGACCGTTCAGCAGTATCCTGCGCTCGGGGAGAAAGGCACTGTTTGGCCAAGAGGTCCCTCATCTTCTATGCCTCTCTCACAGGCAACACGGAGAAGGTGGCCACGACGTTCGAGGCCGTGTTCTGCCGCAACGGTTGGCAATGCGACCGGGTCAAGATCCGCAAGACCGCCGACGACATCCTTCGCCCCAAGTTCAATCCGGCTGAATACGACTTCGTTTGCGTCGGCTCTGGTATCAGGTCGCATCTCCCCTATAACGAAGTTCTCAACGTGCTTCGCCGCTTCCGGCTGGGAACCGACCCCCGCCACGCTCTGCGGTGGCGAGATGAGACCATCCCCTACATCGACGAGCCTCTGCCCCCAACACCTCCGCCATGGCGTGATCCCCGGCTTGTCGCCCACCATCGAAAGATAGTCTTGGGCCCGGACTCCCCGTCCGCGGTCGTCTTCGTGACCTACAGCGGCTACGAGTTCGGACCCCGAGAGGCCGAGCCTGCCCTTAGCTTGCTCGAGTTGGAGATCGAGCACCTCGGCTTTCGGTGTGTCGGCCGCTTCTGTTGCCCGGGACGCTTTCTCGATGATCCTACGCCCCTGGCCTATCACGGCGACATCCGAGGGCGTCCTGACCACACCGACCTCGTCCAAGCGGAAAGATTCCTGGAAGAGCGCCTGCGACTTTTCGACCGACCCGACCGGTGACCGCGGCCAGATCCACCGGGCCTCTGGATGGCAGCACGCAAGCTCGCGTCGAGTCACTCCCCAGCCCGCTCCTGCGTGTACGCCGTTCCCGGACCTGACGAGAAATGAAAGATCGGCCGGTCGACCCGGTGAACCACGAAGGGACAGTGATACGTTCCCCGGGGGATGAAGATGAGACAGCTGCGGGTGAGTATGAACTTCTCATCCTCGATCCAGAATTCAATTTCCCCGTGGAGGGCGTAAGGGTCGGCGAAGTCCGTGCCGAAGAAGCCCAACACCTCGTCATACTCGTGCGCGTGAGAGTTCGGCTCCGCGAGCTCGGGGTACACCTCGCTGCCTCCCGGCCACATCCAGACCGTCTCCGTGTACATCGATCCCGGGAGCACGAAGTCATCGAGGCTGAGAATCTTGCGATGCGAGGGGGTGTTGGTCACCGACTCTGGGTCCACCCCCGGTGGCAAGGCGGCGTCCCGAGAGTCCCGCCGACGCTCGCTTACGATGTACCTCGCGTGCTTCGACTCCGCCATCTGGCTTAACTCCCTTCTCTTGATCTCCCTGGGCGGCCCTCCCCGGGGCACCCCCACCAAGGCAGCCGTCCCGGGCACACCCACCCGGGCGGCCTACTTCGGTCCCCGTCTTGCTCCGTCAGGCGCGTCAAAGAAACTGTTGCGCCAACCTTCCTCCAGCGTGCCTGCCCCGATCATGATGGCCATCTCGATGTGAGGCCGGGTCACCTCTCTCCACGCGAGCGGACCGTGGTCGAGCAGGCGGGGTATGAAGGCACAGTGGGTCGCGTCGAGCTCGAGCAGCTCGTCTCCTATACCGAATTCGAGGACCCCGCCCAATGCCCCAGGGCGCTCGGGGTCGCTCCCGATATGAACGACGATCTCGTCGAAATCATCGTGCCGCATCTTAGGGATGGGCGGTCGGGGCACATCCCAGATCCAACCGAATTCCAGGTAGTTGTTCACTTGAGGGATCTGCACCCGGCTTAGGTAGGTCATGGTCGGGTTCTGGCGCCCCTCTACGTATGTGGGCCCGGCTTCGCGCAGGGGGCTGCGGATGACGTATTGCTCGAAGTCGGGTCCACAAGGTGGCGGCGCGGCTGCGGCCAGCTCGGGGGCTCCCGCCAGCACCTCTCCCGCGCAAGCAGGTCCCGTCATCCGGCCTGGCCCGGCTTCCCCGCTTCCGAAGACCAGCGACAGTTCCAGGTATGGCCTTTCGAATTCACGCCAGGTGAGCGGTCCATATGGCGTGCCCCGCGGGATATAGACAAGCGTGGTGGTGTTGAACACTACACATTGCCGCCCCAGGTAGAACTCGACGGTGGCGCCTAACTCTTGGGGACGGTGCCAATCCATCCCTATGCAGAGAATTGCCTGGTCGAAGTCGTGGATGCGTTCAACGGCCAGACGTCCCGGCTGATCATCAGGGTGCACCCAGGTCATCTCCAGACAGTGCCCCACCCCCGGGACAAGTTCCTCGCAGAGGTAGGTCCGCCGCGTAGCATCCAGGCCCTGCGCGCCAGCACAGCCCGCCGCCGACAGAGGCCGTTTAACAACGTATCGCTCGTACTCTGACAAGGTCGCCGCTCCTTACGTTGGTCGGCCGTGGTGCTCTGGTCGACCTTGATACTTCCCTCGACCCTCGACTATGCCAAGCGTCCCCGCCACGCTCTTCAGTGGGCGGTCAACCCTCCGTCCACGGCCAGGCATTGCCCGGTGATGAAGTTCGCCGCCTCAGAACAGAGCCACACTACCGCTTCCGCCATGTCAGTGGCAAAACCCAGGCGACTCAACGGCACAGCCCTCTGCATGTTCTCCTTCTCTTGAGGATTGCTACTGGTCAAGTAGTCGAACAATAACGTGTTCTGGGTAGGTCCCGGCAGGATCGCGTTGACCCGGATGTTATAGGGGGCTCCCTCCAAAGCGGCCGTCCTCGTGAGAACGTTAAGACCACCCTTGCTGGCGCTGTAGGCGCCGAACCCGGGTAGCGGCTTGACGGCACCGACCGACGAGGTATTGACGATAGCGCCAAAACCCTGCGTTCGCATCTGCCGCATCTCATGCTTGAGACAGAAGAAGACGCCTTTGAGATTGATGTCAAGCGTGCGGTCCCAGAGGTCTTCCGGCGTATCGACAATCTCAAGAACCGGCACTCGGACGCCGTCCGGTCCGATCCCTGCGTTGTTGAACGCAATATCCAGGCGGCCGTAGCGCTGGACACACTCTTCCACCAGCGCCGCCACCTGCGGTTCCCGCGTGACGTCACAGCGGACGAACCAGGCCTCGCCGCCAGCCTCGCGGATCAGCCCGCAGGTTTCTTCGGCTCCCTTCAGATTGGAATCGGTGGAGACTACTACCGCCGCTCCTGCGCAGGCGAAGGCCAAGGCCGTAGCCCGGCCGATGCCGGAGGCTCCCCCGGTCACCAGAGCCACTTTGCCGCTGAATTCGTT
>Ga0101944_10005265_pt1 | contig 14925 bp, 12 predicted proteins | sample DewCreD2012metaG_FD_75245 | JGI IMG/M metagenome (GOLD analysis project Ga0101944, IMG submission 75245) | Hot spring sediment bacterial and archeal communities from British Columbia, Canada, to study Microbial Dark Matter (Phase II) - Dewar... ...
GAGAAATTGAAGTTCTGGGAGCTACTTTCGAAGAAGGTAAACCTGCTGGTGAGGAAATGGGTAGATGGAGACAAAAGCTGGCTTCCAGATCTGAAAAACTAAAATATCTTCAGACAGGAGAAAGGTATTTTTACAGTCAGGACTGGTTCGGCAGTGAGAAAAGGAAAAAACCCGCTTAAGAATAAGTTTTGCAAAAATCCTGGCGGGAATTTTTAAATGAAGGAAGGTGGCCATGGTTCTGGAAATTCCCAAGACGGTTTACAATGGAAAAATCAAAGAAATCCAGATCGGAACTGGGAACAAAGCAATTACAATCGGTGGTGAAACCTGTTATCCGTTTTACATTTTCGAGGGAGCTATGCCCCATTTACCGCGGATTGCCATGGAGGTATATGATTCTCCACCTCAGGAATGGCCACCGGCAGCTCTGGAGCCTTTTGCCGATGTAGTCAATGATCCTGTTGCCTGGGCAAAAAAGTGTATCAATGTGTACGGTGCTGAGATGATTTGTTTGCAAATGGCCAGTACCGATCCAAATGGGTTGAACAGGAGTGCTAATGAGGCTGCGGAAGTTGCCCGTAAGGTCGTTGATTCTGTTGACGTGCCGGTGATTGTCTGGGGCACGGCTAATCTGGAAAAAGATACCGAAGTTTTAAGAACAGTTGCTGAAATCTGCCAGGGAAAACATCTTGTTCTTGGACCGGTTGAGGAAGGTGATTATAAAAAAATTGGAGCCGCGGCTATTGGCTATAACCATATAATTGCTGCCTCTACTCCCATTGACATTAACCTAGCAAAACAATTAAATATCCTGCTTGGTAATCTGGGAGTTCCGGATGGTTCTTTAATTATGGATCCCACAGTAAGTGGAATAGGTTATGGAATCGAATATTGCTATTCCGTTATGGAACGCATCAGGGCTGCAGCGCTGACTCAGGCAGATGATAAATTACAATACCCCATTATCGCTAATATTGCCAAAGAAACCTGGAAAACTAAAGAAGCAAAAATTACCGAGCAGGAAGATCCTGGTCTGGGTGATCCAGCCAGAAGAGGTATTTTGCTGGAGGCTATGTCTGCAATGTGCCTGCTCCTGGCTGGGGCTGATATTCTGGTAATGCGACACCCGGATGCTATAAAGCTGATTAAGGAAATGATAGCTGAACTGGTGGGGAATTAATTTAATATAAAGGTGGGTTAAAATGGTTGAGAAGGATGTAAGAAGTATTGATCAGGCGACTCTTGATATGCTGGAAAAAGCCAGGGAAGATGGTTGCTCGACGGCTTTTGACAGGGCAGAGACAATGAAGCCCTGTCCAATCGGGTTAGAGGGAAGTTGTTGCAAAAATTGTGCCATGGGACCTTGCAGGGTACCATTACCAAAGGGTAGAGAAGAAACACCCGAAGAAAAGAAAAAACGTAAGGGTGTTTGTGGAGCTACCGCAGAAACCATCGCTGCCAGAAATTTTGCTCGCATGATTGCGGCAGGTTCTGCTGCTCACAGTGCGCCGGGATACCAGATCAAAGATGAGCAAAAACTTTTGCAACTTGCTCTGGAACTGGGTGTAACTATTGGTGATCGCTCCAACGAGGAGATAGCCAGGGATATAGCCAGAATAGCTATTGATGAATTTGGTAAGCAAGAAGGTGAATTGAGGTTTATCAAAAGGGCACCACTGAAGCGTCAAGAAATCTGGCGTCAACTTGGCGTCGTACCTAGAGGTATTGATAGAGAAGTTGTGGAAATCATGCACCGTACTCATATAGGAGTTGATCAGGATTATCAGAGCCTGATGTTGCAGGGAACCAGGACTGCTCTGGCGGATGGATGGGGCGGCAGTATGATGGCAACCGATTTGCAAGATATTATGTTTGGGACTCCTGCGCCGGTTCTGAGCCAGATAAATTTGGGTGTTCTAAAAGAAGAGGACGTAAATATTATTATCCACGGGCATGAACCGGCTCTTGCTGAAATTCTGGCAATGGTTACTCAAGATCCGGAGATGGTAGCTTATGCCAGATCAAAAGGAGCAAAAGGGATCAACCTGGCAGGGATGTGCTGTACCGCAAATGAAATTCTGATGCGTCATGGTGTACCAATTGCTGGTAATTTCCTGCAACAGGAACTGGCAATTGTTACCGGTGCACTGGAAGCATTGGTTGTGGATGTACAGTGCATAATGCAGGGGCTGGCAGACGTTGCTCAGTGTTATCATACCAAGTTGATTACCACGGATGAACGTGCCCGGATTCCCGGTTCAATTTATATTAAGTTTGATGATCTGAATGCGCTTGAAGTTGGTAAAACCATTGTCAGAACTGCGATAGATAATTTCCCCAATCGCAGAAAAAATGTGCATATTCCGCAGCAAAAGACCGATATGGTTGCCGGTTTTAGCCATGAGACTATTAATTACCTGCTGGGTGGTTTATTCCGTGCATCATACAAGCCGCTGAATGAAAATATTATCAATGGCAGAATACGGGGCGTTGCGGGAATAGTCGGGTGTAATAATCCGCGGGTTACTCATGATGATGTCCACGTTACGCTGGTAAAGGAACTGATTAAAAACGATGTACTGGTATTGCAAACCGGTTGTAGTGCCATGGCAAGTGGAAAAGCAGGATTGATGGTACCAGAGGCTGCCAAATTCGCTGGAGAAGGCCTGGCTTCAGTTTGCGAAGCAGTGGGAATTCCTCCGGTTCTACACCTTGGTTCCTGTGTTGATAATGCCAGAATTCTGGTTGCTGCTACTGCGATGGTTAAAGAAGGTGGATTGGGAGATGATATCAGTGATTTGCCAGCTGCTGGAGCAGCGCCGGAGTGGATGAGCGAAAAAGCAATTTCAATCGGGCAGTATTTTGTGGCATCCGGAGTATTCACAGTATTCGGAGTGACCTGGCCAACACTTGGGTCGAAAGAATTGACCGATTTTCTTTTCCAGGATTATGAGAAAATTTATGGTGGTAAGTGGGCTTTTGAGCCGGATCCACTTAAAGCAGCCAGATTGATGATCGAGCACATTGATAAAAAGCGTAAAGCATTGGGTATTGACAAAGCCCGGGAGAGAATTCTGTTTGACATGGCAATGAGGAGAGAACTGGAGAAATAAATTTGGAGATGATTGGAGGAGTCGGAGATGTCTAAAATTATAGCGTCCGCCGCAATAAGAGGGGCTTATAAGATTGTGCAACAGGCTGAAGACAAGTGGAAGCTGGCAGTCGATAAGTATGGCCTAAATGAACCGGTTGGTTTTCCTAATACTGCTTATTATCTCCCTGTGATTTACGGTATTCTGGGAATCAAGGTAGAAAAGCTGGGCGATATGGAAGGTATATTGAGAAAATGCCGCATGCTCCTGCCTCCTCCTGTGAAAGAGGAACATCATTTACCTTACCTTGGTCCAGCTCTGGATGCAGGTATGGCAACTTTATTCGCTGAGGAGATAATCGAGTCTATCAGGTATCTTGAGGATCCTGACTTTTACACCAAGACTGAGGAAATATCTGATAAAACAATCTGGCTGGGTGCTGCGGATGACGTGATATTACGTAAAAGAGGCGTGGAATTCGTTGATGGCACTGCACCGGGATTTGCTGCTGTTCTTGGTGCTGCTCCTGATAAAGAAACTGCTGTTAAAATTGCAAGGGAATTACAACAGAAAAACCTGTATGTTTTCATGTCCGCTGATTATAACGGCCAAAGATTTGCGCAACAGTTGCTTGACGCTGGAGTTGAAATTGGCTGGCCAACTCGACTGGTATCTTTTGGTCCGGATGTCTCTTCCACGGTCTTCGCTCTGGGTTTTGCCACTCGGGCAGCACTTTCTTTCGGCGGAATTCAGCCCGGAGAGTTTCGCAAGGTGTTGATCTATAATAAAGACCGCATCTTTGCCTTTGTATTACCTCTGGGTTTTGTTACTGATGAATGGTACGCTAATGCGGCTGGCGCGATTAATTTTGGATTTCCAGTTATTGCTGATACTCCGATCCCGGAAATACTTCCAACAGGTATAACCACTTACGAACACGTGGTTTCAAATGTACCCCATGATAATCTGGTATCAAAAGCAATTGAAGTGCGCGGTCTTAAAGTCACTGTAGCCAATGTGCCTGTTCCGGTGGCATATGGGGCGGCTTTTGAAGGCGAGAGGGTAAGGGGTGATGACATATATTTGGAATGTGGTGGTGGCAGAACTCAAATGGTAGAGTGGGTCACTTCGAAAAGAATGAACGAGGTGGAAGACGGAAAGATTGAAGTCATCGGTCCCGAGATCATAGATGTACCACCAAACTCCAAATTACCCATGGCGATTTGCGTTGAGGTCGCTGGGCGTGAAATGCAGGAAGATTTTGAACCGATTTTGGAAAGGCAAATCCATCACCTGATTAATTACGCTCAGGGAGTGATGCATATTGGTCAAAGAGATATCGCCTGGCTGAGAATCAGCAAACAGGCGGTTGAAAAAGGTTTTCGATTGAAACATCTTGGAGTTATCCTGCATGCTAAACTCCATCAGGATTTTGGGCGAATCTTCGATAAAATTCAGGTTAAAATCTATACTACTCAAGAGGATGTAAAAAGAATCGTAGAACAAGCAAGGGAAGTATATCACATCAGGGATGCCAGGATTGAAGGAATGACCGATGAAACCACCGATGTTTTTTACTCCTGCACTCTCTGCCAGTCCTTTGCTCCCAGTCATGTGTGCGTAATCAGCCCGGAAAGAACTGGTCTTTGCGGTTCATATAACTGGATGGATTGTAAAGCTTCTTATGAAATTAATCCAACCGGTCCCAATCAGCCTGTACCAAAAGGTGAAGTAATTGATGAGAAACTGGGCCAGTGGAAAGGGGTGAATGAATTTGTTTTCAAAGCCTCGCGGGGTAAGATTGATCATTACAATTTCTACAGTATTGTGCACGATCCTATGACTACCTGTGGGTGTTGCGAATGTATTGCTGCTGTATTACCGATGTGCAATGGGGTGATGACAGTCAACCGCGAATATACCGATATGACCCCTTGTGGTATGAAATTTACTACACTTGCAGGCACGATTGGAGGAGGTCTCAGTACTCCTGGTTTTGTCGGTCATGGAAAATATAATATCACCCAGAGGAAATTCTTAAGTGGTGATGGTGGATTATTGAGACTAGTCTGGATGCCCAGAATGCTAAAAGAGGAAATTAAGGAGAGATTCCAGAAAAGAGCAATTGAGTTGGGAATCCCGGATTTGCTGGACAGGGTGGCTGATGAGACAATCGGTACTACGGAAGACGCTATTCTGCCTTTCCTGACAGAAAAGAACCATCCTGCTCTAAGCATGCCGCCGATTATCGGGTAAAAAGAAAAGGAGAACGGGAAGATGCCATTAACAGGAATAGAAATCTTTAAATTATTACCAAAAACAAATTGTGGTAAATGTGGAGTTCCAACCTGTCTGGCTTTTGCCATGCAGTTAGCAGCAGGCAAGGCAGAATTAACCGCATGTCCAACAGTTTCTGAAGAAGCCAGAGCTAAACTTTCTGAGGCTGCAGCTCCGCCAATCAGGCTGGTCACAATAGGGACAGGTTCCCGGGCAATTAAAGTTGGTGGTGAAACTGTCTTGTTCCGCCATGAAAAGCGTTTTGAAAATCCACCCGGACTGGCTATTTTGATTTCAGATGTATTATCTGATACAGAAATAGATGCCCGTATTTCAAAGGTAAACTCTCTTCATTATGAGAGAGTTGGATTAACCTTGAGACCTGAACTGGCGGCTATTAAATACGAATCTGGCAAAACTGAAAAGTATGTCAGTGTGGTTGATAAGGTCAAAAAGCAGAGTGACTGCAGTATCATTTTAATGAGTCCAGATGTCCCAACATTATTAGCTGCGTTGAAAATTTGTGCAGATCGCAAACCTCTGATTTATGCTGCAACAAAAGATAATGCCGGGCAAATTGCTGATCTGGCTAAAGAATATAATTGCCCTGTTGCTGTAAAAGGTGAAAATCTGGAAGAGGTTATGCAGGTCACAGACCAGTTGAGTAAGGCTGGTATTAAAGACATGGTAATCGATTCTGGAACCCGTAGGCTTAAGAAAGCCTTTGAGGATCAGATTTTCATCAGAAAAGCAGCGCTGGCAAAAAACCGCTTGCTTGGCTTCCCGACAATTATATTCCCTTGCGAGATGTCAACTGATCCAATGAAAGAGGCTTTAATTGCTTCAGTGTTTATCGCAAAATATGCCGGGTTGATTGTGCTTTCTGACTTCGATGGGCACAGCCTGTTCCCGTTACTTGTTGAGAGGTTGAATATTTATACAGATCCGCAAAAACCACTGGCTACCAAAGAAGGCATTTATGAAATTGGGGGACCCGGTGAAAATTCTCCGGTACTCATTACTTCAAATTTTTCGCTCACATATTTTATTGTTTCCGGTGAGATAGAAAATAGCAAGGTTCCAGCTTATTTACTGGTGAAGGATACTGAAGGTTTGTCTGTAATGACCGCCTGGGCAGCCGGTAAATTCGTGGCTGATACGATTGCCCAGTTTGTAAAAAAATCCGGTATTGCCGATAAAGTGAAGCATCGTACGCTTATCATACCTGGCTATGCTGCCCAGGAAAGTGGTGGACTTGAAGAAGAATTACCTGGGTGGAAGATTGAAGTGGGGCCGAGAGAAGCTTCTCATATTCCGGCTTATCTTAAAAACTGGAAACCAGCATAAGGAGTGCGGAAATGATTCTTATCGGTGAAAATTTAAATATTATGTCCAAAACTCTTGGGCCAGCTCTGCGTGAAAGAAATCCGGGTCCTGTTATCGAGATGGCTAAAGCTGAAGATGCGTCTGAAGTGGATTACATTGATTTAAACATTGGTCCTGCACGCAAGTCAGGCGATGAGTTCATGACCTGGGTTGTGCAGACTGTGCAATCCGTTACCCAAAAACCTCTTTCGCTGGATACTACTAATCCCGTTGCTATGGAAGCTGGTTTGAAGGTATGCAGGAACAGGGCTCTAATCAATTCCATCTCACTTCAGCCGGAAAGGCTGGAGGCAGAGTTGCCTCTGGTAAATAAATATAATGCCGATATGATAGGATTACTCTGGGGAGTCGAAGGGATGCCCAGGGATGCCAATGAGAGATGTATGCTGGCAGTGGATCTGGTTTACAAGGCAAATGAACAGGGGATTCCCAATGAAAAAATCTGGATAGATCCGATCATCACTCCTGTTTCTGGCGAAATCAACCAATTAAAAGCGAGTTATGAGTTTCTGAGTATGTTGCCAGACATCGCTCCGGGTTGTAAAACTGTGGTAGGATTATCAAATGTTTCTAATGGAACTCCATCGCATCTAAGACCGTACCTGAATCGTACTTTATTGATAATGTTAATGAAATTAGGTTTGTATGCCGCTATAGTGGATGCTTTTGATAAAGAATTGATCGATATTGCACGTGGTCGTAGACCGGAGATTGTGCAAATTGTTCATAAGGTCATGAATGGAGAAAAAGTTGATATAAAATCCCTTGATTCCGAACAGTTGAAGTATTACAAAACCGTAAAGGTTTTGAGGGGAGAAACATTATATTCCCATTCATGGTTGGAAATATAAATCTTGAATACTGTTGTTGAAGAGTAATTTTTATCAGGGTAGTGATTATGCCTGTTAACCAGGAACAGTCTTCACCATTAAAGGTGCCAGCTCAGAAAGATTATGAGTATGCCTATAAAATGGCTTTCAATCTGGTTGTAGAAGAGGTAAGAAAACTTCCGGATATCAAAGAGCAATGTAATAAATGCGGAGCCCTTTATTGTGAGCAAAGTGGACAGATTTCGGTAAAATTAGATTATTTGAACAATAAATATCAAATAATTTTCCCTGAGATCGATGTGCTAAGAGTTTCGGAAGATAAACCAGTAGAATTAAGAGATAAACTCCTGATATTGCATTATTTTATAAGGGCAAAAGGCACTCAGCTTTCCAAACGATTGATCACTTACCAGGAATTACAGGAAGGTTCTGTGTATTATCCCAGTTTTTTTAAACGCGCTATTAAACCACTGGTAGATTTTTTTGGAGATAAACCGGAATTGCTTCTGGAAGCTTCCACGTTTCTTGGTGGGATTAAGGCTGAGCCTGGAGATTTGTCTGTCACAATCCCTGCTTTCCCTAGAGTCCCAGTTACAATAATAATCTGGAAGGGAGATGAAGAGTTCCCACCAAGCGGAAATATTTTGTTTGACAGTAGTATCCTTGATTTTCTTACTGTAGAAGATATTAATATTTTATGTCAAACAATTGCTTTTTCTTTGATCAATCACTGTAGATCCCGGAGATAATTTAACCTCTTTTATGGAGGATCAAATTGAAGAAAATACTGGTAGTTTTTTACAGCAAAAGCGGAACAACCGAATCGATGGCTCAATATATTGCCGAGGGCATTCGATTCACGGGAAACCATGCGGAAGTAAGGAAGATAGATGATATCCGCTCATCTCAGGAGCTTGAAGGATATGATGGAATCATTCTGGGAACTCCCACGTATTATCAGGATATTCCTGAGGAAGGTAAAAAATTACTCGAGTTAATGAAAAGCCTGAGTTTAAATGGCAGGCTTGCAGGAGCCTTTGCTTCCTACAGGCATGAAGTTGGCTATACAAAAGGTGGGCAATCCGCTGATATTGCTCTTGATTATATGGAAAATTCTCTAAAGATGAAACGATTCGAACTCGGAGCACTGAAGTTGAAAGATGATATGGTAGATTCTCCTGAAGGCATGCGTGCCTGTCAGGATTATGGCAGGATATTCGCACAATCCCTGTCTTAATCATCATGTTTTGGATTTTATCAATTGTTCCCGTTCAGTAAAACTTTTATGTAAAGAAGGGAGATATTTGTGGATATAGAAGAGAAACTAACAGAAATATTTTCCAGATTTAAGGGTACTAAAGATGAATTGATACCGATCCTTGAAGCGGTTCAGGAAGAATTCGGTTACCTGCCGCGGGAAGCGATGTTAAAAATATCCCGGCGGTTGCGAATACCAGAAAGTAATATTTATGGTGTGGCAACCTTTTATGCTTTGTTCAGATTAAAACCCAGCGGGAAAAATATTATTCGGGTTTGCCGCGGGACAGCCTGCCATGTGCGTGGCGGTGCAAGGATTTTACAGGAATTTGAAAACAGACTGGGAATTAAAGCCGGAGAAACTACACCTGATCTGGAGTATAGTTTAGAGACTATCTCCTGCTTTGGTTCCTGTGCTCTGGCGCCGGTAGTGGTAGTTAATAGACAGGTTTACGGACGCATGACACCGGCGAAAGTAGCAGAAGTTCTGGGTGCTAAGAAACAATGAAGGGGTAGAAAATGACATTTGAGGAATTAAGGCGTCAGGCTTTAATAGAATGGGAAGAATATCGGAATAATCAAAAAATCAGAGTTACAATTGGCGCGGCTACCTGTGGCAGGGCTTCTGGAGCATTAACAGTTGCCGAAGCAATCAGGCAGAAGATCGCAGAACTAAAAATAGATGCGTTGGTTACTGAGGTTGGTTGTATAGGTACCTGTTATGCTGAGCCGGTTGTCAGCATCGCTAAACCCGGTTTCCCGGAAATATATTATGGCGGGTTAACTCCCGATAAAGCCATTAGTTTAATAGAAGATTTCCTGATCAAGAATAACCCAAGACCTGATATCGCACTGGGTTCTCTGGGCGATCAGGTTGTACCTGGTATCCCGGCACTTTTTGATATCCCGATGCTCAAGCCGCAGGTACGCATAATCCTGAGGAACTGTGGTTTTATAGATCCAGAAAATATCAATCATTATATCGCAAATGGTGGCTACAGCGGCTTTAATCGTGCCCTTAAAATGAAACCCGAAGAGGTGATAGAGGAAGTCAAAAGGTCTGGTTTAAGAGGTCGAGGAGGAGCGGGATTTCCGACATACCTGAAATGGGAACTCTGCCGTAAAGAGACAGCACAGGAAAAATATATTATCTGTAATGCCGATGAGGGAGACCCGGGAGCATTTATGAATCGCTCATTGCTCGAAGGTGATCCACATTCGGTCCTGGAAGGAATGTTGATTGGAGCTTATGCTATCGGAGCTAAAAAGGGCTTCATCTATTGTAGAGCTGAAAAACCACTGGCAATTGAAAGATTAAAGGTCGCCCTCAAGGCAGCTAAAGAAAAAGGATTGATTGGAAATAATATTCTGGGCTCAGGATTCAATTTAGAGATCGAGTTAAGGGAAGGAGCCGGCGCTTTTGTTTGCGGAGAAGAGACTGCTCTGATAGCCTCCATTGAAGGGAAAAGAGGTATGCCCACTCCTCGCCCACCCTTCCCCGCACAGGCAGGCTTGTGGGGTAAGCCTACAAACATCAATAACGTTGAAACCTGGGCTAATGTAGCTGCGATATTGCAACGGGGGAGTGAATGGTTTGCTCAGTATGGTTCAGAAAAAAGCAAAGGTACAAAAACTTTTGCTCTTGCTGGCAAAATTAAGCGTACTGGCTTAATTGAGGTACCGTTCGGAATTTCATTAAGACAAATTATTTATGAGATTGGTGGTGGAATTCTGAACGATAAAAAATTCAAAGCTGTTCAAACGGGAGGGCCATCAGGCGGTTGTATCCCGGAAAAGCACCTTGATGAACCAGTGGATTACGAGTCACTGGCCAAACTTGGTTCAATCGTAGGTTCAGGTGGCATGGTAGTAATGGATGAAGATACCTGCATGGTGGACGTAGCGAGATTTTTCATGTCATTTATTCAATCCGAGTCATGTGGGAAGTGTGTGCCATGCCGCATGGGTACAAAGCAGATGCTGGATATTCTCAATCGGATTACAGGCGGTAACGGAATACCTCAGGACATCGATCTTCTGTTGAGTTTAAGTGAGGGTATCAAAGCTGGTTCACTTTGTGGGCTTGGACAGACTGCACCGAATCCGGTTATCACCACCCTGCGTTATTTTAGAGATGAATACGAAGCACACATCAACCTGAAGAGATGCCCTGCGCACCTTTGCAAGGATTTGATTAACTACGTAATTTTACCCGAAAAATGCCAGGGATGTGGGATTTGTCTTCGTAATTGTCCAGTTTCAGCTATAACCGGAGGAAAACGGCTGGTACATGTAATCGATCAGGCAAAATGTATTAAATGTGGTACCTGCGAAGATGTCTGCCCTCCGCGTTTTAAAGCAGTGACTAAAATTTCAGGCGAGAAGATAGAATTACCTGAAAAACCCATTCCGGTTACTGCGTCCTCTTCACAAAAAAATACTGCTGATAATTCGGAGAAATGAGGTTTTTATGGAAAACGTTCATTTAACGATTAATGGTCGTGAAGTCAGTGTTAAAAAAGGATCAACAGTACTTGAGGCAGCCAGAGAAGCCGGGATTTACATCCCGACCCTCTGTTATTTTCCTGATCTGAAGCCTTACGGAGGTTGCAGGGTCTGTGTGGTAGAAATAGAGGGGATGCGTGGTTTACCAACTTCATGCACAACAGTGGCAACTGAAGGCATGAAAGTGTATACTGAAACAGAAGCTGTCAACAAAGTGCGGCGTACTGTGGTGGAGTTACTGATCGCTGATCATCCAGCGGATTGTCTGACCTGTCCGGCAGATCAAAAATGTGAACTTCAAAAGGTGGCAGCTTATCTGGGTATCACAGAAATCAGACTTCCCAGAAAACAACCAGAATATCAGGTCGATGAGAGCAATCCCTTCTTCTACCTCGATCGAAACAAGTGTATTCTATGCGCCCGTTGCACGCGCGCCTGCAACGAGATCACCTGTGTTGGTGCCATCGATATGGCAAACCGCGGTTATCGTATGAAGGTGGCAACTTTTGGTGATACTCCCCTTTTCGATTCTATTTGCCGTTCCTGTGGAGAATGTGTGGCACGGTGCCCGGTAGGTGCTCTTGTTCCCAAAGCGCATATGCCTCCTGCTGCTGAGATTGAAACTGTGTGCCCGTATTGTGGCGTGGGATGTTCCATGTTTCTTGGGGTTCGCGGAGAAAGGATTGTCTCAGTTAGAGGCAATCCTGAAGGACCTGCCAATAAAGGCATGCTTTGTGTTAAAGGCAGGTATGGTATTGCCGAGTTTGTGCATCATCCTGAGAGGTTGACTGCTCCGTTGATTAGAAAAAACGGACAATTTGAGCAGGTTAGCTGGGAAGAAGCGCTGGATGTGATTGCCGAGAGGCTTGGTAAATTTAAACCCGATGAGGTTGCAGTTATATCCTCAGCTAAATGTACAAATGAAGAAAATTATGTCATCCAGAAATTTGCTCGCGCGGTATTGGGAACCAATAATATCGACCACTGTGCGCGTTTATGTCATGCTCCTTCAGTTGCTGGGCTTGCTATGACCTTTGGCAGTGGAGCGATGACAAACTCTATTGAAGATATTGGTCAAGGAGCCTGCATTCTGGCAATAGGAACGAATACCACAGCCACGCATCCGGTGATTGGAATGACAGTTAAGCAAGCCATCCGTCGGGGTACAAAGCTTATCGTGGTGAATCCGCGGGAAATTGATTTGTGTAGAGATGCTGATATCTGGTTGAGGCTTAAACCAGGTACTGATGTGGCTTTATTGATGGGCATGATGAACATAATTTATGCGGAAAAGCTCTACGATGAGAATTTCATAAATTCACGTACTGAAAATTTTGATGAATTTGTGAGATCACTTAAAGAATTTCCTCTTGAAAAGGTTTCTGAAATCACCGGGGTGAATGTGGAGGATATAGTCAGGGCCGCCAGAATGTATGCCTCCAGCAGGCCAGCTTCAATCCTTTATGCCATGGGGATCACTCAACATTCACACGGAACGGATAATGTGATCGCTACCAGTAATCTTGCGCTGCTGACAGGGAACATCGGGAAACCTGGTTCAGGAGTGAATCCTCTCCGAGGACAGAATAATGTACAGGGCGCCTGTGACATGGGGGCTTTACCCGGAGTTTTTACCGGTTATCAGGCTGTGGATAATCCAGAAATAAGAAAGAAATTCGAGGATGCCTGGGGCTGTAAGCTTAATCCCAGACCAGGGATGGTCTTGCCTGACATCATGGAAGCGGCTCATCGGGGTGAGATCAGGTCTATCTTTCTGCTGGTAGGAGAGAATCCTTTGCTCAGTGAACCCACTCTCAAGCATGTTGAAGATGCGTTGAAAAAACTTGATTTTCTGGTTGTACAGGACATCTTTCTAACGGAGACAGCCAGATTTGCCCACGTGGTTTTACCTGCTGCCAGCTTTGCTGAAAAAGATGGGACGTTCACCAATACTGAGAGAAGGGTCCAGCTCGTCAGAAAGGCTGTACCTCCACCCGGGCAGGCTAAAGCTGATTGGGAAATTATCTGTGCTATTGCGAGAAAAATGGGGAAGTCCGGATTTGATTATCGGAATCCACGGGAAATCATGGAGGAAATTGCCTGTCTTACACCCAGTTACGCAGGAATTACTTATGAACGATTGGAAAAAGGCGGTATCCAGTGGCCCTGCCCGACTCTGTCTCATCCTGGAACTCCAATCCTGCACACAATGCAATTCAATCGGGGAAAAGGCAGATTCATTCCGCTGAGCTATAAACCTCCGATGGAAACTCCTGACGAAGAATATCCACTTATCCTGACCACCGAAAGGAGCCTGTTCCATTATCATACCGGTACTATGAGCCGCAAAGTTCAGGGTTTGAATAAATTCAGGAGCGAAGAGCTGGTAGAAATCAATCCAGAGGATGCTGAGAATCTGGGAATCGACGATGGTGATCTGGTGAAGATCACCTCTCGACGGGGAACCATCACCGCCAGAGCGAAGGTAACGGAAGTTTCACCCAGAGGGATCGTTTCGATGACTTTCCATTTTGCGGAGAGTCCTACAAACGCTATAACCAGTATGTATCTGGATCCTGTTGCAAAGATCCCAGAATTGAAGGTTAGTGCAGTCAGGATTGAGAAAGTAGTATAATGGCTTGTAACCGGCAGGACATCTGAGAATGGAGCGGCAAGACGGATAATATTCATTCAAATGTAAAAGTCAATATAAATGTTCCCGGGGATATGGCTGGATATCTGGGAGCAATTGCAGTCAGTATCATATGGCTGTATGTGGTAAATAACCTGTTTGTAGATGCTATTCCACCGCTAGCTCCTTATGTCATCAATACTTATCCGAAATTTGTTGTGGATGTTGTCAATTTCCTTGCCGGAATTCATGCCACTCTGTTCAGTGCAAAATTCGTGGATTGTCTATGGGCAATCAACCTTTCTCTCACCATGAGCATTATCGGTAATCTGGTACTGTTATTACATCGTCCTCGCTGGTTCTTACATCTGGTTAAAGGGTTATTGCTTGGAATAGCAATCTTACCGATATACGTTGTCTTTAAGATTTTCCCTTTTAATCTGGCGGCTGCTTCATCTGAATCCTTAATTAGATTGATTCTAATAGTGTTTGCAGGGGGGTTGGCCGCTGGTTTTGTGGTCGAGATGGTCAGGTTTGTTCTGGCACTGCTGGATCATCTGCGAAAGCGTGAAAAAGGGGATGGAGTATTGCATAACTTACCTCCATCCCCTTAATCTCTGCCATTTATTCTAGAAGATATTTCAGAAAACCTAGCCGAATTTGTGGCTTATCCCATAGCCACCCCTGGGGAAGCGCCACTCGATGTTCAAATTAGGACAACCAATGCGACAGGAACCACATTCAAGACAACCCTCATAGTTAACCGCAATGCGGTCCCCTTCAAGCCGATATACATTAGCCGGACAGATAGTCAAACAGGGCTGATCAGGACATTGATTTTTGCAAATATCGCTATTCTTTATTTTCAGATGGCTTTCTTCATCAACCTTGAAGCGGTCGAGAAATAGCTTATCCTCAATTTTCATTGTCATTTCACCGACCTCCA
>Ga0101944_10005266_pt1 | contig 14925 bp, 10 predicted proteins | sample DewCreD2012metaG_FD_75245 | JGI IMG/M metagenome (GOLD analysis project Ga0101944, IMG submission 75245) | Hot spring sediment bacterial and archeal communities from British Columbia, Canada, to study Microbial Dark Matter (Phase II) - Dewar... ...
CCCGGCGAGGACCCCATGCTGCATTCGGTGAAGATTGACGCCTTTTACTACCGCGTGGTGGGGATCATCCAAGAGACCGCCAAGGCCGAGCAGCGCGCGCAGGCCGGCAAGATGGAGGGCCAGCCGCTGGACAACAACGTGTACATCCCGCTGTCCACCTCCCGTACCCGCTTCGGCGAAGTGCTCATCCGGCGCATGGCCGGCAGCTTCGAGGCCGAGGAGGTGCAACTGCACCAGGTCACCGTACAGATGCAGGACACCGCCGCGGTACAGACCGCCGACCCGCAAATCCGCACCCTGCTCAAGCGCTTCCACGACCAGAACGACTACGAGCTGATCGTGCCGCTGGAGTTGCTGCGCCAAGCCGAGGCCACCAAGCGGCGCTTCAACATCGTGCTGGGCTCGATTGCTGCCATCTCCCTGCTGGTCGGCGGCATCGGCATCATGAACATCATGCTCGCCAACGTCACCGAGCGCACCCGGGAAATCGGCGTGCGCCGGGCCCTGGGCGCCAAACGGCGCGACATCACCCTGCAATTCTTGGTGGAGACGGTCGTCCTTTCGGTGGGCGGCGGCCTTATCGGCGTGGCCGTGGGTATGTTGACGCCGGTGATTGTCTCGATGGCCACCGACATGAAGACCATCGTCACGCTCTGGTCGGTACTGGTGGCCTTTGGCATCTCCGGCGCCGTGGGTATCATCTTCGGCCTCTACCCCGCCCGCGCGGCGGCGTTGCTCGACCCCATCGAGGCCCTGCGGCACGAATAAGCGGGGCAGCGGCGCGCCCCGTGGCAGTGCCTGCGCTTCCCCTGCAACGCCGGGCGGCCCCCGGCCCTGCAAAGACTACGGTGTTGCCCCCGTTTCGCAGCTTTCCAGAAAACGCCGGACCATGCCTTCGAGCGTGGCGATCCAGCGCGGGTGCTCGTTGAGGCAGGGAATCTGGGTGAGTGTCTCGCCCCCGGCCGCCCGGAAGGTCTCCGCGCCGCGCAGCCGGATTTCCTCGAGGGTCTCCAGGCAATCGGACACAAACGCCGGGCACAGCACCAGCAGGCGCTTCACTCCCGCTTGCGCCAGCCGGCTCAGCTCCTGATCGGTGTACGGCTGCAGCCACGGGTCCCGGCCCAGCCGCGACTGAAACGCCACCGACCACCGCCCCGCCGGCACTTGGGCCGCCCGCACAAACGCCGCCACAGTCCGCAAACACTGCGCGCGGTAACACCGCGGCAGGGCCAGCCCCGGCTCGTCACAACAATTGGGCCGGCGCAGGCAGTGGCCACCGGTGGGGTCCGACTTGCGCAAGTGCCGCTCCGGGATGCCGTGGAAGCTGAACAGCAGATGGTCCCATGCCCCTTCCAGGTACGGCCGCGCCGACTCGACCAGCGCCGCGATGTAGTCCGGCGCCTCGTAGTACGGCGGCTGCACGGTCCAGCGCATCCGCGGCGCGAGCCGGCCCGCCACCCGCTGCACCCGCACCACGGCCGTCTCGTAGCTGGACATGGCATAGTGTGGAAACAGGGGAATCAGCAAGCACTCGTCCACACCCGCCGCGGCCAGCCGGCGCACCGCGTCCGGGATGGACGGTGTCTGATAGCGCATGGCCAACTCGACCGGCACGCGCAGGCGCGCCTGAAGCGCCTGCTGGACGCGGCGGCTGGTTACAATCAGCGGCGAACCCTCCGCGGTCCAAATCTTGTGGTACGCCTCCGCTGACTCGCGCGGCCGGCGCGGCAAAATGGCAAAGTGAACCACCGCAAACCGGATGGGCCACGGCGCGTCCAGCACCCGGCGGTCCATGAGAAATTCGCGCAGGTACCGCCGCACATCCGGGACGGAAGGCGATTCGGGCGAGCCGAGATTGACCAGCAGCACTCCGGGTCGGGTCATGTGAACGGTGCGAATTTTAGCTTCCCTCCGAGGGAAGTGTCACCACTTTCCGGCCAAACGTGCCCGCGCCCGTTTCAGCCTGGCGACGGGTCCGTCGAAGACTCGGCTGCCACCGGCGCCGCCAACGCAAAACCCAGGTGTTCGGCCAGTCGCTGCTGTCGGATGCCGAAGGCGGCGGCCAGGGCGCGCACCGCGTTCGCCCGGCGCTCGGACGCGTCCGGACGCGTCCGGCGCACGGCCGCGATCAGGAGGTTCTTGGCCGTGTGTTCGGGCGAGATGAACTCGATGACGCGCGCCTCGTAGCCGGCCCATTCCAGCAACGCCGCCCGCAGCGCGTCGGTGACCAGCTCCGCCTGGCGCTCGCGCAGGATGCCGTGCCGGGTCAGGACCGCCAGGGCCGGTTCGGGGCGCAGTTGCGGGCGGAGCTCTTTGTGACAGCACGGTGCGGCCAGGAGCAACGCCGCGCCGGCGCTCACGCCCCGGGCCAGGGCGTCGTCCGTGGCGGTGTCGCAAGCGTGCAGGGCCACCAACACGTCCATCGGTCCGGGGTCGGTCTCGGCGATGGTGCCGGTGGTAAAGCGCAGGCCGGCGCAACCGTGCGCCTGCGCCACGCGGTTGCAAAAGGCCACCAGCTCGGGCCGCGCCTCGAGGCCCAAGACCTCGGGCGTGGGACCGCGGCGGCGCAGCCACTCGTACGCGGCAAAAGTCAGATAGCCCTTGCCGCAACCCATGTCCACCAGCCGCACGGGCCGGTCCGCGGGCAGCGGGGCCGTGGCGAGGTGATGCTCCAAGAGCTCCGTGAACTTCTGGATTTGCCGGAACTTGGCTGCCATGCCGGCGCAAACGCGGTCCTCGCGCGTGGTCACGCCCAGCGCCCGCAACCACGGAGCGGCGGCGGGTGAGATCAAGTGTGTCTTGGCGCGGTCATGCCGGGGGTCGGCGGGCGCGGTGTGCCGGGGCGGCAGCAGGCGCAAGGTGGGTTCGCTCCCCGACGGCCAGTCCAATTCGGCAACCAGCGCGGTAGTGAACAGGTGCGCGGTGCCGAAATCCCGGCCCAAGCGCGCGGTCAGTTCAGCCAGGGCCTCCTCGCGGGTGAGGTTGCGGGTGATGTCGCGCGTGGTGTGCCGATATACGCAGGTCAGGCGCGGGCCAGCGCGGAGCTGCACCAGCCGGACGGTGAGTTGGCGCAGGGTGGGGTCGGCCCCACGCGCGGCGCCGAGGGTGGCCTTGACCAGCGAGCCGCCTTCGCGCGCGGCCCGCAGGCGCTCGAACCAAGATTGCGCCGCTGGCGGCAACACGCCGACAATTTATGCCAAGCACCCGCCCCGGGCACGGACAAAGCGGGCCAACGCCCACAACGCTTCCGCGGCCTCAGAATTCGAAGAGGTACACGCGAAAGCCGATGTTGAACTGGAAGGCGGAAAAGTCTCCGGTGCCCTTGAGGGCCTCGCCGATCTCGATTTCGTGGTCCCACGTGTAAAGCCAGCGGGCGTCGGCGTTGAGGGAGAAGTTGCGCACCACGAAGTACTCGAGGCCCGCGACCACGCCCAGGGCGGGGTAAATACCCTTCGCGTGTGCGTCCAGCCCGATACCGGGCGGTTTGGCGTCGTTGTACTCGGCGTAAGTGATGCCAACCCCGGCCATCACGTAGGGCACCCAGCGGCCGCGGCCCAGCGGGCAGCGCAGACGCAGATGGGGGATGACCGCGCCCATGCCGTACTCGGCAAAGGTGCCCACACCGGACCGGCGCAGGCTGGGTTCGAGACTGTCGGCGGTCAGTTCCACGCCCCAGTTTTCACCAAAGTTGGCGCCCAGAGCCAGGGCGCCGTTTTGGCCCACCTGCCCCTTGGCCGAAGGCTCGGGCACCCACGAGACGCCCGCGGTCCAGTCGCGGTCGGTCATGACAAATCCCCCCACCCGCCAGCCGAAGTAGAACTGGTTGGGCCGGGCCGGGTCCTGCGTAGCTAGGGGCCGGGGGGTGTTTTCATCGAAGTACACCCGCAGGCCGAACGTGAAGATGGCCGAGGACATGTCCACATCGAAAGTCTCGCCCTCGACCTGGCCTTCGAGCGGATGGACCCAGAGGTACTTTCCCTCGATGCCGAAAGTGACGTTGTCGGCGATGAAGTACTCGAGGCCGGCACCGACCCCCACGGCAAAGGTCATGCCCTCGATGTCAATCACCTTGCCCGCCAGGGCCGGCTTGGCGCGGCGGTCGTTGAATTGGAGAAAGGACGGGCCAATGCCGCCAATGAGATAGGGGACCAAGCGGTCTTTGAGCATCGGCTGACGCAGGCGGAAGTAGGGCACCACGTTCCAAGCGGACACCTCCCCCAGCGTCCCGTAGGGTTCGAGGTCCCGGTCGCGCTCGAAGAAATCCAGCGTCAGCTCCGTCCCCAGGTGCCGGTTGAAATTCGCGCCCAGACTAAAAGACCACAGATCGTCCACGCCCCACAGCGGGCTGACGTCCCCGCTGTGAAACCGCAGGTAGGGGCGGAACCGATCGGCATCTTCCGCCCGGGCCGGGGCGGCCAAGGGGGCGCCGCAGATGAAGGTTAAGCCAAGCAGAAGCCAACGACGCATCGCATGCATGTGTAATCCCATCTTGCGCTGGGTTGAATCAGGGTGAACCCCGAACTGTGATGGTCCGTCGTCAAGAAAACCGGCCGCACTGTTTTCGGTTGCCGATGCCAAAACGCGGGCACCTTGCCGGCCAAGGCCCCCCTTTGACAAGTGCCAAACCGCAACAATCACCCCATCAAGGCGGGCTTTTTCACGCGATTGGAGGGTTCATTCGCCCGTGGCAGCATCCGGGCCTGGTCCATGAAAAGAATCACGCTGCACAACAGGGCGAATTCCCCCAGCAATTCCGGGGCTTCCTCCAAGTAAGGGTCCCGCACGCCGGTGACCGACGAAGGCGCCAGCCCGAGGCGATCCACTGCTTGGGCGGCAATTAGGATGAACAAGGTCAATCCAAGCCAAAACACCACCGGCGGTGCCCGCAGCATGCGCAGAAAGAACGGCCAAACGGCGCGCGCACGCCAGCAGCCAAAGGCCCAGACCGCCACCACCCCCAGTGAAACCGCACCCCAGATGACCCGCAGCGACCACGGGAGTTCCCCGCCTTTCCACAAATAGCGCCAGGAAAACATGCGCACCCCCTGCTCCAACCCAAACCAGGCTGAGAAAACGTCCTTGTCCCAATCCGCCTCCCGCCAGAACAGGTAGAACAACGGCCCCAACCAAAAAAACGTCACCCGGCGGATGGTGTGCTCCAGACGCCAGGCCCCCCCACAGGCACAGCCACAGGGCCCAACCCAACAACATCAACTGGAGGTTTTGGAACGGCCCACCCTCGGCCATGTAGCCGGCCAGATTGCGGTCGGGGTCCAACCGATACAGGTCTGTCAGATAAACGGCCAAGGTCAACCAGGCCCCCAAGCAGTACCAGTGCAGTGGAGGCCACCCGCCCGCGCGCTGATCCGAGTCAGCCGGGGTGGGTTTGTCAGCAGGGCAGGATGAGCCAGGTTTCATGAGCGAGGGCCGTTTAATAGCCGAGTAACCGTGTCTCGTCTATCGCGTGGACTTGAAGCGCTGGGAAGGCGGCTCACTCAATTGGCGCGTGGCCCCGGAAGGGGGTGAGGAAGGGCCCGCGGCTTCCGCATCGCTCGCCGATTCATCCACCTGTGTCCGTTCCCCGAGCGCCGTTCAAGAAAAGGGAAAATTCGGGCAAGAAACGTAAAGCCCATTGGGCGGGTGGGGGTAAACTTTCACCGTGTGATTCTCCAGGGCCAAGATAACGTAAATGCGCAGATTCAACCGGCCATCGGGAAAGGACGAATGGCGGCACGAGTGTTACCGAATCCGGCCCCGTCGCCACGCGCAGCGGCAGCTTGCCGAGTGCGTGTGTTGAGCCAGTGATCATGAGCGCGCGCCGGCTGGTTTTCTTGTACGCGGAGGAGCCGGACCGGCTCCGGTACCCGCCGGACTGTCCGTTCAAAACGGAGCGCGCGGGCTTGACGCGCCGGCGGTTGCGGTCCCTGGGGTTGCTGGGCACGCCGGACCGGCGGGAGGCCGCCCCGCGCCGGGCCCGGCGCGCGGAATTGGAAGCCGTGCATTCCCCGCGCTACCTCGAAGAGTTGCAGCGCGCAGCGGCCGGGGAATTAACCGTGGACGGGTTGTACATGGGCCTGGGTGGCCCGGACACGCCGGTGTTTGCGGACCTGTTCGAGTATGGGGCCTGGGCGTGCGGCGCCGGCCTGGTCGGGGCGGAGCTGTTGCAGTCCGGCGAGGCGGACGTGGTCTTCAACCTCTGGGGCGGGTTCCACCACGCCATGCACGAGCGCGCCGCCGGCTTCTGTTACCTCAACGACGTCGCCCTCGCCTGCCATTGCCTGGCCGCGGCACAGCACCGGGTGGCCTATGTGGACGTGGACGCGCACCACGGGGACGGCGTGCAGGCGGCGTTTTACCGGCGGTCGGACGTGTTGACGATTTCCCTGCACGAAAGCGGCAAGACCTTGTTTCCCTGGGGCGGGTTCGAGGACGAAATCGGCGAAGGCCCGGGGCGGGGCTACAACGTGAACCTTCCCCTGCCGGCGGGTACGTACGACGCAGCGTTTCTGGGCGCCTTCGAGGAAGCGGTCCTGCCGCTCTTGCGCGCTTTTGCGCCCCAAGTGGTGGTGGTGGAACTGGGCATGGACGCCCTGGCCGGCGACCCGCTCACGCACCTGGCCCTCACCAACAACGCCCATGCCCGCGTGCTCGCGCACCTGCTGGGCCTGGGCGCGCCGCTGCTGGTGGCCGGTGGCGGCGGATACCACGTCGAAAACACCGTCCGCGGCTGGGCGCGGGCCTGGCAGGTATGCGCCGGTGCCGACGCCGAACCGGATGCGCTGGCCGGCCTGGGGGGGGTGATGCTCGGCAGCACCGAATGGACCGGCGGGTTGCGCGATCCCGAGCGGCCGGTCAGCGCCGCCCAACAGCAGGCGGTGGACGCCGCCTTGCGGGCTTCGATTGACGCGATCAAACGGAACGTTTTTCCTCTCCACGGTCTTCCCCCGGCGGCGGTCGCGTCGCATGGACCGGCCTTTGTGACGCCGTGAAGACCCGAGAGAAAACCTGTGCGCAAATCACCAACCGAGAACCGAACATGAGTCAACAACCGCAAACCGTCTCCACCAGCTCCCTGCTTCAGGAATCCCGCACCTTCCCGCCCTCGCCGGAGGTGGTGCAACGCGCCTACATCAACGCCGAGCAGTACCAGCGCATGTACGAGCAGTCCGTGAACGAGCCGGACCAGTTCTGGCTCGAGCAGGCCCGGGTGTTGGACTGGATCAAACCGCCCAACATCGGCCGCCGCTACGAATGGAACACCGCTGCCCGCAAAATCCACCACACCTGGTTCGAGGACGGCGTGCTCAACGTGAGCGTCAACTGCTTGGACCGGCACCTGGCCACGCGCGGCGACCAGGTCGCCCTGATCTGGCAGGGCGAGCCGGAAGAGGACGTGGTCCGCCTGACCTACCGGCAACTGCACACGCAGGTTTGCCAGTTTGCCAACGTGCTCAAATCGCTCGGGGTCAAAAAGGGCGACCGGGTGAGCATTTACTTGCCAATGATCCTCGAGCTGCCCATCGCCATGCTGGCCTGCGCCCGCATCGGCGCCATTCACTCGGTGGTCTTTGGCGGTTTCAGCGCCGAGGCCCTGGCCGGGCGCATCAACGACTCGACCTGCAAACTCCTCATCACCGCCAACGTCGGCTTGCGCGGCGGCAAACACATTCCCCTCAAGGCGATCGCCGACGAGGCCTGCCAGCACTCGCCCAGCATCGAAAAAGTAGTGGTGGTCAAGCGCAACGCTACTCCGGTCAACATGGTGCCCGGCCGCGACGTCTGGTGGCACGACCTGATGGCTGGTGCGGCCGCCGATTGCCCCGCCGAACCGATGAACGCCGAGGACTACCTGTTCATGCTCTACACCTCCGGCTCGACCGGCAAACCCAAGGGCGTGGTCCACTCGACCGCCGGTTACCTGCTGCACGTGGCGCTGACCACCAAGTACGTCTTCGACATCCACGAGGGCGACATCTTCTGGTGCACCGCCGACATCGGCTGGGTGACCGGCCACAGCTACATCGTCTATGGCCCGCTGTGCAACGGCTTCACCAGCGTCATGTTCGAGGGCGTGCCCACCTACCCTGACGCCGGCCGGTTCTGGAAGATCGTCGAGAAGTTCAAGGTCACCCAGTTCTACACCGCGCCCACGGCGATCCGCTCGCTCATCCGGCTCGGCGAGGAGTGGCCGAACAAATACGACCTCAGCTCGCTCAAGGTGTTGGGTTCGGTGGGCGAGCCCATCAATCCCGAAGCCTGGATGTGGTACTACCGGGTCATTGGCAAGGAGCGTTGTCCGATTGTGGACACCTGGTGGCAGACCGAAACCGGCGGTCACCTCATCACCCCCCTGCCCGGCGCGCACGTCCTCAAGCCCGGCAGCGCCAGCCGGCCCTTCTTCGGCGTCGAGCCGGTGGTCTTGCGCGACGACGGCACCCCCTGCGCCCCGAACGAGGGCGGCAAGCTCTGCATCAAGAAACCGTGGCCCGGCATGATGCGCACCACCTGGGGCGACCACGACCGGTTCATTGACACCTACTTCACGATGTACCCGGACATCTACTTCACCGGCGACGGCTGCCGCATTGACCCGGACGGCGACTACTGGCTGATGGGCCGCATTGACGACGTGGTGAACGTGTCCGGACACCGCATCGGCACGGCCGAGGTCGAAAGCGCACTGGTCAGCCATCCGAAAGTTGCCGAGGCCGCCGTGGCGCCCATGCCGCATGACATCAAGGGCCAGGCGCTCTACGCCTTTGTCACCCTCAAGGAGGGGGTGCAGCCCAGCGAGGAGCTCAAAAAGGAGCTCATTCTGCACGTGCGAAAGGAAATCGGCCCGATCGCCGCGCCGGACAAACTCCAGTTCGCGCCGGCCCTGCCCAAGACTCGCTCGGGCAAAATCATGCGCCGCATCCTGCGCAAGATCGCCGAAAACGCCGTGGACCAGATCGGCGACACGACGACCCTGGCCGATCCGACGGTCGTCGAGGCTTTGGTGAAAGGCAAACAGTGACCGGCGCACGGCCCGTTCGCTTTAACGAACCAGAGGCTGCGAGAGCCGGGCGGTTCACACCGGCCCGGCTCTAATTTTGGTGGAGGCTGATTATGTCGAACGAAAAAACGCTGAATCGGTGGTGGGTGGTGGTGGGTGCGCTGATCATTCAGGTCAGTCTCGGCGCCGTGTACATTTGGAGTGTATTTCAAACACCGCTCAAGCGCGCGTTTCCGACCTGGACAGAAACCCAAGTCACCCTGCCTGCTCAGATCGTGCTGGCGATTTTCGCGCTGGCGGTGGCCTTTGGGGGGCGCATCCAAGATAAACTGGGACCGCGTAAAGTGGCCACGGCCGGTGGCATCTTGGTGGGCTTGGGACTGATTTTGGCCAGATTTTCCGGCCAGTTTCAGCCAGAGACCGCCCTCTGGTGGCTGATTGGGACCTTTTCAATCGTAGGGGGTATCGGCATCGGGGCCGGTTACGTCTGCCCGGTTGCCACGTGCGTCAAATGGTTTCCCGATAAACGGGGTCTTGTCACGGGATTGGCCGTGGCCGGTTTCGGCGCCGGCGCGTTTTTCTTCGCGCCGCTGGCCCGCGGACTGATCTCGGGCGTCCACTACGAATTGCTGGGCGTCAAACTGTTTCCACTTCCGGAGTTTGGGGTGTTCAACACGTTTTTGGCCCTGGGCGTTATCTTCCTGATCACGGTCGTGGCCGGGGCGCAATTACTAAAGAATCCGCCGCCCGGCTATGTCCCGGCGGGTTGGACGCCACCGTCGCCGGCCCCGGGCGCGGCACCCCACGCGTCTTTCACCTACCCCCAAGCGTTAAGCACCCCGGTCTTCTGGCTGCTGTGGCTGACATTTTTCGCCGGTTGCACCGCCGGGTTGCAGGTGATTATGAAAGCCTCGCCCATCTGGCAGTCCTACGCATTTGGAAGCATGGCTCCGCCCATTTCGGAAACGGATTTCCACCGTGTAACGGGTGCCGGCGCGATGGCCGTCTCCATTCTGGCCATCTTCAATTCCCTGGGGCGCATCTTTTGGGGCCGGGTTTCCGACAGCATCGGGCGCAAGGCAACGCTGGTGATCATGTTCCTGATTTGCGGATTGACGATGTTGGCCCTGGACGGTCTGCGCACGTACGCCCTTTATTTGACGGGGATCTGTATCGTGGGCCTGTGTTTTGGCGGTTTTCTGGCGTTGTATCCAGCGGTGACATCTGATTATTACGGCACGAAACAAATCGGAGCCATCTACGGCTGCATGTTCCTTGCGTTTGGCGCGGGTGGGTTGTTCGGCCCCTTCCTGGCGGCGTGGTTGATGAAATCAGTTGCCCATGTGCCCTACCAAGTGACCGAACCAAGCGGCGCCGTGGTGGAAAAGCTGGTGGCCATCGGTAATTATCGTCCGGCCTTTTTGGTGGCCGGTGTGGCGTGTCTGATCGCTGGCACCCTGTGCCTGCTGCTGCGTCCGCCCAAACCGCCGCCGTCTCCCTCGATCTCGAAGTAGCGCCAGCGGGGTCGAGCGGACCGGGGCCGGCCGAAGACTTTGCAGGACACACCTGCGCCGTGCAGGGCGCGGCTGAGTTCAGCGGTAGCGAGGCGGGAAACTGAGGGGGCCGGTGTGAGAACTGCCGAGGAACACCTCGCAGTCCGCTGCTTCAGGTGAACCAGAGTCTCCGCCCTTTTTGCGGGAAGCCGCGGTGTCGCTGTCGCCGCCAGGGTGGAGGCCGTCGAAAAGAACTCCCGAGGGAACGCCGCCTCGCCGGCCGTGCCTGATCCGACCGGGACGCGTCCTACAACACACCCCATAAGTACATGGCCAGCAATTTGTTGGCCGGCAATCCCACCAGCACGTTGAACGGGAACGTGATCGTGATGGCCAGGGGCAGATAGACCGAGGGATTCGCCTCCGGGATGCCAATTCGCATGGCCACCGGTGCGGTAATGAACGAGGCACTACCCACGATCCCGGAAAACACCAGGGCATCGCCCCAGCCCAGAGAGCCCGGCAGCAGCCATCGGTTCAGCCCGAAAATGATCAACACCGCCAACACCCCCAGCACTTGGGGGGCGATCACCGCGAAGAGGGCGGACCGCAACAGCACGGCCTTCATGTCTTTGAGGACGTGCAATTGGCGCCCGGCCACCATGCCGATCTCCAGCAGGAACAGGCAGAGGATGCCACGGAACAAATCGGCCAGCTTGCTTACGGAGGCCACCGCGCGTGTGTCGGCATACTTGGCCGCGAACAGGCCGATCACCAGCGAACCCACCAAAATCCAGACGGCCATGCCCAGAGCACTCATGCGGAAGATCTGCAGATTACTCGGTCCGCGGGCCGGCCCGGACGCGGCATTTTCCCGGGCCAACGCCATCCGGCCCAAAAAGATCGCCGTGATCAGCGCCGGGCTGTCCATGAACGGATAGAGGGCAAACATCCAGCCGCCATACACCAGCATGTCCGGTGCGGTCAACTGGGCTGATTCGGCAATGGACACGGCCACGAACAACGTCGCCGAACCCACGGCGGCGAAATGCCCCGCCGTGGCCCAGGCGTCCGCCGTGCTCAATTTGCAGACCCGTTTGAGAATATTGCCCGACGCCCAAGCGGTGGACACCCCCAGTCCCACGCAGACTACGGCCACGGCCAGCACCGCGTAGGCGATCTCCGGCTTTTGCCCGAGTGCCTTTGTGACATCCATCGCCCCTCGCCAGCCAATGGAGAACATCAGCAGCAGCGAAAAAAACTTGGCGATGTCGGGCGGGATCTCCACATCGGCCTTCACCAAGACCGTCAACAGGCCAAAAACGAAAAACAAAATGGCCGGGTCGAAAAAGCCCTGCACCAACAAGGTAGTGAAGCTGGTGGCTAAAATTCCGGGTTCCATAAAAACGTCAGACTTTGCTCAGTCTTGGGGGTAAGAGGCAATTGCCGGCGAGGTATTCGGCACACAAGGGACCTGCCGCAGCTTTCCTCTCCATGAGGGGCGCATCGCAGTCCTTCGGAATGGGCAAACACGCGATGAGACTGGCCCGGGTGGGCAATCGGCCGATTGTAAAAAAACCGACGGAGCAGCTTGGGCATCCCCTGCAGCGGCGAAGTTCGCAACGTCGCTGCACCGGTCCGAACGCCAGACCACCAGGGGACCAGGTGAAAATTCGTCGCCGCCAAACGCTTGCCTCCGGCAAAGCCAGTTCTTAAGCTGCCGCGGCGGACAAGAAGATGGGTTAAATCTCGAAGACGCAAGAATCCGACGAGTTGTCTTCATGAGATTAGTCGTGGACAACAATTGCGGCGTGTTGTTTAAGCAATCCGATCCTAGATGGCAAGGACGGACATTGTCCGATCCACCGGTACGCCTTGCCAGAAGCACGCCCGGAACGAGCGGCCTTGCGGCGGACGGCGATGACCTGCCCGGTTGCCGCTGGTGGGCGGTGCCGCCGACCAGGTACATCAGCGAGCGGGCTCGTGCTAGCGTGGCCGCAGCTTGCTCGGGGTTCCGAACGTCCGCCGGCTTGGACTCAGTGGCTCCGCGCCCCACATAAGGCTGTGTCAAATCATTACCCAGTGCCAGAATGAAAAAAACACCACTTCGGACCCGTTCCTTCCTTCGCTGCCTTCCTCCGCTCGCGTTGGGGGCGCTGCCGGTTTCGACCCTTCAGGGGGCCACCAACCTCACCTTCCAGGCCGAGCTGAGCCTGAAGGAAACCTTCGACAGCAACGTGTACCTCCAGGACTACGAGCCCTCGCCGGCCGTGCCCGGCGCGGTGCGGCCCTTTCAGGAATCCTGGGTCACCACGGTAACGCCCCGCGTGGCAGTGGACTGGCGGCCGATGACCGAGTTCGGGCTCAACGCTTCCTACGCCCCCGAAGTGGTCACCTACCACGACGAGCCCTCCGAAAATCACGTGACCCATCGCGTGGGCTTGACCTTTTCGGGCACCGTTCAGGACATCCGCTGGGAGCAGTTCAACACCTTCACCTGGATTGACGGCAGCTCCGAAGGCCTGACCTTCGGCATCATTGACCCGATCAGCGGCAAGCCCGTGGGCGCCCCGGCCATCGGTGGCATCCCTGTGCGCGACCGCCGCGAGGCGATCATTTATCGCAACGGCTTCGGCGCCTACCACCCCCGGGGGCGGTTCTTTTTCCGCCCCCGCTTCTCGACCTACGTGCACGACTTCCGCACCACCGTGCGCGACCCGCGCACTCATCCCTTTTACCAAAATTACGTGGACCGGAACGACCTGAACGTGGGCACAGACTTCGGCTTGCGCATCGCCCGGGAAGTGCACGCCGTGCTCGGTTACTGGTTCGGCTACCAAATGGAACCGTCCCTGCCCGGCTCGAAGGTGGATTACTCGAACCACTACCACCGCGCGGCCGGCGGGATCGAAGGGCGGCTGACCCGCTGGTTCAAAATCAATCTCAACCTCGGCCCGTCCTACCACGACTTCGACCATTCCACGCCACCGAACTTCGACAGCCATCAGGTCCTGCTGTACGTGGACTCTTCCGCGGTGCTCACCCCCACCCGCCGCGACACGCTGACCTTCACCGTGAAGCAATTCATGCAGCCGGCCTTTGGCACGCCTTCCGCCTACGAGGACATCACCTACGACGTGCTCTGGCGGCACCAGTTCTGCGACCACGCCGCCTTCAAGGCCGGCTTCCGCATCTACGCGGGCGACTGGCTCCACCCGGTACAGCGGGATGACTGGATTTACACGCCCAGCGCCGGGTTGGACCTGACGCTCCACCGGCGCCTGAGCCTGGCGCTGACCTACTCTTACGACTGGGTCGAAAGCCGCATCCCGCACACAAACGGCCGCGAGTTCACCCGGCACCTGGGCAGCCTGGGCTTGCGCTACACTTTCTGAAGCGCGCGGCCGCACCCGGCCGTTTGCCGCGTTGTGATCCGGCCGCCCGCCGGCGTACAGTGCCGCCATGACACGCGCGCACCGCCTGCTCTGGCGTTGGAGCGCCGGGTTCGCGGCCGGGTTGCTCCTGCTCGGTATGGTGAGCCTGGACCGAGTGGACCACCGGCCCTATTTCCGCGAGCCGTGGTACGCCGAAACCACCGCCCGCCTGCGCGCCCACCGGACCACCAATGCCGTCACGCGCGGCACCCTGAGCGCCGGCTTCGGGCGCGCCCGGCTCACCCCCACGACCGGCGCGGCCAGTGAGGACCCGGCCCGGGGCCAATTTCGCCTCATGCCGTTGGCGGGCTATGGCGACCGCCAGGGCCGCCCGGCCACCGGCGTGCACGACGAGCTGTTCGTGAAGGCCCTGGCCCTGCGCGTGGGCGACCAGCTCGGCGTCCTGGTCGCCGCTGATGCCCTCATCATCCCGCGCGAAGTGGCGAGCGCGGCCGCGGAACGGCTCGAAGTCGAACTGAAACTTTCCCGTGCCCAACTTTACCTCGGCGCCACGCACACCCATTGCAGCCTGGGCGCGTGGGGCGAAGGTCCGGTGGCCGAGGCCTTTGCCGGCCCCTTCCAGCCCGGCGCGCGGGTGTGGTTTGCCGACCGCATCGTGACGGCGGTGCGCGAGGCCCTGAGCGACCTCCGACCGGCGGCGGTGGGACACGGCCGTTTTGCCGCGTCCGCGTTCGTGCGCAACCGCTTGGTGGGCGCGCTGGGCCGGGTGGACCCGGAGTTCAGCTTCCTGGTGGTGCAACGCGGCGAGGACCGCCCGGCGGTGGTGGGCAGTTACGCCGCGCACGCCACGGTGCTGGGCGGCGACGTCATGCTGTTCAGCGGCGATTACCCGGGCGCCTGGCAACGCGCGGTCGAGGAAGCCACCGGCGGCCTGGCGCTCTTCCTGGCCGGGGGCGTGGGTAGTCATTCGCCGGTGCCGGGCGAGCGCGGTTTCACTGGCGTCGAACGCATGGGCCGCGCACTGGCCGGGGAGTTGCTCAAG
>Ga0101944_10005267_pt1 | contig 14918 bp, 12 predicted proteins | sample DewCreD2012metaG_FD_75245 | JGI IMG/M metagenome (GOLD analysis project Ga0101944, IMG submission 75245) | Hot spring sediment bacterial and archeal communities from British Columbia, Canada, to study Microbial Dark Matter (Phase II) - Dewar... ...
CCGCCCGGAGATCCGTTGACTTCAAAGTTCGAAGGCCCGCTGTTGCTCAGAGCGGAGTTCGAGTTCCAGCCGCCTGTAACGACGATACCTGGCGCCAACTGGATCAGCGTCATCGGATTCCCCTCAGCCAGGGGCAGCTCAGCGATCCTGCGGCGGTCGATCACCTGCCCGCTGGTAGCCGTGCTGACGATCTTCAGCATCATGCTGGCCGACTTCTTCGACACGATGGGCACGCTCGTCGGCGTCGGCGCCCAGGCCGGCTACCTCAACCAAAAGGGCGAGTTCGAGAAGGTCGGCCGGCCGCTGCTCGTCGACAGTCTTGCCGCGGTTGGCGGCGGCTTCCTCTCGTGCTCGAGCTGCACAACCTACATCGAGAGCCAGGCCGGCATCCAGGCCGGCGCCCGCACCGGGCTGGCCTCGGTTGTGACTGGCCTGCTCTTCTTCATCTTCTTGCCGTTCGCGCCGATCGTCGGCATCGTCCCCAAGGAAGCCACCGCCGGCGCGCTGATCGCCGTCGGCATCATGATGTGTGGCGTCCTGGTCAACCGGGAGGACGGGATCGACCTGACCGACCCGGCCGTGGCCTGGCCGATCGTCATCACGTTCATCGTGATGCCGCTGACGTACTCGATCACCAACGGCATCGGCGCCGGGTTCATCGTCTACGTGCTGGTGAGGCTGATCCAGCGCGAGCGCGACCACTGGCTGATGTACGCCTGCGCGGCGGCGTTCGTGCTCTACTTCCTCAAGCCACTCCTCTCGGCCTAGACGGGCCCGACGCAACGATTGGTCCCCTTCCCCGCGCCGGGGAAGGGGACCTCTGGGCGGCCGCCGGCCCTCCCGCTACCGCGCGGCATGGCTACGCCGCGAACCGTCAGGCCGCACCCCGTTTTTCCTTCGCAAGCTCCATTGGATCGGACGCTCTGCCACGCGCTAGTGCCGCGGAGCGAGAAGCTCCGCGCGCCAAAATGCGACGCCGGGCGTATTGCACGCCCGGCGTCCGGCGTCGATCCTAGTCGGCGCTAGCTGCCACGACCGGTCGGCTCCGCTCGGGGGTCAGGCAGGCGAAGCCTCGGCCCTGGTGTTGTTACTTCGTGTAGGTAAGCTCGAAGCCGACGGCTGGGGCTCCCACAGCGTTGTAGTTGGCCACTTGAACGAGGATCGGGGACTTGCTTGCCGACGAGAACGTGACGACCAGCGGATCGCCCAACTTCGCCACCTTGCTTCCCTGCTTGCTGCCGATCAGCTTGCCGTCCTGGTAGACGTTGAGGAAGACAGCGTTGGAGAGGTTGTAGCCGACCGAGCCGATGTTGAGCGAGAGCATCCGGCTGCTGCCATCGCCGGGGTAGCCGGTGATCGTGTAGACGGCGAACGACCCACTGGGGTTGCCAGCGAGGACGCCGGCCATCTTGTCGGAGGCAGGAGCAGCGGGCGCGGCCGGAGCAGCGGGGGCAGCGGGCGCGGCCGGAGCAGCGGGGGCAGCGGGCGCGGCCGGAGCAGCAGCAGCCGGCGCGGGCGCAGCTGGCGCGGCCGCCGGCGCCGGCAGGCCCTTCAGCTCGAGCTGGTACGAGATCGTCTTCCCCGGCTGGTACGGATCTGGCGCCTCGTAGTAGGCAAGCTGGAGCAGGATCGGATCCTTCGACGCCGACGAGAAGGTCATCTTCTGCTCGCCGACCTTAGTCGTGAGCGTGTAGGCGTCCGACGACGCGATCATCTTCCCAGACTGCCACAGCTTCATGAAGAGTGACTTGGCGGTCGTCGGGTTGCCGGGGCTGAACCAGATCGTCAGCGTCCCGGCCGTGTTGTTGCCAGGGTAAGCGATGGTGTAATACTTGAAAGTGCCAGCCTTCGAACCGGTGATCGTGCCTGTCGCCGTTGTAGTCAGTTGAATAGCGTTTGCGGGGGACGAGCCATCTGGGTCAGCAGCGAACGCGGTGCCTACGACACTGAGAAGGAGTACCAGTACCAGGGCTAGCCTCAAAATCAACCGGACCATTGGCCTCTGCGACTCCTTTCTGCTGGTTCCAACATCCCATCCGATCGGCAACCGGACCCCCTCCACTTACGATCGCCTTAACCGGTGGCGCGGCTCGGTAAGTGTATCATAAGACGTCTATAGCGCAATAGGGTCATGCCCGTGCGGTACTTCTATCACCACAGCGCTGCGCCGAAACGCCAGGCACGCCCTGGCGTTCCGACGCCAGTCATTCGCCGGGGTGGCCGGGTCCCAGGCCGATCGCTCGCCCGACCGGCCCGGGACCCTCCAGCCGTTCTCATCGAAGCGCACTCGGAGGCTCAGCATGTTCACCGTCGACACCCACTGCCACGTCTCGCTCAGTTGGTACGAGCCCGTCGAGTCTCTGCTCTTCCAGATGGACCGCAACCGCGTCGACCACGCCGTGCTGATCCAGATCAACGGCCAGTTTGACAACAGCTACCAGTTCGAGTGCGTCGCCCGGCACCCGGACCGGCTCTCGTCGGTCGTCCTGGTCGATTCGGCCGACCCAGCCGCGCCTTCGACGCTCGAGCGCCTGGCCGAGCAGGGCGCACGCGGCGTCCGGCTCCGCCCCGATACACGCTCCCCCGGCGACGACGCGCTCGCCATCTGGCGAAAAGCCGCCGAGCTTCGACTCGCGGTGAGCTGCGGCGGGTCCGCCGCCCAGTTCGCCGACCCTGCCTTCGCCGACGTCATCGCCGCTGTACCGACGCTCCCGATCGTCATCGAGCACCTCGGCTCGGTGAACCGGCCCGATGGCGAGCCGGCGCCGTTCGCCGTGCGCCGGCGGGTTTTCGCTCTCGCGCGCTTCCCGAACGTCTACATCAAGGTGCATGGCCTCGGTGAGTTTTGCCAGCGCCGCATGCCAGTCGCCGCCGAGCCCTTTGATCTGGGCAACCTGCCGATCCTCGTGCAGGCCATCACTGCCTTCGGTCCGGGCCGCATGATGTGGGGGTCCGACTTCCCGCCGGTCAGCGGGCGCGAGGGCTACGCGAATGCGCTCAACCTCACGCGCGAGCGCGTCGCCGCCTGGGGCGCCGAGGCCGAAGAGCTCGTCTTCGGCCGCACCGCCGCGCGCGTCTTCGGCATCGCCGCGGGCTAGTCCCCAGCCACCCTCGATACTTCGCCTCCCCCTCCAGACCGGCGGCTGACGCCCGCCAACCCGCCGCGCCCGGGACATATGACTCGTGAACTCCGATTACGGGCCAATAAATATAGCATTACCCAGAGATAACACTATAATCGGTCTGTTACCTGCAGACATCGCTCCGGATGAACACCGCCGCGCCGCTCTGGCGCGATCCTCACAACCAGCCGGAGCCGACGTCCGGACACCTGCTCGCCGCCGAGCGCCGGGGGTCACGCAGTCCAGCCCATCTGATCAGCGAAGGAGTACTCATGGTCGTCCGAGTGGCTATCCGAGGGTCCGGCGTCGTGGCGAGCGGCGCTGGCGCAACCCGTCGTCGTGCGCTGCGGCGCGGCCCGAGCGGACGCCCCACACCCGCCGAGGCAAGACCGCTCTTCGCCAATGACCAGTGGCGTTCGCTGCCTCCGGTGCCCACGCCCTACGTCATCCCGCTCATCGGCGTCGGCTCGCTCTCGCCGGAGTTGGTCGGCGGTAAGGCCGCCCAGCTCGCCGAGCTCGTCTCGATCGGCCTCCCGGTGCCCACCGCCTTCTCGATCACCACCGCTGCCTACCGCGCCTTCACCCAGTCGACCGGCATCGCCGCGTGGCTAGCGCGCTCACTCGCCGGCCTCCCAACGGCTGATCGCGTCGCGGCGGTACGGCTCGCCACCGAGGCGCGCGAGCGCTTCGCTGCCAGCCCCCTGCCTGACGACATCGCCGCCGAAGTCCTGGCCGCCTACGAGGCGCTCCTCGGCGTCGATGGCGTCCGACCTGTCGCCGTTCGCTCCTCCGCCACAGGCGAGGACGGCCTCGTCACTTCGTTCGCCGGCCAGCACGACACGCTCCTCAACGTCCGCGGCGCTGCCGACCTTCTCCGTGCCGTCACGAGTTGCTGGGCCTCGGCCAGCTCCGAACAGGCTCTCCTCTACCGCTCTCGCCACGGACTCATGCAAGCCGACTACTCGATCGGCGTCGTCGTCCAGAACCTCGTCCCCGCCGATAGGGCCGCGGTCGCCTTCAGCGCGAACCCGATCGACGACGACCAGACATGCGTCGTCGTCAATGCCGCCTGGGGCCTCGGCGAGGCGATCGTCAGCGGCCTCGTCAACCCAGACTACTTCGTCGTCTCCAAGCGTGACCTGACCATCCTCGACCGGCAGATCGCCCGCAAGGAGGTCGAGACGATCGCGCTGCCCGAGGGTGGCACCGAGGAGCGACCCGTGCCGCCCGACCGGCGCGACGCACCCTCGCTCTCCGACCCCGAAATCCGGCGGATCGCCGAAATCGCCGTGCGCCTCGAGAAGGCCAAGCAGCATCCGGTCGACGTCGAGTTCGCCTTCGCGGGCTCCAGAATGGCGGTCCTTCAGTGCCGCCCCGTCACGACTCTGTGACCGTCCGGCACGCACTTCGAGTCTCGTACACGTACACGAGCCTCGCACACATAGATGGAGTAAATCATGACTGACTCACCGGCAAAGGCCCCCGCGTCGACCTCGCGCGCCGAGTTCCAGCTCAAGTGGGAACACCCAGACGACCAGAAGCTATTCTGGACCCAGGACCCGATGCACTTCCCGGATGCTCTCAGTCCCCTCACCGCGACCTTCGAGCCACCATCGTTCGACAAGGGCGCCTGGAAAGCGTTCGAGGAGCTGTCGATGCCCGTTCGGATGCGGGCGAGAGCCTTCGACGGCTACCTGTACAACGCGGCCCAGCCGGCAAGCAGCGACCCGGCCGAGCTCGAACGACTCGGACGGCTGTCGCAAGAGCACGCCAGAGCAGCCGTGATGAGCATCGAGCACGACTGGAACGATCGCTACCTGCCCGAGCTGAAATCCGACGTCGCGGCGTTCCGCGCGTTCGACTACGCGAACGCCACGAAAAGCGCCTTGGCCGATCACATCGACTGGGTAGTGGCTCGCCGGATCCGCCACTGGTACCTGCACTTCCTCATCGTGTTTCCCGGCTTCGTGTCAGTCAATGCCTTCACCGATGTGTACAAGCAGATCTTCAACACCACCGACGAGTTCGAGCCGCACGTGCTCTTGCAGGGGCTGCCCAACCGGACTGTCGAGGGCGGACACGCGCTCTGGCGGTTGAGCCGGCTGGCCGCGAAGTCGCCAGCGGTGCGGGAGGCGCTCACACGGACTGAGCCCGACGACGTGTTCGGGCGGCTCCAAAACACCCCCGAAGGGCGCGAGTTCGCCGCCGCCTTCCGCGCCTACCTCGATGAGTTCGGCTGGCGCGGCGATAGCTGGAACATGGACGACCGCACCTGGGTTGAGTATCCGAAGCGGCCGCTGGCAACCCTGCGCGGCTATCTGCTGCAGCCGGACGATGCCTCGCCGGAGCTGATGCACGCGACTCTGGTCACGAAGCGCGAGGCAGCAATCGCCGAGGCCCGAGTCAAGCTCGCGGGCACTTCCGCCGAGCAGCGCGGGCAGTTCGAGGGGATGCTGCGCGCGGCACAGCTCGGCAATGTCCTTCACGAGGATCACAACTACTACATCGACCAGATGCTCCAGCACCTTTCCCGGCGCGCCTTCATGGAGGTAGGGAGGCGGCTCGTGGCGCAGGGACGGATCACCACCGAAGAGGACGTGCTGTACCTGACGGTGCCCGAGCTTCAGGGAGCGATCCACAGCTCCGATACCGGCGATCTGCGCGGCCTGATCGACGCGAGACGTCAAGACCACGAGCGCCAGCGCTCGATCGTACCCCCACGCACGCTTGGCACGCCGCCGCCGGCGGACGCCGGGCCCAACGCACTGGAGGCTGGCCTGGTGAAGTTCTTCGGCGGCAGGGTCGAGCAGTCGACCGAGCCCACTCAGATCCGCGGCAACGCCGGCTCGCGCGGCAAGATCTCTGGCACTGCCCGGGTGGCGATGACTCTCGAGCAGGCGGCCGACCTGCAGCCGGGGGAAATCCTCGTCTGCCCGACGACCGCGCCATCGTGGACGCCCCTCTTCGCCACGGCCGCCGCCGTCGTCACAGACACCGGCGGCATCCTGAGCCACTGCGCCGTTGTCGCCCGCGAGTTCGGCATCCCGGCCGTCGTTGGCACTCACGCCGCGACCTCCCGCATCAAGACCGGTCAGCACATCACTGTCGACGGCTCGCGTGGCATCGTGACGATCGAATCGGCGTCGCCGAGTGCTTCGCCGCTCCGCTGATCCGGCCATCCGGCGCGACCACGCTGGCGCCGGCGCGTGGTCGCCCGCGCGGGTAGTCGCCGGGCGCCGCGAGCGACAGCAGTCGGCCGAGGTCTCGTCCGGCCGCCTGCTGCTCGTCGTCGCACTGGCGACGATGCTCGCGCCACTGAACTCGACGATGATCGCCGTCGCGCTGCCGGGGATCTCCGCCGAGTTCGGCGTCGGCATCCGCGAGTCGGGCTGGCTCGTGACCGGCTACCTGATCGCGATGGCGGTCGTCCAGCCCATCGGCGGCCGGCTCGGTGACCTGACCGGCCGGCGGCGGCTGATGCTCGGAGCGCTCGGCGTGTTCGCTGTGGCGTCGGTCGGCGCGGTCTTCGCGCCGACTTTCGGCGCGCTGGTGGCCTTCCGGCTGACGCAGGCGCTCGCCGGCGCGCTGGCGCTGCCGAACGGAGTCGCGCTGGTGCGGGAGTGGCTGCCCGACGGCAAACGCGGCGGGGCCTACGGGCTGGTCGGTGGCGCGGCCGGTCTGGCGGCTGGCTTCGGGCCGCCCCTCGGCGGGCTGATCGTCGGCGCAGGCGGCTGGCGAGCGATCTTCGTCGCGAGTGTGCCGCTTGCCCTGGCCGCGCTCTTGGTGGGGCTGGCGACTCTGCCGCGCGCCGGCGGGGCCGGTGCGCGCGGCGGCTTCGACATCCTCGGATCGGCGCTCCTGGCCGGCTGGCTGGGGGCGCTGGCGCTGGCGGCGGCCTCGCTGCGCGGGCCGGAGACTCCCTTGCCGCTCCCGGCGTTGGTCGCTCTCACGGTCGCGCTCGTGGCCGCGTTCGTCTGGCGCGAGACGAGCGTGATCGGGCCGGTCGTACGCCTCAGCCTCTTCAGGATTCCGGCGTTCAGCGCGGCGGCGGCGGCGGTCGCGCTTGGCAACCTGGCGATGTACACGACGCTGCTGGCGGTCCCGCAGTACCTGGCGCTGGAGGGGCGTCCGAGCGGCGAGGTCGGTCTCACGCTCGCCGCGCTCTCGGTGCCGATGGCGCTGCTCGCGCCCCTGGGCGGGCGACTGGCGGACCGGTGGGGGCGCCGGCGGGTCGCGCTCGTGGGGGGCGGGCTGACGGCCGCGGCGCTGGCACCGCTGATCTGGCTTGGCGCCGGGCTGACCGGCCTGGCGCTCGCCCTGCCGCTGGCGGTCGCCGGCTGCGGGCTGGCACTGCAGGCACCGGCAATCCAGGCATCGGCCGTCGAGGCCGCGCCGGCGTCCGAGGCCGGGATGGCGAGCGGCGTCTTCAGCACGAGCCGGTACCTGGGGAGCATCGTCGGATCGGCGGCGCTCGCGGCGCTGCTGGGCGGCGCCGGCGCCGCGCTCGGGAGCGCTCCACTGGTATTCGGGATGGTAGAGGTCGCGGCGGTGGGCGCGCTCGTCAGCGTCTGGTTCGCGCCAAAGCGCGACGCGCCCTGACCCACATCTGGGCCGCCGACACCAGCGCCGGGGCCACGCGATGCGTGGCCCCGCTCGCCGTCTGACCACCTGGGCAGCCCTCGCGCCAGGGCGACCCCCGCTGACCCGACCCGCACTTCCACCCTGTGCTAGACTCCATTCTCGGCCACCACTGGCGACTAGCGCCCATTCGCGCCCACATGATTACCGGCCGTCGCTACGATCTCTCGGAATGACGGTTGCCCGCGACGTCTCGCGTGTGACTGCTCATCCATCTCCGTGCATCGGGAGGTCACGTCGATGATCCCGCGCGATCGCGTCATCGCCACGCTGAACCACGAGGAGCCCGACCGCGTCCCGATCGATCTCGGCTCGACGATCGTGACCTCGATCGGCCGCGACTCGTACCGGCAGCTCCGGACCCTGCTCGGCCTGCCGCCGCGCGAGCTCGAGATCGTCGACGTCGTCCAGCAGCTTCCCCGCGTCGACGAGGACGTTCTCGAAGCGCTCGGCGTCGATGTGCGCGGCGTCTTCCCGAACGGACCCTCGACCTGGAAGCTGGACATCAAAGACGAGGGCGACCGCTGGTCGTACGTCGACGAGTGGGGCTCCAGGCTCGAGATGCCGAAGCAGGACGGCCACTACTTCGACTGGGTCGAGTTCCCGCTCAAGGAGTCGACACTCGACGCGCTCGCGACCTTTGCCTGGCCCAACCCCGACGACCCGGCTCGCTACGCCGGCGTCCGCGCGCGCGCCCAGCAGGCCTATGACGCCGGCTACGCGCTCGTCGGCACCCCACCACTCGGCAGCGACCTGCTGGCGATGCCCCAGCGCACCCGCGGCTACGCCGAGTCGATGCTCGACCTCGCCGCCGACGAGGCGTTCGTCGTGGCATTTTTGGACCGGCTGCTCGACATCGCGCTGCGGGCTTGGCGCCACTTTCTCGACGAAGTAGGCGACTTGATCCAGGTCGCCGTGACGTTCGAGGATCTCGGCACGCAGATCGGCCCGCTGATCTCGCCGGCGCAGTACCGGCGCATCCTCAAGCCGCGCCAGCGGAAGATCGTCGACTACATCAAGTCGCGCAGCAAGGCGAAGGTGTTCCTGCACTCGTGCGGGGCGGTAGCCGAGTTCATTCCGGACTTCGTGGACATCGGCATCGACATCCTGAACCCGATCCAGGTGACGGCTGTCGGCCTCGAGGACACGGCGAAGCTCAAGCGCGAGTGGGGCAAGCACCTGACGTTCTGGGGCGGCGCCTGCGCGACGACAACGCTCGCGTTCGGGACGGTCGAGGACGTGCGCACCGAGGCGGCTCAGCGCGTCCGGGACCTGATGCCGGGTGGCGGGTTCGTCTTCGCCGCCGTCCACAACATCCAGAGCGACATCCCGGCGGAGAAGGTCGTCGCGCTGTTCGAGACGGCGAGGGAGGCGGGGGAGTACCCGGTCAAAGCGTGAGCCGAGGACTCACTCACCTCTGGCCTGCGGGCATTCCCCCTCTCCCGCACAGCGGGAGAGGGGGACCGAGGGGATGAGGGTCGCTCTTCTACCGGTCGATCTCCAGCCCCGCGTCCGCGAAGGCCTTCGTCAGCACGCGGTACGACTGCGCCGCCGCGCCGGCCGGATCGTAGCCGGGCTGCCGCTGCACCATCACGCTGATTTCGACCGTCGCGAAGCCCTTGTAGCCGGCCGCGTCCATCTCGCGCAGATACGACACGTAGTCGTACGTCCCGTCGCCGGGCGTCAGGAACGCGTGGTTGGGGTACCGGCCGCGCTGGTCCTTGATGTGCGTGTGCGCCGAATGCTCGATCAAGCCCCGGATCGAGTCCGGGATGCTATAGCCCATCACGTCGAGGTGACTGACGTCGTGGTTCAGCCTGAAGTACGGGCTGCCGACCGCGTCGAGCAGCCAGTGAATGCGCTCCGGCCGGTCGATCGCCTGGCCGACGTGGAACTCGAAGCCGATCGTGACGCCCCGCGCCGCCGCTTGCCGGGTGAACTCGCGGAAGTGGTCGGCGATCACATCCCGGTCGGTCTCCCAGGTGTCGGGCTTGCCGTAGCCCATCAGGACGAAGAGCGGCGGCCCCTCCGGCCCGGCGAGGTCGGCGGCCATGTCGAGGCCAGCGGTGATGCGGGCGAACGCCGCCGCCCTCTTTCCGGGATCGGGATCCATGTGCGGCGCGTGGCCGTCGAGCGCGGTGAGCGTCAGGCCGGCGTCGCTGACCAGCTTGCGAATGCGCTTGCGCTCGGCCTTGTCGGTCGTCGCGACATCGGTCGAGCTGCCGGGGATGCAGACCAGCTCGATGCCGGTGAACCCACACCGGCGTATTATGTCGACCTGCTGGTCGACGGGCAGCTTCGGCATGCCCCAGGCGGAGTAGCCCAGCTTCATGGAGTCACCTCTACTTCCACCCCGTGTCGTTCAGGACGCGGAGCATGCCCTGCAGATAGCCGGTCTGGAACGCCCGGCCCCGCGGGTACCAGCCCTCATCGCCGGCCATCTTCGGCGCGTGGTCCTCGATGATGCAGCCAGTGAAGCCGACCTCGTGCAGCGCCCTGAATACGGCGGTCGCGTCCAGCTCGCCGCTGCCCATCACGGCTTCGTTGAACCTGTCTCCCACACCCTCGACGTCACGCAGGTGGATGAAGCTCAGCTGCCCCAGCCTGCCGAAGTGCCGGATTCCGCGCAGAACGTTCTCCAGACCGCCCATCTCGTACCAGCAGCCGACGCAGAACGTTAGCTGCCAGGTACCGGGCTTGGCGATGCTCAGCGCGAGCTTCGACCCGCGATCAAAGCCGTCGAAGCTGCTGAAGATGCGCGCCACGCCGCCGATCGCCGGTCCCGGCGGGTCGTCCGGGTGCAGCGCGAGGACGACTCCGGCCTCCTCGCAGACCGGGAGGACAGCTTTCAGGAAGTATTCGTAGCTGGCCCACATCTCGTCGGCGCTGATCTCGCGGCCGAACGTCAGCGGCTTGTTCTCGACGAGCTTGCGGTCGAACGCCGTCACTTCGGCGCCGCCCCGGCCGGGGATGTGGTGGGTGCGGTAGAGCGGCTCCGGCCGGAAGTTGTGCCCGAGGACCGGGATTCCAGCCCGACCGATGTTGCGGACGGTCTTCTGGAAGTTTTCGATCTCGGCATCGCGTCCGGGCTCGCCGAGCCGGACCTTCATCCAGAACGAGTGCGGCAGGTTCTGAAGCGCCTCGATCTTGAGGCCGTAGCTTTCGACCCACTTGCGGAGCGCGACGAGGTCGTCGTACTCCCAGCGGCCGGAGTTGCCGAGTCGGGCGGGGGTAGCAAGCACCACGCCCTCGCAGCCGAACTGGCTGGCGAGTTGCAGGTGCTCGTCAGTGAGGTTCGGCGGGAGCCCCACGCCGATGCGCATTCGGTCCGACACGTTGTCCCTCCATTGGGTTGGATCCGTGGGACACAGGATAGCGCGTTGAGGGTGGAGCCGTCCATCGGCCGATCTGATCGGGGACCAGGCGCGGATCCGAACACGACGACTATGGTAGTCCGCCGCTCACGGCACGCATGCGAAGCCCTGCCGCGCGAAGTGCTCGTCGAACGCGAAGGCCGTCCGAATCCCCAACTGGCGCATCGCTTCGAAGCTGACGCAGTCGACCAGGCTCAGGTCACGCGAGCCGGCGGCGAGCAGCGCGGCGCAGGCTCGCTCGTGGAGCAGTCGGTCGACCCAGACGATGTCGAGGACGCTCGCGAAGTCGGTCTGAAAGTCGCGGACGGCCGCCATACCGAGTCGACGCCCCACGAGTGCCAGGGTTTCGACCAGGATGTAGTTCGTAGTGACGAGCGCCGAGTCGTCATTCAGCACCAGAGACCACCGCGCTCTGGCTTCGGCGTGATGATCGTCCAGGGCATTCAGAGCGGCATAGAGCGCTGAAGTATCGACGAAGAGTCGAGTCACTGCCGCGCTTCGTAGGCCTCGGCCAGGTAGTCGTCGTGTCTCTCGGCGACGTCACCCGGCTCGGCACGGTACTTGCCGATGAGCGCCAAAGCTCGCTCTAGCTCCAACCGCCGGGCGCTCTCCAGGATGACGCGATCGACGCCGGCTCGAACCAGCTCCGAGATCGACACGCCTCGGCGTCGCGCAAGCTCGTGCAGCGCCCGCCATTGAGCCTCCGTCAGTTGAACCTGGGTGCGAATCATCTCGGTTTCCAGTCCACCGTCATGATGTCACTAGCATGCCATTATGCTAACACGACGCCGTCTCTATGTAAGCACAAGCCCGCGAGGTGAGAGAGTGTCGAGGGAGCGCATGTGCCCGCCCTCTCTCACCCAGCTTGCGTACGCCCTTCCCGGCGCGGGAAGGGGGACAGAGGGTTAGGGAACCCCGGCCCCCGCCGCCCGCCGCTCTGCCACCGCCCGCACCTGCGCCAGTCCCTCGCGCACCGCCTCCAGCGTCGGCGGGCAGCCGGGCACCAGCACCACGTTGTCCGACCGGCCACCCAGCACCTGGTCCGCCCGCTTGCGCGAGTTGTGGTAGTAGTGCGCCATGCAGTCCCCGACCAGCAGCCCCAGATCGGCCGGCCGAGCCTGGTTGTTCGCGCCCTGGTGTACGAGCTCGCCGCCGCAGAGCGCGCGCAGATCGGCGTGCAGCGGCGTCCCCTCGATCTCCGCCAGTACCTGTCTCAGCGCCGGATGGCAGCGCTGGCACGCCAGCCCACTCGACCGCAGGAACGTGTGGATCTCCTCAGCCTGCGGCGGACAGCCCGGGATGAACGTGCCGTCGTGCCGCAGGCCCCGCGCGCAGTCGCCGACGACCAGCAGCGCCCCACCGTCCGCCGACGGCGCGACTTCGTCAGTCCGGCCCTCGCCGCCAAGCACCACCCTCAACGGCCGCGCCAGCTCCATGCCGCGGTACCGGCTCAGCGCCGGCTCGAGGATCGTCCGACAGCCGGTGCACGACCCGAGGTCGACCAGGTCGAGGTTCTTCATCGTACCGGCGAGGTGCGCCGCCGGCGAGAGGTACGGCCGGCTCGCCTGCTCGACCGTCAGCCCGACGACTTCGATCTCGGCCGGATCGTTGGGTCCCATGCCGTACTCGGCCGCCCAGTCTATCGACCGGATCCGCGTGTCCTGCCTCATCACGCGGGCGCCGATCGCGTCCATCGCCACCGGGTTGTCGCTGGCGAGCATCAGCCGGGCGTTCGCCGGCCGGGAGAAGTCAGCGCCACCAGCCACACCATCCGCCCCTACCAGCCCGTCGATGAGCACCAGGTCCGGCTTCCGAATCCGGCAGAGGTCGCAGAAGCACTCCTCGAGCCGGTACTCGCGGTGGATGCGCGTCCGGTCGGCCTGGCTGATCGTCCCGAAGGCGTTCTTGAGCGCGACCGTGATGCCGGCGTTGATGTGCGTCTTGAGGCAGCCGACCGAGATCAGGACGTCGCACTCGAGGATCGGCCGCGCGACCATGAGCACACCCGGGTACTTCGGATCGGGCAGCGGGCAGGGATCGTGCTCGGCGTGGTCGAGGTCGATCAGCTCGATGCCACAGCGGTCCGCCATCGCCCGGTAGCCGAGGAGCTCGAACGTGCGCGGAGGGTCGGCGACCGCGGCGCCCTCGGCGACCACGAGCCGGCCCGGGTGCAGACGCTGGATCCGCCGGACCAGCGCCTCGATCAGCTCGACGTGGGTCGTGCCGCCGCTCTCTGGCGGCGCGCCGGCGACCAGATTCGGCTTGACCAGGACGTACCGCCCCGGCCTGACGAAGCGCTCGAGCCCTCCCAGCAGCGCGAGCAGGTTGCCCAGCACCTCATCCGTGTCGGCAAGGCCCGGCCAATCGAGAATCGCGACGCGAGCGCGAGTGTGCGTGTCGTGTTGCGTCATCAGTCAGTCACCGCATCCAGACAGCAAAGTGACCAGATGATACCACCGAGCATTGCCAGGTTCGCGCCCGAGCGCTACCGTTGGCGCTGTCGCGAAGCGTGCGGCAACCAGCGATGGCAAGTGACGGTACAAGGGGGTGACTGAGCATTGGCAAGCTCCAGCAGTTCAGCGGAGCCGCCGGCGCGAGCGGTTCTGGAGGGCGTTCCGAAGATCGGCTTCCACAAGCATCTCTGTCCCTTCCCCGGGTCGCTCTTCGCCTGTCTCACCTACCTGAGTGACTCGCCAGACTACGACTACATCATGGGCGTGACCGGGGCCGCGTTCCGACGCCTCTGGAACCGCGACGATGGCGGCAACGTCGACCTGATGTACCTCTCGCCCGAGCCCCAGCGCCGGGCGTTCTGGGCGCTCGGTTACGACTACCAGACGATACCGGCAACCAGTCGCGCGACGATGGTCGACGCGATCAAGGCCAGCATCGGGAACGGCCGGCCGGTGCTCGCGTTTGGCATCATCGGCCCGCCGGAGTGCGGCATCGTCGCCGGCTACGACCACGACGGTGACGTCCTCATCGGCTACAGCTACTTCCAGGACGCATCGATCCACGGCTACTACGAGCGCGAGAACTGGTTCGAGCGCGCCGAGTTCGGCGACGCCGGTCTAGGCTGCATCGTGATCGGCGACCGGCTACCACGCCCGACACCGCGTGAGACGCTCCCACCAACGCTCGAGTGGGCGATCGACCTCGCTCGACGCCCGCGCCGCCCGGGCCGGACCGCCGAGACTCACCTCTCCGGGCTTGCCGCCTACGATGGCTGGGCGAACGGCCTTGAAGTCGACGCCGACTATCCGGACACGCCGGAGTCGCGGTCACTACGGGCGATGATCCACGGCGACCAGGCGACGATGCTTGAGGAGCGTCGTTCGGCGGCCAGGTACCTGCGCGCGATGGGGCGCGTCGCGCCGGAGGCCCAAGAGCCGCTCCTGGAGGCGGCGGACCTGTATGACCAGGTCGCCGGCCAGATGGGCGGCATCTGGCGATGGGGCTACGACATCGGACCGGAGGTGGGCCAGGGACTGCTCGACCCGACCCTCCGGCGCGACATCGCCCGGCACGTCCGCGCGGCACGGGACGTCGAGTCACGCGCGGTCGATCAGCTCGAGGCTGCGCTCGCCACGGTCAAGCGAGGGTAATAGGCCGAGGCACGATCCTGCCTACAGACCCCTCTCCCACAACGCGGATAGGGATGGCGAAGCCAGGGAATGAGGGGCACCCGGCCACTTGGCGCTACTCTTTGCTCTCCGCCTCCCGCAGCAGCCCCTCGAAGTCCAGCGGCCGGTTCATCGCGCGGAGCGCGCTCGGGTTCCGCCTC
>Ga0101944_10005268_pt1 | contig 14911 bp, 12 predicted proteins | sample DewCreD2012metaG_FD_75245 | JGI IMG/M metagenome (GOLD analysis project Ga0101944, IMG submission 75245) | Hot spring sediment bacterial and archeal communities from British Columbia, Canada, to study Microbial Dark Matter (Phase II) - Dewar... ...
TGGCAACAGCGAGAAGGGGCGTACCTGTTGCGGGGCTTCCTGCCGGACAGCGTGCCCCAGGACGGCGTGAGCCTCAGGCAGATGTATATGCAGTTGGTGCAGGTGGAGCAGGCCTTCCAGCACTTCAAGACGGACTTGGCGATCCGGCCGATCGAGCACCAGCTCCAAAGCCGGGTGGAGGCACACATCCTGGTGGGGTTCCTGGGCTATTGCCTGCTGGCCAGCCTGCGGATGAAACTGCGGCCGGCGGCAGCGGGTCTGACGGTGCGGGCGGTGCTGGAGAAACTGGCGGACATCCGGATGGTGGACGTGTGCATCCCGACGACGGATGGGCGGCTGTTGGTGATGCCACGGTACATCGAGCCGGAGGCGGAGCAAGAGTTGGTGCTGGACAAGTTGAACCTGCGGCTGCCGGCGCAGCCGCCGCCGCGGATCCGTGGCGGGCAGGCGATCCCGCCGGCGACCCCGCCGACTTGTAGTGCCGACCTCTGACGAAAATCGAGGCTGGCGCTACCGGCAGGGCCTTTGGCCCTGCTCAAGTGCGAAAGTTGGGTTAAGGGGAACTTGACCGCGGCTTCGCCGGGTGACTTGCCATCGCCTTGGGTCTACTCGGACGGGATTCCTGTCTGCCCATGCCGTATCTGTTCCGGAGCGAATATGCGGCCGGCCCCGGCAGTGGCAGTCAACCCCATCCGGAATGGCAAGTCCGACTACCATGCCTATAATGAGTGACGCTTGTGAAGTCAGACACAGACACCACCTGTACGGCCTGCAAAGGGCCGGTTGCCCACGGGCTGTCCGATAAGTGAGACGCGCGATCATGAACCAGGGCAGTGGGACGAGCCAGCCGCACGACGGCCGGCTCGCCGAAGCACACGACGAGTCCTCCAGGGCACGCAGCGACCTTAACGTCACTTGGACCGCCATCGCCGGCTTCGTCGGCGCCATCGTCATTTTCGTTCTTATCGTCGCCGTTCAGATCCTCTTCCAGCGGACGGAGGACGCCGAGTTCCAACAGAAGGTCGTGGCCCAGGTGGACGTCCAACTGGCCCAGCTGCGCGCCCAGCAACTCGAGCGGCTCAACACCTACCGCCTGCTCGACGAGAAGCAAGGCATCGTCGCCATCCCGATCGAACAGGCCATGCAACTGGTGGCGCGCAACCCGGCAATCCGCCCTGTTGTGCCCACCCAACCCCCGGCCACGCAGACGCAGCCCGCTGCTCAGACCCGGCCCGCCGGCCAGACGCAGCCGGCCGCGCAGGCACCGCAAGCCGGCACCGCATCGCCCATCGCGCCGGCTACCGTTCCGGCTCAACCGGCCTTTGGCCCCGGACAATCGCGGATTGGGCAACAGCATGGCCCTGCAACGGCGCAAGACCCTGCTGCCCGCCCCGCTCCTGCCCCGGCGAGAGGTTCACAACCATGAAATACCTCCCATCAGGCCTGACACTGCTGGTCCTTTTGCTGCTCCTGCCGGTTGGCGCGCAGATCAACCGCGACCTGCCCGAACTCGAAGGCGTCGGCATCACCGAGAAACTGGGCACCCAACTGCCGCTGGACCTGCCCTTCACTGACGAAACCGGTCAGACCGTTCGACTGGGCGACTACTTCAAGCCCGGCCGGCCCGTCATCCTGACCCTGAATTATTACGCCTGCCCCATGCTCTGCACCGTGCAGCTCAACGGCCTGATCGCCGGCCTCAAGGAAATGGACTGGATGCCGGGCAAGCAATTTGAGATCGTCACGGTGAGCTTCAACCCCAACGAAACAACCACCCTCGCGCGGCTCAAGAAGCAGAACTATATAAAGGAGTACGGCCGGCCTGACGCGGCGCCAGGCTGGCACTTCCTGACCGGCCGGCCGGACAGCATCAACAAACTCACTCAGGCTGTCGGCTTCGGCTACAAGTGGGACGAGAAGAGCCAGCAGTACCTGCACGCGGCCGCGGCGATCATCTGCACGCCGGCCGGCCAGGTCTCCCGTTATCTCAAGACCGTCCTCTACGACGGAAATACCCTCCGGCTGTCGCTCAGCGAAGCCAACGAGGGGCGGTTCCGTTCGACCATCGACGAGATCCTGCTCTTCTGCTATCACTATGACGCCGAAGCGGGCAAGTACACCTTGGCGGCGATGAACATCATGCGGGCCGGCGGGATCCTGACGGTTCTCGTTCTCGGCGGAGTCCTCGGGACCGCATGGCTTCGCGAGTCCCGTCGCACCAAGCGCCTCAACGAGGCATCCAAGGAGCACGCCCTGCATGAATAGTGACAGCATGCTCGGTCTTCTGGCGACGCAACTGCTGGGCCAGAGCGGTCCGACCTTCTGGATGCCGCCCGTCGGTTCCCGCTGGGCCCAGAGCGTCGATTGGATCTTCTATTACATTTATTACATCGCGGTCTTTTTCTTCCTGCTGATCGTCGGGCTGATGGTGCTCTTCGTGATCCGGTACCGCCGCCGGCCGGGCCACGAGGCTCAGCCCAGCCCCAGCCACAACACACCATTGGAGGCGCTCTGGAGCGGAATCCCCATCATCCTCGTCGTGACCATGTTCTGGTTCGGCTTCCGCAGCTTCATGGACCGCGCCGTCATCCCGCTCAACGCGTACGAGATCCAGGTCGTCGGGCAGAAGTGGTCCTGGCAGTTCCAGTACCCCACCGGCTACGTCGACAGCAGCCTTCATGTCCCGGTCGACCGCATGGTTCAACTGACCCTGACCAGCAACGACGTTATCCACAGCCTGTTCATACCAGTCTTGCGGATGAAGCAGGACGCGGTTCCCGGACGCTACACCAAGACCTGGTTCCGTGCCGAACTAACCGGCGAGTTCCCTCTCCTGTGTGCCGAGTACTGCGGCACAGGCCATTCCGACATGCTCACGACGATGGTCGTCCACCCGCCCGGCGAGTTCGAGCAGTGGCTCGAAAGGGCCAGCAACTTCCTGGAAACGATGTCGCCCGTCGAGGGCGGCCAGCGGGTCTACCAGCTCCGCGGCTGCAAGCAGTGCCATTCGATCGACGGCACGGCAGGCATCGGGCCGACCTTCAAGAACCTGTTCGGCCACCCGGTGCAACTGGTATCGGGCCAAACGATGGCCGACGAGAACTACATCCGCCAGTCGATCCTGGAACCGAACGCGCATCTGGTGGCCGGCTTTGACCCGGTGATGCCGCGGATCCAGATCTCCGACCAGGAGATTGGCGCGATCATCGCGTACATCAAGTCGCTGAGCGACGCCGCCCCCGCCACGCAGCCGGCCGGCCAGGCGGACACCGCCGCGGCAGCAGGTGAGCAGTCGCCTGCTCCAGCCACCCAGCCAGCCCCGTAGGCGGACCGGGCGGGTCTAGAATGGACTGTCGGACGAGATGCAACTGTCAGTAGATGATTGAGGTTACATATGGGCGAGAGATCGCAGATCCTGCCGCACGAGCATGGCCCGCAAGTCCAGAGGCTGGAGGACAACTACCTCACGCACACGCGCGGGCTGTCGTCGTGGCTCTTCACGCTCGACCACAAGCGCATCGGCGTCTTGTACATGGTGTCGGTGCTGGCCTCGTTCCTGCTGGGCGGCGTGCTGGCCCTGCTGATCCGCACCGAGCTGCTCACGCCGCGCCAGACGATCATGTCGGCCGACATGTACAACGTCATGTTCACGCTGCACGGCGCGGTGATGATCTTCCTGTTCATTATCCCCGGCATCCCTGGGTCGCTGGGCAATTTCGTCCTGCCCATGATGCTCGGCGCCAAGGACGTCGCGTTCCCGCGCCTTAACCTGGCCAGTTACTACATGTGGGTGGCCGGGGCGATCTTCGTCCTGGCCAGCATCATCGGCGGCGGCGTGGATACCGGCTGGACCTTCTACACGCCTTACAGCACGACGACGAACACCGCAGTCATCCCGGTGGTCTTCGGGGCCTTCCTGCTGGGCTTCAGTTCGATCTTCACGGGCATCAACTTCATTGTGTCGATCCACAAGCTGCGGGCGCCCGGGATGAACTGGTTCCGTATGCCGCTGATGCTCTGGGGCCTCTACGCCACCGCCATCATCCAGGTGCTGGCCACGCCGGTGCTGGGCATCACCCTGCTCCTGCTGATTGCCGAGCGCGCCCTGCACGTCGGCATCTTCACCCCGGCCTACGGCGGCGACCCGGTGCTCTACCAGCACTTCTTCTGGTTCTACAGCCATCCGGCGGTGTACATCATGATCGTGCCCGCGATGGGCATCATCAGCGAGGTGATCCCTGTCTTCTCGCGCAAACATATCTTCGGCTACAAGGCCATCGCGTACAGCTCGATCGCCATCGCCGTGATCAGCTTCCTGGTCTGGGGCCACCACATGTTTGTCTCAGGCCAGTCGCCCATGGCCAACGCGATCTTCAGTTTCATGACCTTCGCCGTGGCGATCCCCTCGGCCGTCAAGGTCTTCAACTGGACCGCCACGATGTACAAGGGCTCGATCAGCCTGGCCACCCCGATGTGCTACGCCCTGGGCTTCCTTTTCCTGTTCGCCATCGGCGGCCTGACGGGCCTGTTCCTGGGCGCACTGGCGACGGACATCCACCTGACCGACACCTACTTCGTCGTCGCCCACTTCCATTACGTCATGTTCGGCGGCACGGTAATGGCCTTCATCGCGGGCATCCACTACTGGTGGCCCAAAATCACCGGGCGAATGTATAACGACCGGCTGGGCCAGCTTGGCGCGCTGCTGGTCTTCATCGGCTTTAACGCGACGTTCTTCGTGCAGTTCCTGGCCGGGACCAAGGGCATGCCCCGGCGATACTTCAACTATCCGTCGGAGTACACGTTCCACAACGTCTTCTCGACGCTCGGCTCGTATATGCTGGGCGCGGCGTTCCTGCTGGTGGCGGCGTACCTGCTCTACTCGTTGGTCCGCGGCAAGCCGGCCCCGGCCAACCCCTGGGGCGGTGCGAGCCTGGAGTGGAAGACGCCTTCCCCGCCGCCGCCCGAGAACTTCGATCATGAACCCGTCGCCGGCGACCCCTACGACTACACCTACCAGGAGTACGACCCGGCGGTCGGCGGCTACGTGGACAAAGACCAGGTCAAGAGGGTCTCGTAATGGGGATGGAAGCCGGTTCACGGCCGCAAGGCGAATCGTCCATGCACGCCCATGCAGCCAATCCGTACCTGGCGCATCACTTCGATACGCCCCAGCAGCAGTTCGAGTCGGGCAAGCTCGCAATGTGGATCTTCCTGGCCACCGAAGTCCTGCTGTTCAGCGGGTTGTTCTGTGCCTACGCCGTCTACCGCGCCAATCATCCCGAGATCTTCGTCTGGGGCCACAAGTATCTGGACGTGACGCTGGGCGGCATCAACACGGTCATCCTGATCTGCTCCAGCCTGACCATGGCCTGGGGTGTGCGGGCGGCACAACTCGGCCGGAAGCGCCTGCTGGTAACGTGCCTGTCCCTGACGCTGCTGGGCGGCGCGGGCTTCCTGGGCATCAAGTACGTCGAGTACAAACACAAGTGGCATGACGGCCTGCTTTGGGCCGGCCAGTACAACCCCAGGCACGGCGACACCGAAAGCGGCCACAGCCCCGCCGAGGCACTTCTGGCCGGGACGCCTGCCACCCAGCCCGCCGGCGCGATGCAATCGGCCGGCATGACCCCTCGGGGCGAAGGGCAACCCGCCGGCCACGCCGCCGGTACGATCGAGCCGGCGCTGCGCCCGTTCACGGCCTCGCCCGCCGCGCCGACCGTCCGGCCCGAGGCCGCCGCGGGCCAGGCCCCGCCCACCGCCCACTCCGAGAGCCTCAAGGCCGAACGCTCCATGCTTCCGATGGCCGCCGTCGGCCCGCCGGGCCTGCGGGTCTCGGAACAGACGGGCACCTACCAGCTGGCGGCCGAGCAGGCCCCACGCCAACTGTGGATCTTCTTCAGCATCTACTTCCTGATGACCGGGCTGCACGCGCTGCACGTGATCGGAGGGCTGGGCGCGATCTCCTGGATCCTGGTCCGCTCGGCGCAGGGCCAGTTCGGCCCGATGTATTACACGCCCGTGGACCTGGTCGGACTTTACTGGCATCTGGTCGACGTGATCTGGATTTTCCTGTTCCCGCTGCTCTACCTGATTCACTGATGCAGGAGTGACCGCCATGGCTGAACACGATCCAGCGCACAATGCAGGCACCGTTACCCTGGCAGCTGCTCCCCCGGCTGGCCACGTCGTGCCGGCGCGAGTCCTGCTGGCCGTCTGGACGCTGCTGATCGTGCTGACCGCTGCGACGGTCTGGGTCACGCACTTCGACCTGGGCCGGCTGAATCTCTGGATCGCTCTGGGCATCGCCACGGTCAAGGCCGCCTTCGTGCTGCTCTACTTCATGCACCTGCGCTACGATCACCCGCTCAATGCGATGTGGTTCATCTTCGCCCTGTTCTTCGTGGCCCTGTTTTTGGGCGGAACACTTACCGATACGGAGCAGTACCAGGCGCAACTGATTCCCGGCTACGCACCCGCCATGACCGAGCAGTCCGCGACACGACAATGAGCATCCGCGATAGCGTGGACAATCACAGCCCCAAGACCCGCCCGCTCGAGACAATCAGCGCCGGCACGCTCGGCGTTCTGCTGTTCCTGGCGGCACTGACGGTGTTGTTTGGCGCAACGATTGCCGGCTACCTGTTCGTGCGCAGCCAAGCCCCCACCTGGCCGCCGCCCGGCAGTCCCGCGGTGCCCATGGCGAGCCTTTGGCTCAGCACGCTGCTTATCCTGCTGATCAGCGGCACAAGCCACTGGGCGCTCCGCAGCATCCGCTGGGGACGCGACCGCCGCCTGCGGCTCGCCCTGGTGCTGACGATCGTGCTGGCGGTGCTCTTCCTGGCCAACCAGGCACGCAACTGGCAGAACGTCCGCGCTACGATCGTGCCGGTTGGCAGCCACGCGCAGACGTACGCCGCGGTGTTCTACCTCCTGACCGGCACGCACGCGCTGCACGTCGTGGGCGGCTTGGTCCTGCTGGCCATCGTCACCCGCAAGGCCTTCCGCGGCGACTACACCAGCGCCTACCACGCCGGCGTCCGCTACAACGCCATGTACTGGCACTTCCTCGACATCGTCTGGGTGATCCTGTTCGTCCTGCTGTTTCTGGTGTGAAAAAAAGGGTTCGCCTGCCGTGCCGCTCGTGTCAGTTCCGTCGGATGACCCGCCGGATACCTAACCGCCCTGCCTCCCCAGCCCCCGCACCGGCAATGCCGGCGCGCAGCAGGAACATCCCGTGACACGAGCATGCACGACAAGCGAACCAATACTGCACTTGAACGAAAGGCGCCTGCATCACCGCACGGTCCCCTGTTTGACCGTTACGAGGCGCCGCTGCATTTGCTGTCTTGTGCCCGGCGGATGCCGGCACATTCACATCCTAGGCGAGCCCGATGTGATGTCCAGTTTCCTGGGACGCTCCGCTGTCTCCCGAGTGATTACACCGCGAGGCGCTGCCCGAACCGAGTCGTCTTGGCCCGCAACGGCTACCTTCTGGGGATGCATCGCGTGCCAGGCGAACCAGAACGCATGCACCAGCGGCAGTGCCGCGCCATCGGCCGCGTGTACCCATGCCGTCGGCGGGTTCGGCGGGATGTGCCGGTAGTCGAACCGCAACTCCACGCCGTGCTGCATCGTCCCCCAGCGCCCGCGCTCGCCCGCGCGCCGCGCAATCTCCGGCAGCGCATACACCAGCCGCCGACCGTCCATCTCCACCGCCACAACGTCGGTCTTGTACGACAAGCTGTCGGTCGGCAGCGGGGCGACCGGATAGCGAAGCCTCTCCGATCCGAAGTAGCTGGCATAGGGCTCACGCCGGTACTTCTTGATCTGCTCTCGATTGGGCTGGATGACAGTCGTTTCAGGGTGCCGGCGCTCCCAGTCTTGCCAGTACGCCACCTGCGCCGGCAGGATCTCCAGGTCGGTGCCTGCCGCGGGCCCGGCGATCGCGCGAAACTGCAATTGGCTCCACAGGCTCCGCTCGCCCCTGGGCGACTCGGGCTCGTACATCAGCAGGTTCGAGTTGTAGAGCAGCCCGCTGGCGGCAAATCGCACCGCCCGGCCATGAACGCGCCGGTCGAACACCACCGCGCTGTCGCACAGCGGGTTGTACGTGACGGCAATCGGTACGCCGCCGATCGTGTCGTTGCATACCTCATGCCAGTTCAGCACGCGAAGCGGATAGGCCCGCGCGACTTCATTGATCACCACCCCGATAACCCGGTCGCCGGGGACAAGGTACTTGCCATGCTGCCTGTTGATCGCGGGGATCTGCCAGGCCGGCACCATCGCCGGTTCGTCCAGCGGCGGCAGTGCATCCGGCGGCGCTGCCGCGACGATCCGGTCCTGCGGCACCAGGCAGTTCGACAGGTCGAAGCCGTAATCAGCAACGCTGACCATCGGCGCGCTGTAGGGATCGTCGCTATACTGGACCACCAGCGCCAGCCGCCAGCCCAAGAACACCAGCGCGACAAACACGCCCAGCAGCACCGCCCAGCCTCCGCTGCGCAAGTCGAGCTTGATCTGCTGACGCTTCGCCTCTGACTCCGGCCCCATCGCTGCGGCTCTCCGCTCACACACGATCCATCAGCATCAACCCCAGCAGCAGCGGCAGGTGCACAACCGTTGCCAGGAACAGCCGGCGCGCGTCCGCGTCCCGGCCTCTGCGTTGCAGCCGTGCCGCCAGCACCACCAGCCAGCCGCCCAGCACGATCGCGCCCAGCGCGTACCAGCTGCCCGCCAGCCCCACCAGGTGTAACGCCAGGCTCACCGGTACCAGACACAGGCTGTACAGCACAATCATGTCAAATGTTTTGCGCCCATCGGGGTCGTTCCACGTCAGGATGTGATAGCCGCCCTTGGCGTAGTCCTCGCGGTACAGCCACGCCAGTGCCAGGCTGTGCGGGATCTGCCAGACGAACAGAATCGCCCCGAGAATCCACGCCCCCTCGCCGATCGACCCGCTGGCAGCCGTCCAACCCATCACCGGCGGCAACGCGCCTACCACAGCGCCCACCAGTGTGCACGCCGAACTGTGCTGCTTGAGCGGCGTGTACACCAGCGCATACAGCTCCACCGCCAGCGCTCCCAGCACGGCTGTCAGAAGATTCACCCCGAGCAGCAGCAATGCTACGCCGCCGGCAGCGGTGCCGATCGACCATGTCATCGCGTGCTGCCGACTGATGCGCCCCACCGCCACGGGCCGGCGGCATGTTCGCGGCATCCGCGCATCGTGTCGTGCCTCGAGGCACTGGTTCAAGCCGTTCGCGCCGGCGCCCGCCAGCGCGGTCCCGACCACCGCCCACAGCAATTCATCCCAGTGGACCGGCTCGGCGCCGGCCAGCACGAAGCCCACCGCCGTCGTCACCACTACCAGCGCCGTCAGCCGTGCCTTGGCCAGCTCCAGGTACACTACGGGCAGGTGCCGCAAGGACAGCCCACTCACTTGCGGTCCCACCGCGTGGCACGCCTGCGCTGCACGCAAAGCCGGGTGCCACGCCCCTGCGCCGGCGCAGGAACATGCCTCCTGCGACCCGCCGGGTGCCACGGTCCGCCAGGACCCAAGCGCCGGATGTTCGGCGATTGAGAGCGGGCCGTGCGGATCCCCAGCGGCTCCGGAACCTGCGCAGCCATTGTTACACAGACCGCCATCGTGATGAACCATCTTGGTCGTCTGCATGAACTCACGTCCCGCTGGCGGCCGGTGATCTGTGGAAGCCGCGTCATCGGTCACATATACTTGACTCATGTCCAAGGTATCAGCCGCCCTCCGGCCGACGGACGCGCCGGCCGGGGGCATCACCTATTATACGTCGAGATCGTCATGATCGAGCCCACAGCCCGGATGAGCGGTCCTGTCGCAGCCGAACAGCCAGCCATTACCGTAGCGCCCGTTCGCTCGCCGGGGGCGGACATCCTGGCAATTGCCTTCGGCGCGACAGTGGCGATGTGGGCCGTCGGATATTTCTGCCGCCTGCCGCGCAGCCTTGATCCGGCCGGACCGCTCCAGGTGCTCGTGCCCGGCTGGGTGTTGCTCCTGGGGATGATAGCGTGCATGCTGGCGGCTGGGTACTTCGCCGGCCGGTACACGCGACGCGGCATCAAGGGCGGTCTTTGCGTCGGCCTCTTGTCGGCCTTGCTGAACCTGATGGTTTTGGGCAGTCTGCTGAGGGACCCGCAAGCCGGCGCCGCGCTTCGCAGTGCCGCCATATGGGTGCCCGGTTCATTCCTCTTCGCGGCACTGGTTGGGATGATCGGCGCCGCTATCGGCCGGACCAGGTCCTGCCGGTGCGACCCCATCAACTGGCTCGGCGTCTTTACGAAGGTCGCCGTAGCAGCGGTGGGGCTGCTGTTGCTGGCCGGCGGCCTGGTCACCAGCCAGGAGGCGGGCCTGGCGGTCGTCGATTGGCCTAACACCGAAGGCGACTTCATGTTCCTCTACCCGCTGTCGCGCATGACGGGCGGGATTTACTATGAACACGCGCACCGGCTGTTCGGCTCGCTGCTCGGCCTGACCACGCTTGTCCTGGCGGTCTACCTGTGGCTGTACGAGCCGCGCAGGCCCGTCCGCCGGCTGATCGGCATGGCGCTGGTCGCGGTGATCGTCCAGGGCATCCTTGGCGGCCTGCGCGTCACGGGCAAGTTCACCATGACGACCAACCCGTCCGAGGTCGCGCCCAGCACGGCCCTGGCGGTCGTGCATGGCATATTCGGCCAGATCGTGTTCGTCGTGCTGGCGATCGTCGCGGTAGCGACGTCCACCAGTTGGTACAACACGACGCCCGCCCCCGATTCGCCGCGCCGCAGCACCGACCGCACGCTGTTAAGTGCGCTATTCATACTGCTGGTGGTCCAGCTGACGATCGGCGCCCTGCAGCGCCACATGGGCCTGACTGTAATTGGTCCGCGACAGATGTTGGCCAATTACACGCTGATTACGCACGTCGTGCTGGGCACATTGCTGGTGGCCTGGGGGGCGATCACCGGCCTGCGGACTTGGGGCCTTTACGAGCACTTTCCCACGCAAGCCCGCCTCGGTTTGGCATTGATCGGCTTGTCCAGCATGCAGTTGCTTCTGGGGCTGGGCTCCCTGGTGGTGACGGGTCTGCGCCACAATATTGCTGCCCAGCCCACGCCGCCCACGTACGAGGTCATCGTCACCGCGCTGCATCAGACGGTTGGAGCCCTGATGCTCGCCTGTGTCGCAGCACTCGGGCTCTGGATCCGCCGCGAGCCCATGCCCCACTGGCGCCAGAAAGGCCTCGCCCCGGCCGGCTGATTTTGGGAAGCATGTGGTTTCGTGCAGCCGGTACCCCCACCAGCGGAATCCGTCCGGGTGCCGGGTGTCACCCCCTGCGCCGTGCAGAAAGCACGCGGGGCTTGCTCAGTGGGTCGTATACCCTTGCTGGCTCTCAAGTAGGGAATGACCCGGACCCTACCCTGAATTCTGTTGCATCTACCCCTGAAATTCACTATCCTGAACGAATACCGTCAGTTGCCGGCCAATGCCTGTCGCAATTGGCCTGGCGGTTGCAGGAGGAGAGAGGCACGTACCATGGAGTACCCGAAGTTGCGCTGCGCGCTCGTCCGCCACGAACTCGTCGCCTGCCTGTTGACCGTCTTCTTTGCATCCTCAACCTTCGCCGCTGTTTACGAGGTCGGGCCGGGCAAGCCCTACGCGTCGATCGGCGCCGTCCCGATCGGCAGCCTGAATCCGGGCGACGTGGTCCGCATCTACCCCAAGGTCGGCAACGCGCCGTACTACGAGAAGGTTGCGCTGAGCCGCAACGGTACGGCCAGCCAGCCCATCACCTTCCAGGGCGTGCCCGATGCCCAGGGTAACCTGCCGATCCTGGACGGTATGAACGCGGTGCAGGCGGGCTACTCCACGAACCTCGATCGCGGCCTGATTCATACCGGCTCGGGCAGCGCGGGCACCGGTAACTACAACATCATCGAGAACCTCGAACTCCGCAACGCCTACCGCGACTACCAGTACTTCCGCGGGACCACCCCCTACCCCTACGCGGACAACGCCGCGGGCGTGTTCGTGCAGAGCGGCTCCAACGTCATCGTCCGTAACTGCTGGATCCACTCCAACGGCAATGGCGTCTTTGCCGGCGGCAAGTCGCAGGGCACCGACAACCTGCTGATCGAAGCCTGCCGGGTGGAAGGCAACGGCGTGATCGGCAGCGCCTATCACCACAATTTCTATGTCAGCGCCGAACCGATGGTCGTCCAGTACAACTACATCGGCGGGCTGCGCAGCGGCGCGGACGGCCAGAACTTCAAGGACCGCGGCAGCGGCACCGTCCTGCGCTACAACTGGATCGAAGGCGGACCCAACGGCCAGCTCGACCTCGTCGAGGGCGGCACCAAGCCCGCGCACGCCTATGTTTACGGCAACGTTCTGATCAAGAACAATACCTCGGGCAACGGCCGGCTCGTCCACTTCGGCGGCGAGTCCGCCAGCCGGGCCGGCACGCTCTACTTCGCCAACAACACGGTCGTCACTACGCGGTCCCTCACCTACGTGTTCCAGGTCAGCAAGGCCGACTGCACCGCCCAGGTCCACAACAATATCATCTACTATCCCGGCGGCGGCACGTTCCCGCAGATACGTACAGGTACAGGCGAGGTCATCGGCACGTACAACTGGATCTCACCAGGCTACAACGCCGGCGGCGCATCGCTCACCGACACGATCTCACCAGCCGGCAACATTCCCGGCTTCGTCAACTACGCCGCGCAGGACTTCCATCTCGCCGCCGGCAGCTCCTGCATCGACGCCGGCGCTCTCACTTGGACCGGCCAGGCCCAGACCACCGCCATCCACCAGCCCGTCAATCCACAAGGCTACGAGCCGCGCCCTGTTGACGGCCACATCGACATCGGGGCTTACGAATACGTCGCTCCCCAACCGCCGCAGGTGACGGCGGTGACGCCGGCGCTGGTGCAGGTGCAGCACAAGAGCGCTGCTCTGGACAGGATCACGATCACCTTCAGCAAGGACGTGATGATCGGGGACTTGCAGGTCAGCGTGACCGGCGTGAACACCGGGGCGCACAACAATTTCAGTTTCAACTATGACAGCCCCAGCAAGACGGCCACGCTGCAATACGGCGCGGGCCTGCCGAACGACACCTACGTCGTGACCGTCAGCGATGTCGTCAGCGACGCCGCTACCGGCGCGGCACTCGATGGCGAAGAAGACCTCTACAGCCCGAGTCTGCCCAGCGGCAACGGCACGGCCGGGGGCAGTTTCAGCGGGTTGATCTACCGGCTGGCGGGCGACATGACCGGCGACCGCAAGGTGAACGTCTTCGACCTGCAGCGGCTGGCGGCGTCGTGGAACAAGCAGGACGGCCAGGCCGGCTACGACGGGGCCTGCGACCTGACGGGCGACGGCAAGGTGAACGTATTTGATCTGCAGGTACTGGCGGCCAACTGGAATCAGCAGATACCGGTCGGGCCGTGAGAACGGCAGCGCGCTGAGTAACGGCAACGATAGTCCTTGGTCAGTGGTCCGCTGCGACAGCCACTGCTACAACACACCCGCAAACAAGTCTACGGGATGGTACCCGGCCATTCCGTCCGGCCGCGGCGTCCTCGCATGTGGAGGAAGCGCTGACGCTGGGGGCTGTGCTCTGAAGGAAGATCCGCGCGAGGCAGGCGCCACGGCGGGTCTTCCCGTCGTCATACTCGTGCGTGCCATGGCTGGACGATATGCCTCGAGCGGCCCTCAGGTTTGGATTGACAGCAAGTCTGCCTTGGACATACACTTAAGTAGTCAAGAGCATATCGTCCTCTCCCTTTTGAAGTGGGTGCGCCAATGGGTGACACGCCGAGAAGACTCGAGAATGTGCGGCAGATCGTCGACGCGCTGTTCGTGGTGGCCGTGCTGGCGGGCCTGGGGATCATCGTGTTGGCGATCTGGCAGGCCCGGTACCTGTGGTTGCAAGGGGCACTGCCCGGGGCTATCCACGTGCCGGTGTTCCTGGGGTTCCTGGGCATCCTGACGATCGTGGCCAGCGTGGTAGCCCGTGCGGCCTCGTCGGTGCTTCTGAAGATTGAAGGCGACCTGTTCCATTCGCACGATGTCCTAATGGACATGCATGAAGTCCTGCGCGCCCAGAACGCGAGGTTGGCCGAGATCGCCGAGAACGTACAGTTGTCGGACGCCACCAAGAGCATCGCGCGTCGCGAAAAGGAGCGCAAGGCCCTGAATGACGCCATCCAGGAGGAGATCCTGCGGGGCAATTGGGATGCGGCCTACTACTTGGTGGATGAGTTGGAGAAGCGATTCGGCTATCGCGGCGAGGCGGCACGGTTGCGGGAAGAGGTGGACAGCTGGCGCGGCCGGGCGAAGGAGCAGCGGCTGGTGCAGGCGCTGGGCCGGCACCGCCCGGTGCGGCCTGCGCTGCAGGGTCCGGGGCAGGACCTCTACATGAAGGCGGCGGCCGCCTACATCGCCGAGATGATGGCGAATCCGTCGAAGATCATCGAGCACCAGATCGGCTACCTCGAAGAGCCGCTTGCCGGAGGGGTTGCCGGCGGTAACGGCGGTCGAATGAGGCATGGAGGTCAACGCGATGATCGTGGCTCCCCTGGCCTTGCCTTCCAGCGCCATCTCCACCGGCGCCGGGTTGCGGCCCGATTGTGAGATGACGATCATTACATCGCCCGGCTGGATATCGTAATCCTGGATCACCACTTTGGCATACCCGGGCAGCCGCTCGAAACCGCCCTGCCGGCGCACGCCACCGATGAAGACCAGACCCGGGTCCGCCATCGCCTGCATCTGCGCCAGTCCCCCCGCCCGGACAAAGACATCGTAGGCCAGCAGATGCGAGTGCCCGGCGCCGAACACATAGACGAAGCGGCCACGCATGATAGAGTCCGTCATCAGTTC
>Ga0101944_10005270_pt1 | contig 14910 bp, 10 predicted proteins | sample DewCreD2012metaG_FD_75245 | JGI IMG/M metagenome (GOLD analysis project Ga0101944, IMG submission 75245) | Hot spring sediment bacterial and archeal communities from British Columbia, Canada, to study Microbial Dark Matter (Phase II) - Dewar... ...
CCATGTAATCCGGCGTGACCGGCTCGTGCCCTTCCATGATGTCGCGCACCTGCCGGAAGATCCACGGTTTGCCGATCGCCCCTCGCGCGATGCTCACGCCATGCACGCCTGTATGATCGAGCATGCGGATGACGTCGTGGCACTTCATGACATCGCCGCTGCCCATCAGGCAGGTGGCGTTGCCCACGAACTTCCGCACCCGCGCCAAGGCGTCCCAGTCAGCCGACCCTTTGTACTGCTGCTTGACCGTCCGGCCGTGCACCGTGATCGCCGCCGCGCCGAGTTGGATCGCCCCATCGACGATCTGGTAGAAACCCTTCTGGCTCTCGGCCGTCTCATCCCAGCCGATTCGCAGTTTGATGCTCAGCGGCACGTCCAGCGGAAGGGCCCGGCGGACCGTCTCCATGTACTCGATCGCCCGGGCCGGTTCCTTCATGAACGCCCCGCCGCGTCCGCGCCGGAGCAGCTTGGTCACCGGGCAGGCCATGTTCAGTTCGACCGCCTCGTAGCCCATCTCCACCAGCGTCTGGGCCGCCAGGCTGGAGGTCTCCAGGCTGCTGCAGGTGATCTGGCCGGCAATCGGGTGGTCGTTGTCCCACAGCCGCATGTGCTTGCGAATGGTCTTGCTGATCAGCACCGGCGCATCGAGGATCATCTCGCCTACGGCGTACGGGGCGCCGAACGACCGGCACAGCGTCCGCATCGCCACATCGCTATAGCCCGCCAGCGCCGCCAGCTGCACCGGCGGCCAGATTTCCCGCATCCCGATCCGCATAGCGGGGTACGTTCCAGGCCTGCTCGCCGGCGAAGGCTGTTGTTCTTTGGAGGCAACGGCATCGGTCATTACTTGGGCCATTCCCCCTTCAGAAACTTCCCATTCCTGCTGATCACCTTGCCATCGACCTTGACCTCGCCGCCGCGGCGCAGGTCGCACACCATGTCCCAGTGCACCGCGCTGCGGTTCTTGCCGCCGGTTTCGGGGTAGGCGGCACCGATGGCCAGGTGAAACGTGCCGCCGATTTTCTCGTCGAACAGCGTGTTCCTGGTATAGCGGGTGATCGAGTAGTTGCATCCCAGGGCCAATTCGCCCAGGATCCGCGAGCCGGCATCCGTGTCGAGCATCTTGAACAGGAACTCCTCGCCCTTGGTGGCCGAGGCCTCCACCACCTTGCCGCCGCGGAAGCGCATCCGCACGTCCGCCACCTCTCGCCCGCCGTGCACCGCCGGGAAACTGAACTTCACCACGCCCTCGGTCGCGTTTTCGATCGGGCCGGTAAACACCTCGCCGTCCGGGAAGTTCTCATGCCCGTCGCAGTTGATCCACTTGCGGCCCTTGATGCCCAAGGTGATGTTCGTGCCCTGCGGTGTGGTAAGCTGGATCTCCTTCGCCTTGTTTAGGAAATCGCACAGCTTCCTCTGGGCCTTGCTGACCTTCTGCCACTCGGCCGCCGGGTTCGCCTTGTGAAGCAGGCCCGCCTTGTAGACGAAGTCCTCGTACTCCGCCAGCGACATCTCCGCGTCCTGGGCATTGGCCGGCGTCGGGAATTGCGTGCCTGACCAGCGGAGCTTGTTCTTGCCCGTCAACGCGGCCCGTTTGAAGAAGATGTCCATGATCGGCCGGCGGGCTTTCTGCGCCAGCGCCTGCCGCGCCGGGTCGGTGTTGCTCATCGCCCGGGTGTTCTCGCTGGCCCAGATGCCGATGGAGCAGTTGATCTGTTCGACCTCCTTGAGATTCAGCGGGTTCACGAACGACAGCTGCTCGTCCGATCCCAGTTTGACCAGCAGTTCGCCGCACTCCTCCGGCGCCATCCGCACAAACGGCTGGCCGCCTGCTTCGATCACCTTGCGGTAGAGTTGCACCACCAGCGGCGAGGCCACCGGCGAGCCCGTGATCCGCACCAGGTCGCCCTTTTTGACCGCGACGGAATAGTTGACGATGACATCAGCCAGTTTCTCGAGTCTCGGGTCCTGCATGCGAATCTCCCTTGGCGACATTGACGTTACGGCAGGCCGCCCCTGCCCATGTACAACTCTACATGCCATTCGAACAGGGTCAATGCGCGCGGGCGCTTGGGGCCTTGGGTCCCGGCTTGAAAGGCGGGGCATTGGCAGGTGGTGCTCCCCTCACGGTTCCGCGTCCTCTGCGTCTTTGCCGTGAAACCATCGCTGCCGCGGCCTCTGGAGCCGCTTGACCGCCGGCAACCTACGCCTGGCTCGTCTGCGTCGGCGAGGCCCCGCCAGCCGGCTTGCCCACAAGGGCATCCTCGCCGTCCGTCAACGAGGGGTATGTGCCTTCGGCCGTCTCCTGGGCGTAGCTTGCCGCGGGCGCCGCCAGCGGGCGCTCGATCCAGCGGATGACGTGCACCCCCAGGATCGTGCCGGCCGTGCTCAGCAGGTTCGCCACGCCGAAGATGATCTGCTCGTGGTTGAGGCCCAGTTCGATCATCTTGATGGTCTGGTACCAGTACAGCGGGAAGTACACCAGCCCCTGGATGGCGTTGACCAGCATTACGCCGTGGTGCGGCAGGCCGTAGCGCGTCGGCTCGCCGCGCTCCTGCGCCTCGATGTCCCGCCGGACGTGCACGAGCTGCCAGTACGCCGCGATCAGCAGGCCGATCTTGATCGGAACGAAGTACCACAGGTACCAGTACATCGCCTGGTCCATGCCGTGCGTGTGCATGAAGTACAGGAAGATCGGCACCAGCAGCACGTTGATGACGATGGCCCACACGCCCAGCCACATTGAGATCATGACCCAGCGCGGATGGGGCGGCACGGACTTGACCTTGTCGGCCACCTCTTCGTAGCCCTCCGGCTTCCACGGGGCGGGCGGGCGGTAGTTATCGTCGCCGCCCAGGCGCTTCCACTCGCGGTAGCCCATGCAGACGAAGAACGAGCTGACGATCATGAACAGCCACCCCCACAGCCAGACCCAGCGATAGGCGAAGTCGGAGCCGTCATAGGCCCACTTGAGCCCGTCCATGCACACCCCGGCCAGCATGCCCCCCATCAACGTCCCGCCCAGCGTGCGGACCATGGCGTTGGCCGAACTGAACTGCCCGTAGAGCGACTTGGGCATCAGCCGCATGAAGATGGGGATCGCGCACTGTTCGCCCAGCGTGAAGCTGAACCGCGTCACCAAAAGCCCGCCCAGGCTCAGCCAGAAAAAGACCTCCGCCGGCAGCGTCATGGTCAGCCAGACCCAGGCTCCGAAGCCCGTGGTAGCCGCAAACACGCACAGGTATGCCTTGATCCGCAACGGGTGCCAGCGGTCCACGAAAATCGCGGTAAACCACGTTGCCGCCAGCATCGCGCCGGTGCCATAGGCGTTGATGTCGCCGATCTGGTCCAGCGTCAGACCCATCTCCTGGTTGAAGAACACGATGAACATGTTCATCGCGCCGCCAGCCACCCAGAACGTCTGCATCAGGTAGAAATACCAGTAGAACCGCGCGGAGAAGGACTGCTTCACGAACGCACGGATGCCGGCCGCCAGGCCCTGGTTGGCTACGTCGTCCGGCGGGGGCGGGTAGGGCCCCTCTTTGACCCGCAGGCACATCAGGCCGAAGCCCACGAAGTACAGAAGCGCCGCTCCGGTGAAGATCTCGCGTGTGTGCGTCTCGCCGTGCTTGAAGATGTACTTGAAGAACAATATCGTGGCCACGCTGCCGATGATGCGGAACAGGCCCATGAACCGGCCCAGAAACTGCGGCGGCACCACGTCGTTGAACAGGTACCAGAAAACCGAGCCGACAAACATGTTGAAGAAGGCGAACGACACCACGAATACCGCGATCAGCACCACGGTGATCGTGGCCGGGGCCACACGCGCCAGCGGCGGCACCACCTGTATGAGCAACTTTGTCAGGTCCTCGCTCCAGCCCAACAGCGTCAGGCTGATGGTCAAAAACGGCAGCGTCCAGAGGATATAGGGGATGCGGCGCCCCCAGCGGCCGCGGTGGCGGTCGCTGGCCGAACTGACCCACGGACAGACGGTCATGTTCAGCACGCCGGGCAACACGCTGAGGATCAGCGCCATCGTCGTATTGGAAGCCCCGAGCGCCTTGAGTTTCAGTGGCAGGATGTTGGGGACCACCGACTCCATCAGCGTGAAGCAGAAGTCGCCCCACAGCAGCCAGGCGAACAGGACGGCCAGACCGGCCTTGGTGTAAGTCAGCGGGCCGCAGTGATATAGCTTCGTGCCGTCTGGCGCGGTGTCAGGCGCAGCGACGGCCTCCGGCGCTTGCGTCGGCTGATAAGAGTGGGCCACCCTCTAACTCCTTCTGCACGAGGATGTTCTCGTCTGGCCCGGCTGCGCTGACGCTACGCGGGGTCCGATCGGGCGCACCGGGCATGCCTGCAGAAAAGGGATTCCGCACGTCGGGCGCCGATTCTACCACAGCCGTTCCCATCGTGCACGGGGGGCAAACGGGCTAAGTTGGCACAGGCGGGTGCGTACCTGCGTCTTATGTGTCACCGTCCAACAGCGCAATTGGCGCCCGAGGCAACCGTCTTTCCGCCCGCGCCGCCGGCCGGGCCGATCTCGCGTATGAAGGCAACGCTCCGCCGGGCGGTTCTCTCGGACACGCGGGGGTGTGTCGGCAGGTTGACTACCTCGCGACAGGCCCGCTCTGCTTCGGGGCACATGCCGGCGTGATAATCGTACAGGTCCATCGGTGTTTCGATCGGATGCAGCGGGCACTCGAACCAGGTGCCCAGTTCCACGAACCGGCCGGGCGCCTCGTTGATCGCCCGCTGCTTGTCCGCCACCCGGACCGGGTAGCGCACCAGCACCGGGTCCATGTATGCCGGAATGGCCTGAGCGGGCCAGCCCGCCTCTGCAATAAGCTGGTCGTACAGCTTGCCCACCCGCCGCCGGTGAGCAATGTTGCTCTCGATCCTCTTGATCTGCCGCAGGCCCGACCTGGCCTGGCCTTGGCTCATGCCGGTAAAAAACCCCTCCGCCATCGTGGGGGTGAACTCCGCCATGGACGAACTGCCTACGATCAGGCCCTTCCTGACCAGGGTGCGGAACAGGTTCGTGGCGAACGCCGTTGTGCTGGGATAGATGAAGCTGCGGTAGATGGCCCGTTGGGCTGTGAGCATCCAGGCCGCCTTGGCCGAGGGTTTCCGCAAGTGGCGCTCGCACAGGTCCGCTATCCGACCGGCCAGTTCCTTGTCGTTCACGGTGGCCATGCCGCCCAGGCCCGTGGTGAACGGCTTGTTCCACTGGAACGACCAGTACGCGGCCGCGCCGAACGTGCCGCACAACCGGCCCTTGTACGTCGAGCCGAGGGCGTGGCAACAATCCTCGACGATGGGAATGCCGCGCCGGCCCGCGACCGACAGTATCGCGTCCATCTCGCACGGATAGCCGTACGTGTGCTGCGCCACAATCACCTTCGTTCGCGGGGTAATGGCTTTCTCCAGCAGGTCGACATCGATGTTGTAGGTCACCGGCTCGATGTCCACGTACACCGGCCGGGCGCCGAGGTACTTGATCGGGTTGATGTCCATCACGCATGTGTACCCGGGAAGGATGACCTCATCGCCCTCGCCGATGCCCATGGCCCGCAGGATGGCGTACATCGCCACCCGCGCCTTCCAGAATGCAAAGGCGGATGTCGCGCCGGTCCATGCGGCGAAACGGTCTGCAAATGCGGCCACAGGATTCATGTGCGGCGGCTCCTTCGGGCTACCCGATCTTCTCGGCCAGGATTCCCACGATTCGCTCCGCCGCCTTGCCGTCCCACAGCGGCGGGATGCCCGGCTGCCGGCCCTGACCGTTCGTGACTTGGCGGTATGCCGCCAGGATGTTCTCCGGCTGCGTGCCCACCAGGCGGTTCGAGCCGACCTCGCAGGTGATCGGCCGTTCCGTGTTTTCCCGCATCGTGATGCACGGCACCTTCAGGATCGTCGTCTCTTCCTGGATACCGCCCGAATCCGTGAGCACCACCTTGGCGTTGGCGGTGAGCTTCAGGAAGTCGAGGTAGCCGGCCGGGTCGATCATCCGCAGGTTCTTCATCGCCTCGACGCGGCAGCCGAGCTGCCCCTTGGCCAGGTTGTTGCGCGTCCGCGGGTGGATCGGGAACACGATCGGCAGGTCCTTCTGTACGACCTCCAGCGCATCGAGCAGCCTACCGAAGACAACCGGGTCGTCCACGTTGCTGGGCCTGTGGAGCGTCAGCACGGCGTACCGGCCCGGTTGCAGGCCCAGTTCGTCCAGGATCGCGCTGCGGTCCGCCTTGGCGCGGTTCTTGAGCAGCGTGTCGATCATCACGTTGCCAACCAGGAACACCTTGTCCTTGGACACGCCTTCACGCAGCAGGTTGTCTACGCCGCTCTGCTCCGTGCAGAACAGCAAGTCGCTGATCGCGTCGGTGACGATGCGGTTGATCTCCTCCGGCATCGAGCGATCGCCGCTGCGAAGGCCCGCCTCCACGTGTACGAGCTTCACGCCCAGTTTCACCGCCACCAGGCCGCAGGCCACGGTGCCGTTGACATCGCCCACCACCAGCACGGCATCGGGCTTGTGTTCCAGGACGACCGGCTCGAAGGCCTTCATGATCTCGGCTGTCTGGACCGTCTGGCTCCCGCCGCTGATGCCGAGGTTGATGTCCGGCTCGGGAATGCCCAACTGCCGGAAGAACAGGTCGCTCATCCGCTCGTCGTAGTGCTGGCCCGTATGCACCAGCATCGCCTGCACTTCCTTGCGCCCCGCGTAGGCATCCATCAATGGGGCGATCTTCATGAAGTTCGGCCGAGCACCGACAACGTTAATGATCCGCATACGCGACTGTGACCTTTCCTGTTACCGGTAGAACCCCTTGATCGTATCCGCCACGTGCTGCAACTGCTCTTGCGTCAGTTCCGGGTAGATCGGAAGGCTCAGTACCTCCCGCGCCGCCGCCTCGCTATGCGGCAGGTCGCCCTCCCGGTATCCCAGATGCGCGAAGCACTCCTGTGCGTGCAGCGGTACGGGATAGTATATGTCCGTCCCGATGCCCGCGCTTGACAGATGCTGCCGCAGCGCGTCGCGCTTCCCGCCCGGCACGCGGACAGTGTACTGATTGTAGATGGAATAGTTGTACGGCCGAACCGCCGGCCGCACGATCGGCAGATCCGCCAGCGCCCTGTCGTAGAATGCCGCGTTCCTGCGCCGGCCCTCGTGCCACTTCTCCAGATGCGGCAGTTTCACCAACAGCACGGCGGCCTGGAGAGTGTCGATCCGGAAATTGCCGCCGATGTACTTGTGGAAGTATCGCGGCTCCATGCCGTGTATCCGCATCAGCCGGCACATGTGTGCCAGTTCATCATCGTTGGTAGTCATCAGCCCGGCATCGCCGAAGCAACCGAGGTTCTTCGTCGGGTAGAAGCTGAAGCAGCCGATCTGCCCGATGCCGCCGACCTTGCGGCCCTTGTACTTCGTGCCGATTGCCTGCGCGGCATCCTCGATCACCGTAAGGCCGTGCCGGTTGGCGATCTCCAGGATCGGGTCCATCTCGGCGCTTTGGCCGAACAGGTGTACCGGAAGGATTGCCCTGGTTTTCTTCGTGATCGCCTCTTCAATAAGCTGCGGATCGATATTGAACGTGTCCGGCTCGATGTCCACAAACACCGGCCTGGCGTTCAGCCGGGCCACGGAACTGGCCGAGGCGAAAAACGTGAACGGCGTCGTAATCACTTCGTCCCCGGGCTGGATCCCGATGGCCATCAGTGCCGCCAGGAGGGCATCGGTACCGCTCGACACGCCGATGGCGTGTTTCACTCCCAGGTACTGGGCAACCTGCTTCTCGAACGTCTCCACCTGTGGGCCCATTACAAAGTGGTTGGTCCGGATAACCTCGTCCATGGCCTTGGCGATCGCCACTTGTAGCGGGCCGTTCTGGCCGCTCAGGTCCAGCATGGGGACTTTCACGTGCGGTTTGGCCTGTGCCTGGCTCAACTCTTGTCTCCTCAACGACGAGTCGCGACGGTGTCGATCGGCCGTCCTCTGGCCCCATGGACGCTGCCGTCGCTGCCTCGGTGCCATTATCGACAGGCAGCCCACCTCAGGCCAGACGGTCTACGAGAATGTAATGCTGGAGGGCCAAGGCCGCCCGGGCCTCAACAGCCTAGCCCTCAGCGAATCATGTACTTACATATGGTCTTGCCGGCGCGTCGCAATTCAGTAGGCGGACAGCGGTAGTATGATATATGCTCGGCTTCGTTCGCTCCCAGAGCAGGTCAGTTCGGTCCCGGGCATCTCCATTGTCTCGCAGGGGCTGCAATTGGTACGATGGCCGAAAAGCAGCGTTCATGTGTGGCGTTAACCGCATCAGATATCGTAAGATACCGCCTGCGCTGCCGCCTGGCCGAGCGCTGGGCTGGATCAACCGTTTCAGGGAAGTACTGGTATGGGCGACGTGACGGCTCCTATTAGCTGTCCGGCGAGTCGATTCTACGGTGTAGCCAAGCGGGTCATCGACCTGCTTGCTGTGCTGGTGCTCATGCCGATCCTGGCTCCTTTGATGCTGTTGATCGGCGTGTTGATCCGGCTGGGTTCGCCGGGGCCGGCCATATTCCGCCAGGAGCGCGCTGGTAAGGCCGGCCGGCCTTTCATATGCTACAAGTTTCGGACGATGCGGGCGGATACCGATCCCTACGGACCCTCCCCGCACAGCGGCGATGACCCGCGGATCACCCGCATCGGTCGCTGGCTCCGCGAGACCAGCCTGGACGAACTGCCGCAGTTGTTTAATATCCTGCAAGGCCAGATGAGCCTGGTGGGCCCCCGGCCGCTCTATGTGCGACAGGCCCGGCAATGGAACCAGCGCCAGCGTCGCCGCCTCGAGGTCAAGCCGGGCCTGACCGGCCTGGCCCAGATCTTCGGCCGTGGGGATCTGACGATCGAGGACAAACTCGAACTGGATGTCCAGTACGTCGAGCAGGCCGGCCTGGGGATGGATCTGTGGATCCTGTGGAAGACGGCTCTGTCCCTGTTTCGTCGGCAGGGAATCTACGAGAAGAGGTACTCGCGGCAGGCCGAAGTCGAGCCTGAGGCGTCATCGCGAAAGCAGGAGCAGCCGCGCCCGTGAAGCCAGACAAATTCGTGATTGCCTTTACATGCGTAGGTCGACGGGTGCAACTGGTCCGGCACTTCCGGCAGGCCTGCCACCAACTGGGCATCAAACCGCACATCCTGGGCCTCGACTCCAGCCCTTCCCTCGCTCCGGCTGCCTACTATTGCAACCAGGCGATCCGTGTGCCCGCCGGCGACGAACCCGAGTTTCCGCGCATCATTGCGCAGATCGTGGCCGAGCATGGCGTCGGCCTGCTCGTGCCCCTGGCTGACACCGACCTGATTGCCCTGGCGGGCGTCCGCGAGATGCTGTCCGACCGGGGTTGCCTGCCTGCCTTGTGCGGCCCGGGGACCACCGCCATCGCCCGTGACAAGTTGCAGACCTACCAGTTCCTCCGCAATCTCGGTCTGCACACGCCCGCGACCCGCCCGTTGAGCGATGTCCTGGTCGACCGGCGGGCCGATCTGCCCGTGTTCGTCAAGCCCCGCTTCGGTTCGGCCGGCAAGAACGCCTTCGCCGTCGATTCCTGGGAACTGCCGTCCTGGCTTGTGGCCCGGCGCGACGAGTTCGTTTGCCAGGACCGACTCGTGGGCCAGGAGGTGACGGTCGACCTGTTTGTCGATCCGGCCCGCGTGTGCCGCTGCGTCGTGCCCCGGCATCGACTGGAGGTCCGTGGCGGCGAGGTCACCAAGTCCGTTGTCCGCCTCGATGCCGCGATTGCCCGCCAGGTCGAAACGATCGCGGGGGCCCTGCCCGACCCCTTCGGCGTGATCAACATCCAGGGTTTCATCGACAAGGCCGGTTGCGTGCACTGGACGGAGATCAATCCCCGCTTCGGCGGCGGAAGCCCGCTTGCCATCGAGGCGGGGGCGATCTTTCCCCTCTGGCTGGTCCAACTGGCCGTCGGCGAAAAGCCCGACTACGCCGCTCCTCTGCAGGATGGCTTGATGATGCTGCGCTTCGACGATGCGATCTATGTCGATGGCGGCAGTGTCCGGCCGGGCAGTGACAACACGGGTTCGGCCGGCGTGCTGCTTCCGCCATCGCAGCTTTGAAGGAGATTGTCCGCTTACAATGGCTCTTGCCCCTCCCGACGCATCCGACCCCTCGCATCGTCGCTACAGGCTCGTCGCCTTCGATATGGACGACACGCTGTTTCCCGAGATCGAGTACGTTCGCAGCGGCTACGCAGCCGTGGCCGGGCACATCGCGCAGATCGCGGCCGTGCCTGCCGAGCGGGTCTTGTCCCGGCTGTGGTTTTACTTTGAGTCATCCGACCGGCGCAAGGTCTTTGATGCGGTGCTGTCCGAGTTCGACCTGGCCGAGAGGCTCTCCGTGCCCTCCCTGGTGGAAATCTACCGCAATCACCAGCCGCGGATTCGTCTGCGTGCCGACGCTGTCGAGGTGCTCACGCGCCTGCGGGCCGCCAACGCCCTCCTTGGCGTGGTAACCGACGGTCCTTTGGTGATGCAGCAGCGCAAGACCCACGCCTTGGGCCTGGCCGGTTACGTCGATCGCATCATCTTCACAGATGCCCTGCCCCCGGGGTGCGCAAAACCGTCGCCGGTCCCTTTTCAGCGGTTGATGGATGAGTTTGCCGTGCCGGCCGACTCATGTATGTACGTGGCCGACAACCCGCGCAAGGACTTTCTCGGTCCGCGGCAATTGGGGTGGTTCACCGTGCAGGTCCTGAGCGATGGCGGGATCTACTGCCGGGAGGTTCCGCCCGCCGGCGGCGAGCCGCACGTCGTCGTGCGCAGTCTGCGGGAGGTCCTGTCACTGGGCTGACCCGTCCAGCCGATCTGACAAGCGCTCATTCCGGCCGGGTGCTGGCGATCCTGTCGTCGTCAGTTCCGACGGGCGTGCCGGGCGCGGCCTGTCGGTCCACCCGCAACATACCTGCCTTCTTGACGATTACCGCGATGGCGACGATCACGAACACCGCGATCACGAAGGCGTAGCGCGTCCGCACGAACAGCAGCCCCAGGCCCATGCACACGAAGAACAGTGCCAGCCCGTAACAGACGAGTACCGCTTGCTTGACGGATAGCCCGCGATCGACCAACTGGTCGTAGAAATGGCTGCGGTCGCCCTGAAAAATCGGCTTGCCGTTGAGCCACCGGCGCGTGAATGCCAATCCCGTGTCGAAGAACGGCAGCCCGAAGATGAACATCGCGCTGATGCACCACTTCAACAGGCCCGGCCGTTCAGAGAACATGATCACCATTGCTGCGCAGATAAAGCCGAGAAGCATACTGCCGGCGTCGCCCATGAAGATACTTGCCGGGTTGAAGTTGTACGGCAGAAACCCGATCGCCGCCCCCAGCAGCGCCAACGAGATGACGATGATCGGCACGCTGAACGTGTAGCCCGGCGCATCTCCCCACTGGTACCAGCCCGTGATCGATGTCGCCAGAAGAAGGAACCCTATACCGATGATCGCCGCAACGCCGCTGCACAGGCCGTCCAGGCCGTCCAACAGGTTCGTCGCATTGCACGCCGCCACTACCAGGAACACCTGCACCAGTATCCCGGCCGCCACTGCCAGTTCCGGACTCGCTGAGTCCAGCGGTAATCCGGCCAATTCCCACGGCATCGCCCGGAAAACCACCCCCCCAGCCGCCAGAACCAGCGCCCCTGTGATCTGGAACAGGATCTTGTGTCCCGGTTTGAGCGAGACCAAGTCGTCCAGCAACCCTGCGCCGGTGACGATTGTCGCACCGATCGCCACCGCCAGCAGACCCCGGGTGTTCCCGGCCTTCCCGAGCAGTGCCATCGTCACCAGCGGCAGAATGATGCCCAGGAATATCGCCAGGCCGCCCAGGTACGGGATCGGCCGGCCGTGCGGCTTGAGCATCTTGTCCGGCATGTCATACACGCCCATGCGGATGGCCAGGGCCCGAAACATGGGCGTAAGCAGCAGGCTGATCAGGAGCGAGCCGATGAAGACGCCGGCGTATGGCGCCCACAAGGCTTCCAGGGCTTCCAGTGTGGGCGGTGCCTCTTTCGGGAAGTACACGAGAAATCACTCCTTGACACGAGCGGAGAGGCCATAACAACGGGATGTCCAGGCGTAGCATATCGTGTCGGCAGATCATGACTAGTTTCGCTGGTATCAGAGGTTACTGCAAGCTCTGCGCTTCTGCAAAGGACCGGGCGACGGATCCCCTTTTCATCTCTTTTCCCTGGCGGGCAGTCTTCACGATGACCCCTGTCCTCCCATCCATAGCCGGTGGTTCGCTGCCAGACCGGGCTCCTATAAGCATCCGTCTTGCCCTGTTTATTGTGGATACTTGGCATCGTCTTAGGTGGGATGCTCTTGAAGGGCCCGCTTTGAGGTCGATATAGGAGCAAGGTGCTGTATCTGCTGTATGGATTTGGCGTGTGCTGGCCAAGTGTGGTATGATAGTCGCCGTTGTGTATGAGTATTGTGCGGTATTGACTGCAGTATGATGCCGGAGCCAGCCGGCGTCCGGCACAACGGACATGGCATTCGGTGCTACCGCACGTTCTGCTTACTGCGGCGGTCTTGACGCTGCCGGGGGCGGGCTGCATGGCTGGCGGCGAGGACTGAGTCTATGAAGGGCAGGCATAATCGCCTCACCTGGCTGCTTCTGATAGCTGCCGTTGCCACGGCGCTCGGTGAGGACCTCGCGTACGGGCAGCTTGGCTACTTCCGACGCAAGAGTGACTTCTATGTGCCGAGTTCAGAGGTGGGCCGACTTGGTGGTACGTACACCAGTTCGGCGGGTATCAGTTTTGCCCCGGTGCCTGAGGCTTATTCGGGCGGACCGATGTCGGTTAGCCTGGTGCCTGGCATGAACAGGCGGGTTGCTGCTGAGCCGCAACCGGGCGGCAGCTTCAGTCCTCGCATTGAACTGGGGACCCTCGCGTCATCCTTGAAGCCGGCTGCCGTATCTTCGGCGCTGCCGTCGGCTCAGCCGCTGGCATTGCCCATCGGCACACGTGTGCCTCAGACGACCATCCCGACGTACCAGAAGCCTTTCGTTCCCCCAAAGTACGATTTCTTCAAGCCGACGGTCACGCTGGATACGCTTGCCGAGACCGAATGGCGCAAGATCCCGGACGTAACCAAAGTGTTGCCCAAAGGGCTGCTCTCGGAGCACTCGTTCAAGCAGGTGCAGGAGGCGGAGGCCTCGGCCAGTTATGCAGCCCCCGTCTATCCGCCGGCCGCCGGCTCGGGTGCCGGGCGTTTGCGTACCTACGGCGGGGGTGGTCTGCCGGGTGGTCGCGAAGCGCCGGCGGCAAATGCCGGCCCGGCCGGAACCGGCGGTGCGGATGACGCAGTGACGCGCGGTACAACCGCGGCTCGGCCCGCGGCCGAGCCGGCTGTGTCGCCCGAGGCGCTGCGGGAACTGACGCAGACGAAGGCGACGATGCTGGCTGAGCAGGGCGGCGAGTACCTCGAAAAAGCCAAGGCAGCCCTCAAGAACGGGGACCTGCGCGGCATGATGGTCAAGCCGGATGCCTCACAGAGGCCGATCTTTCAGCCGGGGGCGATTGACCTGTTCCGCCGGGCGCGGCTCTTGTCGCAGGACAATCCTGAGCCGGTGCTGGGGCTGCTGGTCTCCTACGTGAGCACCGGTGACTATGCCCAGGCCGCTTCGTTGATCGGCCCGCTGTCCCGGAAGTGGCCGGAACTGCTGGCCGAGCCTGACCTCTTGGGGCCCTACTACGCCAGCCCGGAGCAGATGCGTCTGCACCTGGCGGCCATCCGGCAGGCCGGCAGCCGGCACAACACCATGGACCTGGCGTTGCTGGCGACGTTCTACCGATGGTTCCTGGAGAGCCGCCCGGCGGCGGCCAGCGATGCCGCCCGCCTGGCCAACAGCAGTGAGGCCGGCTCGGCCGCGGCGTCCTTGGCGGTCGCTCTACAGCAGGCATTGGCCGGGGCCAGTCAGTAGCCAGATGAGTTGGTGCAAATGTCTGAAACCGACAACAGTTCAGTGAGTGCGGGGCCAGGCTTGTTCTCCTACGGCATGCGCCGGCGGCTGGTGTCCGTCGGAATCCACCTGTCGTTGTTCCTCCTATCGCTGCTGCTGAGTTTCGGGTTGGCGTATAACTTCCGCCGGGAGCCGGGGTGGTTCAGCACGATGTTCCTGCCGATGCTGCCTTTTGCGCTGGCGATCAAGGCCATCGTCTTCGGCCTGCGCGGCGAATACGACGTGGCGTGGCGGTACGTGAGCCTGCGCGACCTGGTGAACGTGACCATCGCCTCGCACATCTCGGTGGTCGTGCTGATCGTCTGCTACTTCGTCGGCGCGAACGTCTACATGCGGCTGTATCCCGCAGAGGTGCTGTTCCCCGGGTTCCGGCAGACCATCTTCCTGCTCGACTGGGCGGGCACGATCGCCCTGGTCAGCGGCGCGCGGATGGTTGTGCGGCTCTACCACGAGGAACTTGCCCCGGGCAGCGGCAGCCAGCGGACGCGGTTGCTGATCGTCGGGGCAGGCAACGCCGGCGAGTCGGTCCTGCGCGAGATTCTGCGCATGCGCGAGGACCGCTACGACGTCGTCGGCTTCGTCGATGACGATCCCAACAAGCAGGGCATCCGCATCCACGGCGTCGGGGTGCTCGGCACCACCACGGAACTCAAGGAGATCTGCCAGGCGTACGACGTCGAGGAAATCCTGATTGCCATCCCCTCGGCCACCCGGCGGCAACTGCGCCGCGTGATCGAACTGTGCGAGGGCACGAGCCTGCGCTTCCGCACGGTGCCCGGCATCGACGAACTGATCAACGGCAAGGTCACCGTCTCGCAGATCCGCAAGGTGCGGATCGAGGACCTGCTCGGCCGGGACCCGATCCGCCTGGACTGCGAGCAGAT
>Ga0101944_10005271_pt1 | contig 14910 bp, 11 predicted proteins | sample DewCreD2012metaG_FD_75245 | JGI IMG/M metagenome (GOLD analysis project Ga0101944, IMG submission 75245) | Hot spring sediment bacterial and archeal communities from British Columbia, Canada, to study Microbial Dark Matter (Phase II) - Dewar... ...
TGAGATTACCGGAGGTTCTCCATACGGCGCTTCGACAATTGCAGGTCCGAAGGGAGAGCGCCTGCCAAGCCAGAATGAATTGGCTGCCGCGCGGTTTCAGGGGAAGCATGTGGCAACGATAGCTTCAAAGCTTGCACGATAGAGGTGACTTCTGCAGGCCGTTTCATCAGTTTTCGGGATATTGGCATTCTCTTTTACCTAGTGCCTTTCAGGATTGCGGTGTCCGTCCTTCCTGTTAATGCCGTACGCTTTTTGGGATCAGTCCTGGGATATGTGTATTGTGCCCTTGCGACCGGCAGGAAAAAGAGAATTCGGCAGCGTTTGAGAATGGCATTGGGGGGCGCGGTCAGTGATTCTGAAATCCTGGCACTGTCCCGTAGGTGTGTATATCGTGCGGTGACCTGCCATGTAGATGCCCTTATTCTCCATCGAATCGGCAGTGAAGCATTACTCGGGAAAGGCCAGATAACAGGTTTGGAATATTTGGACAACGCGTTGTTGAAAGGGAAAGGGGTTATGCTGGTCACCGGGCATTTCACCGGCATCAAAGTGGCGTCTCGTTTCTTGCATGCTTCGGGATATCCGCACTTTGGAGTGACCAAGAAACGGGAAGATGATCATGGCGCAAGTCAGCTCGAGAATAGATTCCTGGCGCCGTATTGGTCTAAAGTGATTGATCGAAGGAGAAATGAGCCTGTCTTTGTGGAAGACAAGGATGTAGGGTTAAAGATTATGAGAAGATTGCGAGAAAATGGCGTCGTTATGATTTTCCTTGACGTGCCGTTCTCGCATCATCTGGTGACCCGGAGATTCTTGGGGTCCGCAAGGGCTTTCCCTGTTGGTTTTCTCAGGCTGGTCCATACAACGGGAGCTGTGGTTGTCCCGATGGTCAGTGTTGGCGATAGCTCAGGGTTCCGCATACGTTTTGAAGAAGCTGTCGAATTACGACAAGCCGATAGCGGGGATGAGTTTGTTCAGAAAAATATTGATATATTGGTGCAGATTCTTGAATCGCAGATATTGAGAGATCCATCTCACTGGCTTTTCATCTGAACGTTATGAGCGAGGGTGTACGCATGTCCATTGGAGATATAAAAAACAGAATTGTTGCAATGATGATACATGAACTTGAATTAAGTATTAAACCGCACGAGATTCTGCAGACGAATAGACTTGATGACCTGTTCGGGATGGATTCCATAGCAATCACCGAGCTGGTGATAGGCATCGAAAATGAATTTGCCATAACAATTCCGGCAGAGGATCTCTCCCCTGCGATTTTCCAGGATTTGGAGACACTGACTGAATATGTCCGGATGCGTCTGGAGCAGAAAACAGTTTTGGATGCAGAGGGCGGGATGTAACGAAATGCTTCAGGATCTCTTAGGATCACAGGCGATGGCGTATCCTCTGAAACAGGCAGTCAGGTGTGACGATGTTACATTGACGTATGGAGAGCTGTACCGTATGAAGGAGGGGATGAAGCGGTATCTTGCAGAGGCGATGAGCCTACAGCATGGAGACAAGATAGCATTTCATCTACCAAACTGCGCTGATTTCATATATTCTTTTTTTGCAGCTGCCGAAATCGGTGCTGTCACGGTTCCTCTGAATACACATTTCAAGGAAAGCGAGCTCCGATACTATGCTGGTGAATGCGGCATCAAGGCGGTAATCACTCATGGCGATCTTGTTGGGCATTGGGGAGAAATGCCTTGGGAGGAAGGGGGACCAGCGTTTGTTATTATCGACCGGCTTCAGTTGCCCTTGGTTGATTCCGGAGCCAGCTTTCGACCTTGCGGCATCACCTTATCAAATGATTCCGAGATACTTTACCTTTGCACTTCAGGATCATCGGGCAGACCGAAGATTATTCCTAAGAGATATGCGCTGTTACTCGCGGGGGCTGTAAATTTAGGTTCAGCTCTGGAAGTTGACCGTGATGACAGATTTCTCTGCGTCACGCCGCTGTTTCATGCGAATGGATTTGAAAACAGCATGTTTCTTCCCCTCGTCAGGGGTGCATCGATTGTGCTCATGAGGGAATTTTCTCCACGGAAAATACTTGATATTCTGGCGCACGAAGAGATTACCATACTGATAGGTTCGCCCTTTATCTTCAGCTCCCTCTGTGATTGTGCTGACCAAACGTATCACTTTTCATCCATGCGCTACTGCCTTTCTGCCGGCGCCCCTTTACCGGTAGAACTGAAGAAGAAATTCAGCGATCTATTTGGCGTCCGCGTGAGGGAACACTATGGTGCATCTGAAACCGGCCCTATTTCTGTTCAGTTCCATGATATCGATGAGCTTGGATCAGTCGGCAGACCTCTGCGGAATGTTCAGCTAAAGATCCTTGATGACAGAGGTGCGACGGTTGCTCCCGGCGTTGTGGGTGAAGTATTCGTAAGCAGTACGTCCATGGTGACGGGATATCTTAACGAACCTGAGCTGAGCAGAGAGGCGTTTCGGGGTGGTTTTTTTAGAACCGGCGATGTGGGGATGCTCGATTCAGAGGGGAATCTTCACATAACCGGAAGGAAGAAGGCGATTATCAACGTTTCCGGTATCAAGATAGATCCGGCGGAGATCAGAAATGTTCTGGTATTGCACCCGAAAGTTAGGGATGCATATGTTACTGGGGTGAGAAACAAGAGAGGCATGGAGGTCGTCAAGGCAATTATTGTTGCTCATCCTGGCTGTACGGCGAGGGACGTGGTGACTTTTTGCAAGGAGCGGCTGGCTGATTTCAAGATACCAAGGATAATTGAGTTTAGGGACAGCATACCCATCGATGCGATGGGAAAAGTCATCCAGTCACTCATCGATCCATAACGTAAATAGAGTCTGTCCATAAAGTTCGTTTTTCTGATAGGCACGTCATTCCCGTCCCCGTCTACACGAGGATAACCTCCGGTGGGAATCCAATTTATTCAATCCCGCAGTGCGGGATTGATCCCCCGGTCAAGCCGGAGGATGACGAACTATGAGTTTCTGGACAGACTCTAAATAGCAAGTACTTTTTATTGAGGCGGTCTTGATTGAGCGGCAGCTGCAGCTGCTCAAAGTTCACCCGTTCAATGAGCCGTGGATCGTTATGTTGTCAGCGAGCGGCCCCTGCGGATCAAGGATGATGCAGACATATGCCCCGGATCCGGATATTGCGCGTGCCCTGTGGCTGGTGCCGGCGGGTATGTAAACCGCAGCGGGAGATTTTACGCGGGTTGCTTCTCCATCAAGGAGAATCTCATATTCAAGCTCGTCCTTTGGCGCAATGATGAGTCCGATTTCATCAGCGGCGGGATGGCAATGCACGTGAGCATAGGGAGATGGAGGAGTCTCGATATCCTTTATAAAATGCACAGCGATATGCAACGGCGCATTCTGCATAACAAGGGAATTCATCAGCACATATCTTTCGATAAGCTCCTTGTAGGGGTTTGATTGAACCCCAATATTTGTATAGGTGATGTCCTGAAGAAATCCGGACAGTATGCGGGGTTCGGATTTTTTCACGAGGCCTCCTTGTACTGCTTTTGAATGGCGATTAGTATACAATATCCGCAATAAAAAATTTGCTGCTCTCGCAGAGCAGGATAGCCTGTTTTCCGGTATTCTCGAGTACGGATACGGACATGAAAAAAATATTGCTACCGCACCAATTCTATTTTCCCTATCTGGATGTGGCGCGTGATAGGGTTACCAAGGAGAAATTGGATGTATTTAAGGCTTCTCTGGCGCATAGCACGCGGACAAGGAGTCTCATTTATGTCCATCTCCCCTTTTGTAATTCCGAATGCTCATTTTGTGGTTTTGACAAAGCATATGATCTTGGCGGAATCAGCCCGTATATTGCGGCTTTGACCTCTGAAATTGATTATTATGCGGAAACCCCCTATGCGCAGGGATTGAAAATCACCGGAATCCATATAGGAGGCGGGACGCCAAGTATCTTGCCGGAAGAGACACTGGGTTCTTTGATTGATACCGTTAGGAATCGGTTCAGGGCTGCCCGCGTTCCGCTGAATATCGAATGCTCGCCCATCACGCTAACTGATGGCATGATCGATATGCTCAGGGAGAAGAGGATATCGCGTGTCAGTGTCGGGGTACAGACATTCGATCCTCTGCTGAGGAGATACCTCAACATACGTTCCTCACTCAATGAGACCTATGTCGCGCTAACCCGACTGAAAGAGGCGGGTATTGTTACTTTTGTGGACATAATGTACGGGTTCCCGGACGTTGGTACGGGTGACCAGATGGCACGGGTGTTGTCCGATATTCGTGAAGCCATCGAAATTGAGGTCGAAGGCATCGATTTTTCACAGTATTATCCATTCCATAACCCGCTTTCACAAAGAATCAGAGAGGAGGCACTTGAGTTTCCAACAAGTGAAGAGATGGTGACGATGATTCTCTCTGCATCCGCTCTCATGGAATCTGAGGGGTATCGGCAAAGCACAGAGTATCTGTTTTGCAGGCGAGGCGATATCCTGCTTGAGAAGGCGTATTTTGGCGCATCTGATTGTATCGCGATAGGCTCGGGTTCATTGGGGTTGATCAACGGATATAAATATAAAAATAGCAGATATGCCCGCTATCTCAAGTCAGAAACGCCTGCTATACTATCTATAAGAAAGCTGACAGGCGACGAACTGGAGAGGATCCCTATCGTGGGATTCCCGAGGCTCCTCCGGATGCCGAAGGACATTCTTTCCGAGCAGATGAAATCGCGATACAGGGAGAAATTGACAAAATTCATCGATGTGCAGTTGCTTGAGGAAACGCCCGAGGAGTATTTGTTGACCACCAAAGGGAAAGCTTTTATCAATAACATGTATTTTATGATGATGGAAAAAGAAGAGCAGCAAGAGGTGGAGGAAAAGTTAAAAATCCTGAAACTTGCGTAAGATGGATACCATGTCGTCTGAAAAGACATTCGAACGCTTTATCTCATTCCGAATTGTCGTGTCGACGATTGCAGGACCGAAGGGAGAGCGCCTGCCAGCAGGTGATGTATAAAAAGAAACCATTCAAAGTCTTCAGACATCCCACTTCCGGATATCAGGCTGTTAAAGTAGGTTTTTCGTGGCCCGGCCTCTTTTTCTCAGGTATCTGGCTCTTGTTGAAGAGACTCTGGGGACATGCGCTGATTTTCCTGTCCATCACTTTGGTGCTCTCCTTTATTGAAACCGGTCTTGAAAAGGAAGATAATATTTTCGGTATGTTACTGATACTCTGGTTGGAGATAGGCCTATACATCATCGTCGGTGTGAAAGGTAATGAATGGTATGCCGAAAGTTTGCGGAAAAGGGGGTTTGAGCTTATCGGTATCGTTGAAGCGGAGACACCAGGTGCGGCAATTGAAAAATTCAGCAAGGCCTGAGGAGGTGCAAGGTACGGTAACGAAGCACGCCCCGATCTTCCCAAAAGGCAAGAGGCGGGGCGATTTCTGAGACTACTGTCAATTCTTAAATTTTTTCCTCAGGAGTCCAACTCCAGCAAGACCTGCGCCCAAGAGAAGCAACGTTGACGGTTCAGGAACTGGTGTCGGATTACCTCTCCCAGGATTGCCTTTGCCAGGCTTACGATTTCCGGCATTGCCCCTGCCGAGGTTATCTCCCCCAGATTTGCTTTTGCCGTTATTATTCTGGGCATAAACCAAATCCGTTTCGTACGGATCGAATGCGCAAGGTACGATCCCTATGATTAAGGCAATCACGAATAAAGGAACAAAACAATAGACCCTTATCATATGCATCTTCTGCCTCCTTGTTAACATACGTTTTTTGGATACCAAAGGACGGGATTAAATCTTAATTCTATTATATTGAAAAATATGAACTTGTCAAGAGTGTGAATTATCGCTGGCATATCGTCGTGGCTGGCTATTTCTTTTCAAAGAGTTTTTTATACTTTCCATACCCCTCCCTGTCCAGATCTTCGACTGGGATGAATCGGAGGGCGGCTGAGTTGATGCAGTATCGAAGGCCGGTTGGAGCGGGGCCATCGTTGAATACGTGTCCGAGGTGCGAATCGGCAAGCCTGCTCTTCACCTCGGTCCTTTTCATGAAAAGATGTCTGTCTTCTCGTTCGACGATATGTGAGGGTTCGAGTGGCTTTGTAAAGCTTGGCCATCCGGTACCTGAATCGTACTTGTCGAGTGAGCTGAACAGTGGTTCTCCTGAAACGACGTCGACATAAATCCCCGCTCTCTTATTATTCCAGTACTCATTGTGGAAAGCTCTTTCCGTCCCTCCCTGCTGGGTAACCTCATATTGGAGGGGCGTGAGCTTCTCCCTGAGTGCCTCTTTCGAAGGCTTCACGAATTTTTGTGTATGGTTGCCCATAGTTTTTTCCTCATCTTTTTCAACCCAGACCATTTTGAGAAACTGATCACGCCCTGAGTTGAAGCGATAGAATTTGTACCGAATCGGGTTCTTGCGATAATAGTCCTGATGGTAATCCTCCGCCGGATAGAATGCAGAAGCAGGCAGTATTTCGGTAAGAATCGGTTTCCTGAACCTGCCGGACTTTATAAGCTCTTCCCGGGAGAGCTCGGCAAGCCGCCTCTGCTCATCGTCGTGATAGAAAATCGCAGATCGATACTGTTTGCCCCGGTCAACGAATTGACCACCTCCGTCGGTGGGATCAATCTGCTTCCAGAACACTCCGAGGAGTTCGGTATAGCGAATCTTTGAAGGATCATACATAACTTGAATTGCCTCAAGATGCCCGGTCCCCCCAGAAGAAACTTCTTCATAGGTCGGATTTGGTTTGTGCCCGCCCGTATATCCCGATATGACTTCTTTTACCCCTTCCAGCCTTTCGAAGGGGGGTTCCATGCACCAGAAGCACCCCCCGGCAAAGGTGGCTTTCCCGGTAGCCCCGGTGTCGATATCCGGGGACTTTTTTTCATTCCTGTCTGCACATGCAGGATTGATCATGCCAAAAATAACTATTAATACAATGAAAATATTCTTTACGACTGCCATGAGTTCGCGATGTCCAAGACCCTCACCACTTCACCTCCATTCATTATAGCAATTTACCGTTGTCCCGGGTTGCTTTTCATGGTCAAGAAGGGAAGGTAATTGGTACAATACGAAACGCAACGATAGTTAAAAAAACAATACGTCTAAGAAAAAGTTTTTCCTATGGATATGGATAAGGAGAACGGAATAATCCCAGCGCGGAAAGTCAGAAAAAGGGTTTATTTTTTTTCCGCTGCCGTACTTGCTTTCCTTCTTTTCTTATTCTTTGCAGGTGTCCCTGCTGTTTCGACCGCAATAAGAAACGCGATCATGCCGGAATTGGAGGACCTATCAGGGGAAGAGATTACGATCGGCGACGTTTGGATCAATTTTTTCCCGCTCTCCATAGAGGCAAAGGACATCGTCGTATCTGATCAAGACGGGAGCAATATTGTTGCAGCCGGACGGGTTAAAGGATACATTGGCCTGGAGGGGCTTCTGGGACGAACCATTTCTCTCCGTAGACTTGTTCTCGATGGAGTTCGACTTTCGTCCGAGCGGAAAAAGATTGAAGAGGTCGTCAGGCATGTCAGATCGTACATCGAGAGAGAACGCAAGGATTCCTTGAAGGTCAAGGTGAAGGCTGTGGAGATCATTTCCGGCGACATGCATGTCAGCGATCGAGAGATGAACGGCACGCTGGACGTTAAGGGACTGTCCGGGGAGATGCTTATCGGAGAGACGCAGCGGATCAGGACGGCTGCACGCGAATTAGCCGTGGAGAGGGAAGGATGGCCAAAGATCGTTTGTAATGTCAGTTCGGCCTTTGTGCTCAAGAAAGACGGAATCGAGATCAAATCTCTGAAGGTTGGCGCATTCGGTTCTTCAGTTGAAGGGAACGGAACGTATGTCCGGGGTGAAGGCTCCCTTAACACCCGTCTGTCGCTCCTCATGAGTTCTCTGCAACAACTCTTTGGCCTGAAAAAGAGTGGTGAGGGTCGGATTACGGCGCGCGGGGAGATTCGGATCGAGAGGGAAGACAGGAAAACTCCATCCTTGAGACAGGAGCACCTTAGCCCTCCTGTGCAGATTCATGCGGAAAAGGCGACGTTACCCGGGATAGAGAATATTGTTGCCGACCTGCACGCAGAAGGGGAATTTGCCATAGAGTCCCTGATGGAATTATTGCAGGTGAAGGAACAAATTGAAGGAACGATTGATTTTGACGGCGTGATACGCGGACCGCTCTCTAATCTCACCGGGAGAGCCAAAGCAACTCTTAAGAAGGGGAACCTGTTTCGTGTCGACATAGATACCCTCACGTGCAATGTCACCTACGGAAACGGAGAGATGAAGTTCGAAGAGGTCAACGCGCGCTTGTACAATGGCACTGCCCGCGCCGAAATAGCTATCCATCTCCCGGTTGTCGACCATTTCTCGGTGGGTGTCAAGTTTCAGTCGAACGACAGTGAGGGGGCGTTCAGGCTGATTGGATGGGATCCCGCAATATCGAGGGGAAAGGTTGATGGGGAACTCGTGACATCCGGGGGAGTATTCAGTCCAAGTGGATGGTTCATCTTCAGGGCTCCGGGCCGACAAGGCACTGCGGCCGCGGGGGGAAAGCCTCTGCCGGCCGATAACGTGCTCCACAGGATCACGGACATGAGGGGCAACTACTCCCTTGCTGGAGAGCGCTTGTCTTTATCGAACCTTGAGATCAAGACTGGTGTATCCCGGCTTTCTGCTCAGGGCACCATCGACCTCGCGAATGAGTCATTGAATCTCACCGGCCGGCTTGTGACCGAAACAATCTCGGATCTCACGTCTCCGTATTACGGGGGTGCCGATGGTAGAGGTGACTTCTCGGGGGAGGTGACCGGATCATTCGATGATCCGGCGATCGCCGGCAGGTTGACGCTGACAAATCCCGTGGTGGAGGGGTACCGGGCGGATAGCTTTTTTGTCGATTTTTCTTATCAGAAACGTATGCTGCATCTCCGGGACGCTGTCTTTCGATCAGCGGGATATGATCACCGGATAAAGGGGAGGATATCATTTCCGCAGGCAAGCGAGCTTTTTGATCTTGCCATGCCGGCGTATGATCTGATCCTGACGTTGAGAAAAGCTGATTTTGAAAGAGTGGTAAAAATATTTTACCGGGACTTCATAGGTTCCGGTATGCTCAGCGCTGATTTGAGGATAGGGGGAAGCGGCAAGGACGTCTACGTCTCCGGTGCGGCATCGGTAGAACGCGCTTCATTCTACGGCGTCCCGTTTGACTCGGTGACCGCCCAAATCTCTTACGAACATCGGGAATTCGCCCTGAAACAAGCGAGGTTGGTAAGGGGACAGTCCATGCTCGGTGTGGACGGGAGAGTCGGTCCGGATCAGGGATTCTCCTTCCGTGCCTCATCGGATAGAATTCGCATGGCGGATTTTGGTCTCGAGAGGATGCCCGATGATGCGGTGATGTCACTGCGGTCCGAGGGAAGCGGCTCATTCGATAACCCGTTCATTACCCTCCATGCGAATGTTGGGGGCGGTACCTTCAAAGGCAGAAATATGGGGAGCGGAACGGTGGATGCCGTGATAGAGAACCGGGACATTCGGGTGCAGGCTGCGCTCTTTCATGAAAAGATGAAGCTCACAGGGCATGGAGTCCTTGATGAGAACGTTCCGTGGAACGCCGAACTGATCATCCAGCCGGCGCGGTACGATTTTCTTGTCAGCGCGCTGCTCAAAGATGTTCCCGAGGATCTTCAGGTGAATCTCGAGGGGAAAATCGACATGCAGGGGGACAAGCGGCATTTCGAAGCTTCTGCACTGATCCATCGCCTTTCCCTTTTGCTGTTCGGGCAATCCTTTGCGAACGACACGGAAATACGGTTTTCGGTGATTAACAAGAAAATATCCTTGAAACCATTTGCCATCAAGAGCGGGGGGGCTACGTTTGGGGTTCGCGGCGATTTGGACATCGGCAAGGAGTATGATATTCATCTTGATGGAAGTGCTGCTCTTGCGCCGCTGAAGGGTTTATCAAAGAGGATCGGATACCTGAAGGGTGATGCGAATTTCGTTATTGCGGTGAGCGGTAGATGGGAGGAACCGGACATCAAGGGAGGTGTAACGATATCTGATGCGTCGTTCGGACTGAAAGGGTATGCGGCATACATCAGCTCCATCAGCGGGTACATTTTTATCGATGAAGACAGAATAATCGTGGAGAAACTGAGCGGGAAATTTGGAGGGGGCACGGTCGACATGTCCGGTTTTGCGTATCTGAAAGGATTTCTGATCAAACGTTTTCACCTTGAGACCCGTTTGGACAACATAACGGCAAAGGTGCTCCCGGAATTTTCGGTCAATTTTGACGGGAATCTTCTGTACCGGGGCACTCCTGACGCCATGTACGTAAACGGTGATATCCGGATCAAAAAAGCCCGGTATCGGGAACCGGTGGAATGGCGAAGCTGGCTTTTGACCGCAAAGTCCATAGAGAAACCGAGATCCGAGATGTCCATATTCGAACAGGCCGAACTGAATATTCAGGTATCAGGAAGCGAGAATATCTCGGTCGACAACAATATCGCCCGTGCTCCCATCCGGATACGGGGGGATATGATCGTGAAAGGTACGGTGTCGAATCCGGTCCTCTTCGGCAGACTCGAGTCAAATGAAGGATATATTTATTTCAGGAATAACGAATTCCGGGTGATTTACGCGAGCGCTGATTTTACGGATCCCCACAGGATCAAGCCGATCCTGAACCTCACTGCCGAAACATCGATGAAGGGTTACGTTATCAGGCTGAATCTCGAGGGGGAGATGGATCGGTTCAATCTCTCGCTGTCTTCTGATCCGCCGCTGGAAGAGGTTGACATCCTGTCCCTCCTGACGGTGGGACAACTTGGCAAGCAGACGAAGGGGCTTGAAGGGGGTATCGGTGCGGGGACTGCGACGTCCTTCATCACCGGCAAACAACAGGACATCATTGAAGAGAGGATCAGGGCACTGACAGGGATAGACAGGTTTCAGGTAGAGCCGTACATATCGAAGCTGACCGGAACGGTGGAGCCGCGGGTGACCGTTTCGGAAAGGCTCATCGGTGACAAGGTTTTTGTAACATATACAACATCTCTTGGCTCGACCGAGGAACAGATCCTCAAGGTCGAGTACCTGCTCAGCAAAAAGGTTTCTCTCATCGGCACGCGGGATGAAAAAGGCAGCATCGGCGGTGATGTAAAGTTCAGGTTCGAGTTCAAATGATTGCCTCTCATCGGGACCATCACGCAGGAAAAGGACGTCTGTCGCTACGATATCGCCTTATTCTTTCCATCTGTATCATGCTCTGCTTATCGGTCTCGCATGGTTCTGCTGCAGATGATTCGATTGTCGGGAGCATAGAAATTGAAGGATTGCATGTCATCAGCAGGGATGAACTGCTCTATCTCCTCGATATCCACCCGGGGAAGCCCATCAGCGAGGAACGCGTGCGCGCAGGGATCAAGCGGGCATTCCTGAAAGGCGTATTTGAAGACATCTCGGTTGAGATGAATGACAGCCGGGGAATCACGGTTATCGTTCACGTCACGGAGAAACTATTGATAAATAAAATTGCGGTGAAGGGATCGTACGCCCTTCCCAAAAAGACGATCCTCTCACTTTTTCCGCTCCGGGAAGATCAGCATCTGGCCTGCGGCGCGCTGGAAAACGGGGTAAGCACACTCAAACGGGAACTGGCCCTCCGCGGCTATCCAAATGCCCGGGTGGAAGCATCTGTCGCGAGGTCTACGGGAACGAACCGTGTTGCCATCAACCTGCGCGTAGATACGGGGATTCCACAGACGATCAGGAAGATAGTTATCTCCGGCGCGCGAGACGATCTGAAGTCCGTCATGAAACTATCGGAAGGAGACGTGCTCGATCAAAATGCCCTACAGAAAGATGTCGAGCGCATGAGGAAATATTTTCAGAACCGGAGTCATTTCATGCCCATGGTACGTCTCGATTCGGAGAAGGACGGTGTGCTGACTTTTTCCGTGCACCCGGGAAAACGGCTCGTCATCGTGATCGATGGCAATGAGGCCGTGTCGGAAAAGAAGATCCTGAAGGAGATGCCTTTCTTTGAGGCAGCAGACTTCAACGACGATATCGTCGAAGAGGCTATTCAACGAGTGCTCTCCCTGTACCATGCCCAGGGGTTTCCCTTTACGCAAATAGCTCCTGTGGTCACCGAAAAGGAGAACCTTATTGCCCTCACCCTGTTTATATTCGAAGGCAAGAAGGTGCGCACCGGGAAGATCTCCCTTTCGGGAGTCTCCCTCGATGGGGCACGGCTCAAGGACATCCTTTCCCTGAAGGAGGGCAATCTGTATAACCCTGATCTCATTGCATCGGATCAGGAAACGCTGAGAGGTTTTTACGCTGCCCTCGGTTATCTTGCCGCCGATGTCGAAGAATTCCGGACGGTGTATGATGAGAATGCACAGACGATGGATATTGTGATCACCGTGCATGAGGGATCGAAGACAGAAATCGGGGCTGTCGATGTCATCGGGGCAGAGAAGGTTGCTGAAGAGGAAGTGAGGAGGGTCATTCAGCTGAAACCGGGTGAGCCCTATAATGAGGTTGATATATCCGATGCACGTTACCGGGTTATCGAGTTGTACAATATGAAAGGGTTCCCTTCGGTCGACGTTTCTGTCGGAAGGTCTATTGAAGGTTTGAAAGCACACATCATATTCACTATCAGTGAAGGTCCTTTTTTGACATTCGGCAAGACAATCGTCACCGGCAATAACAGAACGAAGCACGCCGTGATAAAAAGGGAACTGCTCACCAAGGACGACGCTCCGTTTGATTACAGCGTCCTCAGAAAAGAACGTCAAAAGCTGTATAAGCTCGGTTTGTTCACCGATGTCAATGTTGAAATGGTCGAAGGGGACGATAAGCAAAGAGATGTCCTGATTAGTTTGCAGGAAGGGAATGCGGGTGCCGTGGAGTTCGGCCTTGGATACTCCGATTACGAATTGTACAGAGGATTCCTCGACGTCAGCTACCGCAATCTATGGGGAATGCACCGCCAGGCGTCCCTGCGGACCGAACTGAGTTCGCTGGAACGGCGTCTCATCCTGCAGTACTACGAACCGTGGTTCCTGAATAGCGTGACGGCTTTCAGAGCCTTTTTACTCACGGAGTATCGGAAAGAATTGAACGTCGATAACCGGGAGACCCGATACAAACTTACCCGCAATGCAGTGAGTGTCGGTATAGAAAAGAAATTCAGCAGTAAGCTCAAGTCCGAACTCTTCTACGAATTCTCCGTGGTGAATACCTATGACGTGAAGCCCGACGTTGTGCTGAGCAGGGAGGATACCGGAACCCTCGTGATCAGCGGTGTGAGGCTCGGCGTCATCTTTGATACCAGAGATGATCCCTTCTATCCGACAAAGGGCATCCTGACGGGGGTATCCACGAAACTCACATCGCCGGTTTTCCTGTCGGAATCCGATTTTATCAAGCTGAGTTGCTATGGCAATATCTATCACGAAGTGAGGCATGGACTGGTCGTAGCCGCATCGGTGCGAGCCGGGTTCGCACGGGGATACGGGGCCACAGCCACGGAATTGCCTATTGTGGAGCGGTTTTTCCTCGGCGGCAGGACAACCGTGAGAGGGTATGAGCAGGATACCCTCGGTCCGAAGGGGTCGGATGGGAACCCAACCGGAGGGAACGCCTTTCTCATGGAGAATCTCGAGATGCGAATTTCCCTGGGAAAGGGCATCGGTATCGTCACGTTTCTCGACGGCGGAAATGTCTGGCTGAACGTGAAGGATATTGACCCCATCGACACCAAATTCACCGCGGGGATCGGACTGCGGTACGATACCCCGGTGGGACCACTGCGAGTCGATTACGGGCACAAGCTTCAGAGAGAGAAGGATGAGAGCGCAGGGGAGGTGCATTTCAGCATCGGACATGCGTTCTGATACATTGCGTTACGGTTTGGTTTTGTATCTGATCTGCACAGCGTGTGTGGTGCTGTCACCGGCCTCACCGCTCGTCGGTGCCCTGATCGACCGGGTAGTCGCATACGTGGACAACACCGCGATAACACGCAGCGAGCTGGATCGAAAATACGCCGAAACGGCACTCGTCACTCCTGCGGTTACGAGGGAGGAAGTCTTAAATACCATGATCAACAGGATCTTACTCATCAAACAGGCGAGAAAGATTCGCTTGCGGTCGGAAGATGAGGATACATTGCTGAAAGAATACGTTGATCTGAGAATACGCGCATTCATCCGAATAAGCGATGAGGAGATCAGAAATTTCTACTATCGCCATATTGCCGATTTCTCCGGAAAGGAACTTGAGGATTTGAGAGAGGACATCGAGAACTATCTCATGGAGCAGGAACTGAACAATCGTCTTCGGGAGCATATCGCCGAGTTGAGGAGCAAAGCCTGCGTGACCATCCAGCTTGAGAATCGGATTCAGGAATGACGAATTTCTTTTTCTCGGTATCCGTAGCACACAGGTATTGAGTCCATGAAGAAGCTTGCCATAACTATGGGTGATCCGGGAGGGGTAGGACCCGAGATCATCGTTCAATCCCTGGCTGACGAGAGGATCAGGAGGCTCTGTGTCCCGATTGTGATTGGGGATGTTCGCATGATATCTCGTGCCTTGCGTCTTTTCAGAAATCCACTGACACTCCGGGAAATTGGATCACCGGGTGAAGCGGTCAGCGGCGGGGAATATCTGAACATCATGAGTATGAGAAATGCAGGGATGTCTGATAGGCCGGTTACGAAGCCGACAACTGCAGGCGGTGAGGCAAGTGTGCGGTATATCAGCAAAGCTGTGGAGCTCGCGATGCTCAAACAGATTGACGGTATCGTTACTGCGCCGATCGCAAAAGAAGCGCTCA
>Ga0101944_10005272_pt1 | contig 14910 bp, 10 predicted proteins | sample DewCreD2012metaG_FD_75245 | JGI IMG/M metagenome (GOLD analysis project Ga0101944, IMG submission 75245) | Hot spring sediment bacterial and archeal communities from British Columbia, Canada, to study Microbial Dark Matter (Phase II) - Dewar... ...
CACCCAATGGGTGGGGATTCGAGTTGAAAATAGATTCCCATAACCGACTGTTGTTCAAAGTTTTGCGATTTACGTCGGCAACTGCGGAGCAGTTGAACTGCCGGATATAGGCTGACCGACCGATCGGACTGCTTTTGCCGCCCCGTGGGCGAAGCCGTCTCGGCGAGCCTGGCGGCAAACCCGCGGCAAAGCAAGCGCCCAGCTTGCCGCCGGCGGCCGAGGCCGGCCGCCCTCCATTTCCACCACAAACCGCTGAGGGGGTGTGCAGGGTCTGTCCCTTCCGGCATCAACGAGCGGCCAACCAGCCGCCAGATCTGCCGCCCGCTTGCCGCTGGGCCTTGCCGGGGACGCCTGCTTCGCGCGGCGCTACGCAGGGCGAGCGGCTGCGGCCTACTGGGCGGCCTACGGCGCGGAGTTCTCGCTCAACTGCCAGTAGATCGTGTACGACTTCGTCTCGCCCGCGCACAGCCGGAACACGGGCGAGAGCAACTCCAATTCGACATAGTCTGTGGCCCGCGGTCCCTGGCGATAGACTTCCACCGTATAGTAATCGTTCGTAGCGCCGTTCCGAAAATCCGCTCCCACGGCCTCCCCGCGCTGCCGCCACAACAACCCGCCCCAAACGGCCTCCACGCGGGTTTCGGAAGCGTCGAACGAGACCTTGGCGTCTCCCTGGCCTTGGTCAATGCCGAACGTGACCGTGAGCGTGCCGCGTCCGTCGTCGGCAACGGCAATGACGTTGCTGGCACCGACCCGATACATCTTGCCGGCGCTGCCGGGCAGGCGCACGACATCCGGCGCGTTGACCTGCGAGATGCTCCAGATGGCCATCTCTTCGGGGTCGCCGCCGGTCTTGTGAAACGTCTGGCGAATGGCCAGCTCGCCATCCGTGGTGTACCAATACTCGCGGCGGATGCGCACTTGGAACCCCTCCCACACCGGGCTTTCCGTGATCAGGATTCGGCCGCCGGCCACGCGGGCCTCGTGCGGCACGCCGCACCACGTGGGCCGCGGCGGCCACCGGGAAGCGCTGTGCGCCAGCCAAAACGCGTGCGGACCGATGAACGTCTTGTCTCCTCCCCAGTTGTGGAATTTTCCAGGCTTTTCATTCAGGGCCACCGTCCATAGCAGGTTGGTCCCCCCGACCGGCCCGTACTCCATCACGCGCCCCGCCAACTCCGGCACGACCACCGCGCGCGTCCGGCCGTCGCCGATCGCGTAAGCCGCAAACGCGCCGAAAGAGGTCTCCTCCACGCGGCCGGACGGCGCCAGGCGCGGATAGTTCTCCAGTCCCTCCGCCAAGGCTGCGTTGCCGGCCAGCCACCCGCCGATCCCGATGCCAACCGCGATGCGCGCGTTCATCGTTTAAAGCCCTCCGATCTTCACGATACGCCATGCGTGACGTTCCGGGTGACCGTCGCCCCGAAGGCATCCAGCCAGCCGTCGCTCAGCCCCCCGTACAACGGCTGGCCGGCGAACAGACGCTCCCGCGTCAGCCGCCGCGGCTGCGGGCCGAGGTTCACCGCGCAGGCCAGAGTCTCTGCGCCCAGCCGCCGCTCGAAGGCCAGCACCGTGCGTTGCGCCTCCGGCGCCTCCTCTCCCGCCTCGAGCAGGCGGAACGCGCCCTCGCGCAGCGCCCGCTGCCGCCGGCGCAGTTCGATCAGTTCGCGGTAAAACGCATACCAGGCCCGCCGGGCGTCCCGGCCTCGCGCCCAGACGTTGGCTTCGCACTCCACGCCCGGCGTGAAGTCCGCGCCGCCGGCGGTCAGGCGCCGCCGGCCCTTTTCGCAGGGCCGCAGCCGATCGTGGATCGGCGGCCGATTCAGCGCGCCGAACTCCTGGCCCGTGAGCAGGAACGGCAGACAGCGGCCGGAGAGGAAAAGCAGCCGGTTCACCGCCCGCACGGCGCCCGGGCCGAAGCGGTACAGTCCGCGCCCTTCGTCATGGTTGTCCGTGTAGCGCGCCAGCCACGGTCCGCCCCCCGCGCCGGCCGGCAGCGTCTCGTAGTTTAAGAGCGCCTGCGCCATGGCGCCCGCAATCCCGCCCGCGCGAAACGCGGCCAATTTGTCGGCAAAATCGCCGTGGCCTTCCGCCTCGGGCGCCAGCGCGATGGCCGATTCGCCCGTTTCGTCCACCGCGTAAAGGTATTGGCAGACCTTGTAGAAGTCGTCGTCGTAGGCCGCATCGATGCCGCGCGCAAAGAGGTCCAGGTTGTTCGCCGTGCCGTAGCACTCGGCCAGAAACAGCAGGCGCCGCGGGGCGCAATGCCGGCGCAGCTCGGCCAGCGCGTCGTTCCAAAAACCGCGGTCGTTGATCAGGTGCGCCATATCGAGACGAAAACCGTCCACGCCCTCCCCAGAGCCCAGAAAACCGAGCCAGAACTTGAAGACCTCGACCATGGCCCGGCGCAAAGCGGGTTGGCGGTAATCCAGTTTGGCCGTATCCGACCAGTCGGCGTCATAGTACAAACGGCCGTCCGGCGTTCGGACGTAGTATTCCGGGTATGTGCGCGTCCAGACATGGTCCGCGCTGGTATGGTTGGGCGTGATGTCGAGGATCAGGCGCAGCCCCACGGCGTGCGCCCGGCGCGCCACCGCCGCCAGCTCTTCGAGCGTGCCGTACTCGGGATCCACCGCGCAGAAGTCGCGGATGGCGTACGGGGAACCGATCCCCTTGCGGTTTTGCAGTCCGATCGGATACGGCGGCATCAGATACACCACCGTGGCGCCGAGGCGGCGGATGGTCGTCAGATGCCGTTCGAGGTAAGCCAGCGGCGAAGGCGCGACGGGGCGTTCGCGCGCGGCTTCGACCGGGTTGCGCGGTTCGCGAAACGCCCAGGCGCGCAGATTCACCTGGTAAATCACCGCTCTGGAAATCCAGTCTTCCATCGCGCACCGCCCCCTTCTGCCGCGGAACCCTCCGCGCGCCGGCGCTACTCGGCGGCCAGCAAGTACGCCGTCAACGCCGGCACCGTCAGACGCCGCGCGCCCGGCTCGACCGCCGCCGGCCCGGGCAGCCCAGCCGGAGCGACGCGCCGGCCGTCACCGACCCAGCGCCAGCGTCCGGCCGGCAAGTCCAGCGCAAAATCCACCGGCCGGTCCGCCGCGTTCAGCAGCACGGCAAAGGCGGCGCCGGGACGTTGTCGGTCAGCGTTCACCAGACAGCCCAGCGCGCGCCGCTCGTCGGTTTCGATCCAACGAAAGTAGCCCGCCGGCGCCGGTTCGTCGAGGCGGAAGGCCGCGCCGGCAGGGCTGCGCCGCAGGGCGATCAAGCCGCGATAGTAGGCCAGCGTTTCGGCCGCCAGGGGCCGCTCGCGATCGGTCCAGTTGAGCGCGTTGATGTGGTCCCCCTGATTGTAGGTGTTGTGCCGGCCGTGTTTGCTGCGCAGGAATTCCTGGCCTTCGGCCAGCATCGGCAGGCCCAGCGAGGTAAAGAGCACGGTCGCGGCCAGCCGATTGCGCGCCGCATCGGTTTCCGTCAGCCGCCGGCCGTCGCGGCCGGGCTGAGAAGACAACACATCGGCCAGCGTCAGGTCGTCGTGGCTTTCCAGGTAGTTGATCGCTTGCAGCGGGGTGGCTGCCCACAAGTCCACCGAGCCGGCCATGACCTGGCGCAGATGCGCCGGATCGCCGTGTCCCAGGGCGAAGCGGTGGACCGCGTCGCGAAACTCGTTGTTCCAGGCCGCCCAACCGGCGCCCCGCAGGGCGCGCTTGTGATCCCCGCGGCGGCTCCAGGGTTCGGAAATCAGCAACACCCGCGGATTGACCGCCCGCGCCGCGTCGCGCACCGCCATGAGCGTTTCCAGGTCGATCAGTTCCGCCAGGTCGAAACGAAAACCGTCCACGTGATGCTCCCGCATCCAATACAGCACGTTGTCCACGATCAGCCGCCGCAGCATCGGCGCCTCGCTGCGCAGGTCGTTGCCGCAGCCGCTGAAGTTCGAATCGCTGAAGTCCGGCGCCAGGCGGAAGTAGTACTTCCGGTCGATCAACGCCAAAACGTTGGGCGCGCCGACGTGGTTATAGACCACGTCGAGAATGACGCCAAAGCCGCGCCGATGCAGTTCGTTGACCAGGCGTTTGAATTCGTAGTACGCCGAGCCTTGCAGCGGCGCGCGGCCGAACGAGGCTTCGGGCGCGAAGGGATAAACCGGCCCATAGCCCCAGCTATAGTCGTTCGTGCCGTTCTCGAACTCGGCGACGGGCAGCAACTCGATCATGTTCACGCCCAGCCGCCGCAAGTGTTCCAGGGCCGTGCCCGCCGGCTCCGAGGCCAGCAGGCCCTCGAAGGCGCCGCGCAGCTCGGGAGCGACTCCCGCGGAGGGATGGCGGGTCAGATCGCGAACATGCGCTTCGTAGATCACGACGTCCGACCAGGCGGGGGGGCGGTAATCCTGATCGGTCCAGCCGCCGAACCAGCGGTTGGTGGCCAGCGGATCGACCCAGATGGCGTTGTTCATCGAGTGGGCCACGGCGCGGGCGTAGGGGTCGCCGAAGAACGCCTGGGGGTTGAAGCCTTCCCCCGGCCCTTCGGGCCCGGCCAGCCGCAGCGCGTAATACTGGCCCGGCGCAAGCGTCAGGCCCTGCGCCCGCCACGTGCCGTCTATCCGGCAAGGCGCCAGAGCGATGGTCTCGCGCGGCGTCAGGTTCGTCCCGTTCGCGGCATGGTGCGGCGTGTCGAACAAACACAAGTCCACCTTTCGGGCCCGCGGCGCGAACAGGCATAGAGCCAGGCCGTTGCTGCCCGCCCGCTCGAGACCGAAGGGCGCGTCCGTGCGCAGTTGGTCCAGCACGCCGCCTGGCGTCACGAAGCCATAGACGGGACGCGGCGCCAGATGCTCCAAGACCACCGTCCAGGATTGATCGAGCGGCAACGGTTCGCGGGTGTGCACCTGCGCCAGCGGCGCCGGCGCGAAGGAGGGATCGAACCGCAAGTTGCGGTTGCCGTGCCCATCGCCGGTCAGATTGGGGGCCCGCGGCGGCGGCTCGAGCCAGCGGGAGCCGTTCACCACAAACTTGAACTGCACATCCGCCGCGCCGGGGCCCAGCAGCGCGGAGAGGGCCAGGGTGCGTTCCCAGACGCCGTCATTGTCCTCGTCTTCGAGCCGCCAGCCGCCGTCGCCGCCATCCCCATTCCAGCCGTTGAACGTGCCCGCCACGGCCACACGGTCCCGGCCGGGCGTCAAGGCCAGCCCATAAACCGCCTCGTCCAGCAGGAAGGTTGCCGCGCCCGCGCCGGCGATATAGCCCTCCACGGCGCCCGCGCCGCGGCCCGGCAGCCAGGTCACGCCGGCGATCTCGGCGGGTGGGATCAGACGGACCCGGGGCGGCTGACGGGCGGCAGCCGCGGCGCGTTGGAGCGCCACATCGATCCGCGTGGCGCTTTCCTGCCGCGCCGCCAGCACCCAGCCGAGCGGCCGTTCCAACCAACCTGCTTCGTTCACGAACAGGGCGCGGTTCGGCCCCGGCTCCCAGCGGCCGTCCGGGAGAAACTTGAACTCGTGGCGGCCGAACGGCAGGCCGAGTGCGCCAAGGTCGCACCGCCAAACGCCGTCGCGTTGGTCCCGCCGCATGGCCGTGCGGCCGGACCACCGATCCCACGAGCCGGCGATCAGCACCTGCGCCGCGGACGGGTCGCGGTACTGGAGCCAGCGGGTAGGCACCCGGCCCGGCAGCTCGCGCACCGCGGCGGACAGCACGACTGGGTCCGCGGGCGCCGCAGGGACGCGGGCGGCGGCCGGCGGCGGCGGAGCGGGCGGCGGCCGGCGGCGGCCGCAGCCGCAAGCCGCGAGCAGAGCGCCGAGCGCAAAGGCTCGCAACACGGCGGTGGCTGGCAAACCTTTCATGACACCCGTCGATTGGCCGAACACCGGCAGTCTGCCAAGCGGCGCGTTCCGGCGTAAAGCAAAATGGCCGATGGCGCCTCCCCGGCCCGGCCGCCGCGCGTTTGGTCCCGCTGGCCAAGACCAAGGGAGCGCTCTTTTTTCTGGCGGCGGCCGAACGATCGCCGCATATTTCCTTAAGCGCAGCAGACGGACGGTAGCAACGGAACCCCCAAAGGAGGAACGCAGGACAGCCATGAACAGCTACTCGATACGCGACGTCTGGTCGGCGACGGTGTTGGCCGGCATCTTCGCTCTGGGCTTGGCGCGCGGTCAGGACCAGCCGCCCGCGGGAACGTGGGAATCGACCCTGACGTTGGGGGCGAATGTGACCCGCGGCAACAGCGAGACGCTGCTCTTGAACGGCAGCCTTGCGGCGCAGCGCAAGGTGGACGATCACGAGGTTCGCCTCGGCGCGCAAGCCAACTACGGCGAAACCCAGACCACCGCCGCGGACGGCTCCAAGGACACGCAAAAGAACGTGCAGAATAGCCGCGCCTTTGCCGAGTACAAGCGCCTGCTGGGAACGCGCACCTATGGCTACATCAACACGGAACTCAGCGAGGACGACATCGCTGGGCTCGACTACCGCTTTATGATCGGCCCGGGTCTCGGTTATTACGCGATCAAGACCGAGAGCCAGAACCTGGGCCTGGAGCTAGGCTTGACGTACATCCGCGAAAAAGAGGACGCGGAAACCGACGACCAGTTGGCGCTGCGCCTCGCCGAGCGCTACGAAGCCAAACTCAGCGCCACCGCCAAGGCTTGGCAGTTTGCCGAATACCTGCCGGAAACCTCCGATCTCCACAACTATCTGCTGAACGCGGAAGCCGGCGTCGAGGCGGCGGTCAATACGAGCGTCAATCTGCGGCTGGTGCTGCAGGACAAGTACGACAGTCAACCGGCGCAGGGCAAGGAGCGTAACGACCTGCTGCTGATCGCCGGCCTGAGATGGCGGCTCTAAGCGGCCCCGGCGCCGCGGCCGGCGCAACGGAAAAACGCGGCTTTTATTGTTGCTTCCGGCGGCGCAGAGGGGGCAGCATATCCCCGGCGCCGACGGCTAAGACCGCGGCGAAAACACGAGGTGGCGCATGGAACGCTTTTTCTGTCTGGCTTGGAGCATGCCCGGGATGGGCGAATGGCTGATCATTCTGCTGATCGTGCTGCTGTTGTTCGGAGCAAGACGTTTGCCCGACATCGCCCGCTCGCTCGGACGCAGCTTGGGCGAATTCAAGAAAGGGCGGCAAGAGGGAGAACGCGAAACGCAAAACCCGCCTCCTGCGCCCCCCGAGGGCAACGACAAACCCGAGCGCTAACAGCGCCTCTTACGGCGCCGGCGGGGCAGAGGGGGGCAGAACGGTCAGATTCGTCACCGGCGCGAGCGTCTCTGCCGGGGCTGCGTCACCGCGCGACGGGGCGGCAAGCCGCCGGTTTAGAAGTTCCACCGCCTCTTCGGCGCGCGAGGTCCAGCCGCTGTCCGGGTGTGCCGCGAGAAAATCCTCATAGACCGTTTTGGCCTCCGTCAGACGTCCCAGCGCTTCCAGGCAGCGGGCGGCGCCGAAGGCCGCCTGGGGCGCGAGAAAATGGGTGGGCTGTGCCGCGAGGAAGGATTGAAAACCCGCCAAGGCCTCCGTCAATCGCCCCTGCGCTTCCTGGCAATGCACGGCGCCCAGATCGGCTGCCGCGGCCAGGGGATGTTGCGCAAAGCGGCGTTTGAACTCGTCGTACTTGGCCGCGGCGGCGTCGTAATTACCCCCGTCATAATAGGCCCGCGCCAGCTTCAGCAGCGCGACGGGCGCGGCGGGGGAAGAGGCGTAGCGCGTCACAAGATTTTCCAGATCCTGAACGCTGCGCGCCGTGTTTAGCGCCATAGCCGCCTGGCTGCGCGCCGCCGCGGCGCGGCCGCGGTAGATGCCGACGCCCGCCACGGCCAGCAGCGCCACGGCCGCCGCCGCGCCCAAGGACCAGCCGTACTCGCGCCAGAACCGCCGCAGCTCGTGCAGTTCTTCCGGCAACGCCGCGGAAGGCTCAGGCGTGGGGGCGGGCGTTTCCTGCTGTCCGTTGTTGTCGGTCATCGCTGGTCCTCAGCCGGCCGTGCCGCTGGCGCTCAATTGCCTTTGCGGCCGGCAATGCCCTTCGTCGAGCGGCGAATGGCGCGGGCCTTCTCCTTGGGCCGCAGGCTGCGCACGGCCTGGCCGGCGCGCCACATTTCGGAATTGCCGATCTCGGCCAGCTTGCGCTCGAGGAAGTTTTGGTAATCCTTGCGGCCGCAATCGCGGATCACCTCGGCGGTTTCCCGGCCGGTTTTGACGGACTGGTAGAGCCGCCGGAACACGGGCAGCACCGCCGCCTTGAAGACGGGGCGCCACTTCAGCGCGCCGTGCTGGGCCGTGGCGCTGCAGTTGCGGAACATCCAGTCCATGCCGTTCTCGTCCACCAGGCGGATCAGGCTTTGGGTCAGCTCTTCGGACGTTTCGTTGAAGGCTTCGGAGGGCGTATGGCCGTGGCGCCGCAGCGTCTCGTACTGCGCCTCCATCACGCCGGCCAGCGCGCCCATGAGGATGCCCCGTTCGCCGGTCAGGTCGCTGTACACCTCGTGTTCGAAGGTGGTGGGAAACAGATAGCCGGAACCGATCCCGATCCCCACGGCCAGGCAGCGCTCCTCCGCGCGGCCCGTGGCGTCCTGGTACACCGCATAGCTGGAGTTGATGCCCGCGCCCGAGAGGAAGTTGCGGCGCACGGAAGTTCCCGAGCCCTTGGGCGCCACCATGATCACGTCCACATTCGCCGGCGGCGCCACGCCGGTCTGGTCCCGATAGACGATCGAAAACCCGTGCGAGAAATACAGGGCCGAGCCGGGCCGCATGTTCTTTTTCACCGTGGGCCAGATCAAGCGTTGCGCGGCGTCGCTGACGAGCATCTGGATGATCGTTCCGCGCCGCACGGCCTCCTCGATGTCGAACAGCGTTTTGCCGGGAACCCAGCCGTCCTGACGGGCCCGATCCCAGTCGCGACGGAACGCGGGCGACTGGCCTACAATCACGCGAAAGCCGTTATCTTTCAGGTTCAACGCCTGAGCCGGCCCCTGCACGCCGTAACCGATGACGGCGATGGTTTCGTCTCTGAGCACCCGCCGCGCCTTGCTCATGGGAAACTCTTTGCGCGTTACCACCGTTTCCTTCGTGCCGCCGAAATCGATGATCGCCATTTGCGCTCTCCCGCGGTGTCGTTTGTTTTGGTTTTCCGAACAGTAAGCGGCCTATACTAGCCGCCGGCGGCGGAAAAGCAACAGCTTAATCCAGCTTAATCCAGCTTAATCCCGTGCTCACCCCAAACTCCCCGACCCCGTAGGGGTCGGCTTGTCCGTGCCGGCGGGCGGCGGGGGAATTTCCGGCAGACTGGCGGCCGCGATGGCCTGGCCATGCCGCTTGAAGGTTTCGTCCGGCAGATGGACCCGGACGCGCTCGGCCAGCGCGGGAAATTCGGCGGCCAGCACGCGCTGGGCCTGCTCGACGATGACGGCGCCGCCGGCGCCGGAAGTCACCCGCCCCAGGAGCAGCACGTGCCGCAAGTCGTAGAAGCGCGCATACCAGCCGATGGCGTACCCGAGATAGCCGCCGATCGTTTCGTACACCCGGCGGGCGCGGGGATCCTCCCGCTCCATCAAGCGCTGGACTTCCACCAATTGTTCGGCCAGAGGCAGGTCGGAGGGCAGCTCGATGCCGGCCCGCGGGGCCAGGCGCGCCACGGCTTGTTGGGAGGAATACTGTGCGCCGCAGCCGCGGTCGCCGGACCATTCGTCCACCGGCGCGTCCTCCCGGAAATCCACGGGGGCGAAGGCCAGTTCGTTCAACCAGGTCGTGATATAGCCGTCGGCACGGCAATAGCCGGCCGCCATGCTGGTGCCCATCGAGATACCGAGCAGGGCGTTGGCGTTCAGGGTCATCGAACCGGCCAGGGCCGCGACTTCGCCGTCGTTGACGATCTCCAAAGGAACGCCGCCCCATTCGGCCTTGAGGCGCAGAAAGAGGCCGCGGATGCGGCGCTCGAAGTCCTCCGGGGACAGGCCGCGGTAGAGCGAGCCGAGGCGCACCTCGTTGTCGAGGTAGCAGCCGGCGGCGCTGCCGCCGATGGCCTCCACGCGCGGCAAATGGGCGGCGGCGCGGCGCAGCGAGTCGCGGATGCCCTGCTCGTGGTAGGAGGGGTCTTTTTGAAAATAGGGGTCCCAGCGGACTTCCTCGGAAAAGACGACGCGGCCGTCGATGACCGCGGCGCTTTTGCGGTCGCTGCCCCCGAGGTCGAAGCCGATGCGGCAGCCCTCGAGGTGGCGGCCCAGGCGCAGGGCGCGTTCGCGGGCGGGCGGCACGTCGCCGGGCGCGCAAGCGACGACGGTCAAAGGCTTTCCGAAGAGCCGGCGGCCGATGGTTTCGACGTCGAAGGCCCGGGCGCCGGTTTCGCGGTAGGCGGCGGCCAGACCGCGGGCCAGGGCGGGCGGGCCGCCGAAGTAGATCGTCGCCCCGCCTTTTTGCCAGAGCAGGAACTTGACCAGCCGTTCGAGGTATTTGCCGGTGGCCGCCGCCGTGGCGGGGTGATCCGGCAGCACGCGGGTGCGGTGTTGGAACACCGTGCCGTCGGGCCGCTCGAGTCCGATGACCAACTCCGCGGCGGCGGCGTTCGCGGCGCACTGCGCCTCGTACTCCGCCGCCCACAGGGCGGCGGGAAGGAATTCCGGATCCAGGACCGGCGGGCAACACGGGTGGCGAGCATGGGTCATGGGGCGTTCTCCTCCGGCGCCGCGAGTTCCACGGCGGTGATCAGCAAGTCGCGCCCGCCGCGCAGCGTCGCGTCGCTGGCGCCGCAGTGCGGGCAGACCAGGAACAGCGCCTCCGGCTCGAAGGCGCGGCCGCAGGCGCCGCAGACGGCCTGCGCCGGAACCTGGTCAATCGCCAGTTGGGCGTCGGCAGCCAGGCTGCCTTCGGCCGCCAACGGGAACGCGAAGGCCAGAGCTTCGGCATCCACGCCGGAGAGCCGGCCGACACGGACGGCGACGCGCAGAATGCGGGAGGCCGCGTGGGCGCGGGCGACGCGTTCGGCTTCTTCGACGATGGCCTGGGCGATGGACAGCTCGTGCATCAGCAAATCCGTGGCAGGAGTTCGCCGCGCGGCGCGTCCACGAGGCGGCGGCCGCCCGCGCAGGTTTCCAACAGCACACAGCCCACGGGCGCCGCGCGCGCGACCTGGCCGATGGCGGCCGCGCCGCGGCCTTCCGGCAGGGCCCGCCAGGCGGCCAGAATCGGCGCCGCCGCCGCGGGGTCGCAGAGCAGCAGGACGCGGCCTTCGGAAGCGGAGTGCAGCAGGTCCAGCCCCAGCAGTTCGGCGACCGCGCGCGCGCCGGGGGAGAACGGCAGGTCGCTCTCGCGCAGCACGATCGAGAGGGGGCGGTTGGCGACCAGTTCCGTGAGCACGGCCGCGGCGCCGCCGCGGGTGGGGTCGCGCATGAAGCGTACGCTCTCGGCCCAGGGTTGCGCCGCGAGCACCAGCCGGTGCACGGGCGCCGAGTCGCTGGCCGGGCCGTTGAGGATGTCGATGCCCTCGCGTTGGGCCAGCACGGCCATGCCGTGGTCGCCCAGCGGTCCGCTGGCCAGGACGGCGTCGCCCGCGGCGATGCGCTCCGGATCCAAGCGAAAGCCGGGCAGCGGCGCGCCGATGCCGGCGGTGTTGAGATAGAGGCCGTCGCACTGGCCGCGGCCGACGACCTTGGTGTCGCCCGTGGCGACCGCGACGCCGCTGGCGGCCGCGGCGGCGCGGACGGCGTCGAGAATCCGGCGCAGTCTGGGCAGGGGAAGTCCTTCCTCGATGATCAAGCCCAGCGAGAGCCAGAGCGGGCGGCCGCCGCTGACGGCCAGGTCGTTGACCGTGCCATGGACGGCGAGGCTGCCGATGTTGCCGCCTGGGAATTCGAGCGGCTGCACGACGAAGCTGTCGGTGGTAAAGATCAGGCCGCCCGGGGGGGCGGGCAGCGTGGCGCTGTCCGGCAGGCCGCGCAGGGGGCCGTCGCCGAAGCGCGGCAGGATTTCGTTCTCGATCAGCTCGCGCGACAGCCGGCCGCCGCCGCCGTGCGCCAGTTCGATGCGCTGGTCGGTCATAGCGCCAGAATCTCCCGAACGTCGTTCCAGGTCAAGGCTTGCGCGATCTGGCGGTCGGAGGCGAGGGTGGCGTCGATCACGGTCTGCTTGCGCTGTTGCAGGGCCAGCACTTTTTCCTCCACCGTGCCGCGGGTGATGAGTTTGATGCTGTACACGGTGCGTTGCTGGCCGATGCGGTAGGCCCGATCGGTGGCCTGATCTTCCACGGCCGGATTCCACCAGGGATCGAAATGGATGACCGTGTCGGCGCCGGTGAGGTTCAGGCCCGTGCCGCCGGCCTTGAGGCTGATCAGGAAGACGGGGATTTCGCGCCGGGTATGGAAGCGGTGGATTTCGGGGAGGCGTTCCTGCGTGGCGCCGTCGAGGTAGCAATAGGGGATGGCGCGGCGGTCGAGTTCGCGGCGCAGGATGCGCAGCATGGAGACGAACTGGCTGAAGACCAGGACGCGGTGTTGGCCGTCGATGGCTTCGTCGAGCAGTTCGAAAAACAGGTCCAGTTTGGCGGAGGGGTACGCGGGTTTGAGGCCGGGCAACGGGAGCAGCTCCAGGTGGCAGCAAATCTGCCGCAGGCGCAAGAGGGTGGTAAGGACTTCCATGCGGCAGGCGTTGAAGCCGCGGGCGGCCACGAGGTCGGCGAGACGGCGGCGCGAGCGGTTCAGCATTTCGGCATACACGAGTTGCTGATCGCCGGTGAGGGAGCAGAAGGAAACGCGTTCGATCTTGGGGGGCAGATCGCGGGCCACGTCGCGTTTGAGCCGGCGGAGCAGGAAGGGTTGCAGTTTGCGCCGCAGCTTGAGCTGGGCGGCGGCGCCGGCGTCGTCCTGGCGCGCGATGGGCTGTTCGTAGCGGGCGCGGAACAGGTCGTGCGGGCCCAGGTAGCCGGGCATGAGGAAATCCATGATCGACCAGAGGTCGGAGACGCTGTTTTCGACGGGCGTGCCGGTCAGCACCAGGCGGCAGGGAGCGCGGAGCTGTTTGGCGGCCAGGGCGTTCTGGGTGGAGCGGTTCTTGATGTGCTGAGCCTCGTCGAGGACGACGGCGGAGAATTCGATCTGGGCCAGCCGCTCGACATCGCGGCGCAGCAGGGCGTAGGAGGTGACGAGCAGATCGGACTGCGCGGCCAGCTCCCAGCGTTCGTGGCGGTCGGCGCCGGTCATGTTGACGGCCCGCAGATCGGGCGTGAAGCGGGCGGCTTCCTCCAGCCAGTTTTCCACCAGGCTGGTGGGGCAGACGATCAGCGCCGGTTTGCCGCGCAGGGCGGGATCCACGCGCGGCAGGCGCAGCCAGGCCAGGGTCTGGACCGTCTTGCCCAGGCCCATTTCGTCGGCCAGCAGGCCGCACAGGCCGTTGGTCTCGAGGAACCGCAGCCAGTACACCCCCTCCTTCTGGTATTGGCGCAGGCGCGCTTCGAGCGGCGCGCCGATGGGCACGGGTTCGACGCGGGCCTGCCGGTTGGCGCGCCGGGCGCGTTCGAGCCAGGCGGCGCCGGCTTCCACGTCCACGCCGTCGAGCGCGTCGAGCGAGGACTTGACGAAGGCGCCGTACACGTTGGACATGCGGAAATGGCCGGGAGCGGCGCCTTCGCCCACCGCGCAATCCTCGAAGACCCCCTGCAGGGCCACGACGGCATCGGCGTCGAACAGGATCGGGCCGCCCTCGCGGTCGAGGAAGGCGTCGCCCTTGTTCAGCGCGGTGTGAATGTCCGCCGGCGCGAGGCTGCGGCCGGCGTCGTCCTCGAACTCGAAAGAGACGTCGAACCAGCCGGCGTTGGCGTCGCGGATGCGCACCACGGGCGTGGCGTAGGCGGCCGAATCGAGGAAGGGGGCGATGCGGCCTTCCAGCTCGATCGTCCAGCCCCGGCGGCGCAAGGCGGGCAGGTGGGCGCCGAGGAAGTTGAGGACCTGGCGCCGGCCGACGATGCCGGCCAGCGCGTCGCCGCTGTCGCCGAGAAAGCCGGCGGCGCGCAAGCGGTGGAGGGCCTCGGTTTCGGCGGGGAGGTTGCGGACGGTGTAGCGCAGCGGGTCGTGGGGATCGGGAATGGCGAAGTGTTCGCGGGCGTCGGGCTTGGCGGCAACCAGTTCCAGGCCGTCGTAGCGGGCATACAGCGTGGCGGAGAGCGAGGCCGGACTGCCGCGCACGAGGAGGCGGAAGCGGGGCGCGGCCGGTTCGATCGTGAACAGGTCCAGCGTCAAATCGGTTTCGAGGCGCGCGTGGCGGGCCAGGCCGTCGAGTTCGTGCCGAAAGAAGCGCAGCACGTCGGGGCGTTCGATGCGCACGGGGCTTTCGTAGAGGGCGTGGTAGGGCAGCGGGACCAGGTTTTCCAGCGGCCAGAAATTTCCGGCGCCATAGACCCAGCCCGAGCGCCCGGCCACGACATAGACCGGTTGTTCGTCCGGCGCCGCGAAGGGCAGTTCGGTGTGGAGCGAGAGCCGCAGCGCGCCGTCGGCCGGTTCGAGCGTCAGCTTGAGGCGCGTGGCCAGCCGAACCTTGTTGACCGTCAGGGGGGGGGCCGGGGCGCAGCGCAGTTCGCGGCCGGCGTGCAGTTCGAGCAGGTTGATAAAATCGGCGCGGCTCACTTCCAGGCTGCCCGGCGGCGGGCCGCCGGCGATGTCTTCGAGAACGAAGAGCAGGGTTTCGTCGGCGCGAGAGAGGGCCAGGGGGGTGTGGCGGTCCAGGCGGTCGCCCTTCCGAAGGGGCACGGTCATCTCCCGGTAGTCCTCGGGCGAACCCAGGCCGTAGATGCACGAGACGCTGGCGACCACGACCACGTCCCGGCGGGACAGAAGCGCGCTCGTGGCCGCCAGCCTCAGCCGGTCGATGTCCTCGTTGATGTCGGCGTCCTTCTCGATGTAAATGTCCCGCTGCGGGATGTAGGCTTCGGGC
>Ga0101944_10005275_pt1 | contig 14905 bp, 12 predicted proteins | sample DewCreD2012metaG_FD_75245 | JGI IMG/M metagenome (GOLD analysis project Ga0101944, IMG submission 75245) | Hot spring sediment bacterial and archeal communities from British Columbia, Canada, to study Microbial Dark Matter (Phase II) - Dewar... ...
ATTGTTGTGGGACAACCCCACAGACCCACCTGCGCTGGAAAGGGAGGTTTTACACGAGGATAGCCTCTATCCCCTTCTATTGAATTCATCAACGCTGACTCTTCCCCACAAATATATGCTCCGGCACCTCTTACGATATACAAATCAGTTGAAAAACTTGAACCAAGTATTTCTCTACCGATATATTTCTTATTGTATGCATCGTCAATTGCCTTCTGGAGAAGTTTTATCCATTTTACATATTCTCCACGAATATAAACGAATATTGTTTTAACACCCATTGCATAGGCAGCAATCAGCGATCCTTCAATAAATAAGTGAGGATTATATTCAAATATTTGCCGATCTTTAAAAGTACCAGGTTCTGATTCATCACCATTTGCACATAGGTATTTCGGTTTTGAACTTTGCTTTGGCATGAACGACCATTTTAATCCCGTTGGAAAACCTGCTCCACCCCGACCTTTGAGATTGGACTTCTTTACCTCTTCAATAACTTCATCCGGTTTCATATTAAGGGCTTTACGAAGTCCCTGATACCCTCCATGCTGTTCATATATATCAATACAATGAATCTGAGGAATATCCGGTAAAAGTAATTTTTCAGTGAATTCTGACATTTTTATTTCCACTTTCGGAGCAATTCATCAACTTTTTCTATAGTAAGGTTCTCATAGTAATCATCGTTTACCTGCATCATTGGCGCAGTACCGCAAGAACCAAGGCATTCTACTTCGCTCACGGTAAACTTTTTATCGGGTGTAGTTTCACCAATTTTTATATTTAATTGCCGGCAAATATATTCAGAAAGTTTTTCGGCACCTAACAACTGACATGAAACATTCGTACATATCTGTATATGATATTTCCCCACCGGTTTTCTATTGAACATTGTATAAAAAGAAACAACTCCGTAAACATGGTTAGCAGGTAATTTTAACAAATTCGCTACATATTCTACCGCTTCATCAGATATCCACCCATGCTCTTCCTGCACCATCCAGAGAACAGGTATGGTCAACGATTTTAAATCGGGGTATCGTTTCTTTAGTTCTTCAATTTTTTGTAAATTTTCTTTTGAGATCATGAATTGTACAAATTTCGATTATTGAATTTTAACCCTAATTCTGAGACAATTTATTTATCAGCTTCCCCCATAACTGGATCTAAACCTCCGATTATAGCGACTACATCCGACACCATACCGCCTTGAAGCATTAAGGGAAGTGACTGAATATTATAAAAAGAAGGAGACCTGATTTTTAAACGCCAGGGATGACCTTCTCCGCGACTCTGTATATAAAATCCAAGTTCACCTTTAGATGCTTCAATTGCATGATAAACTTCACCCGAAGGTGGTTCGATGCCAAAATTTATTATCATGAAATCATGAATAAGTTCTTCCATCTTGCCATAGACCCGTTCTTTTTTTGGAAGGACCTTTTTCGGGTCATGGCTATGTACAGGCCCCTGAGGCATTTTATCAATTGCCTGATGGATTAAACTAACACTTTCACGCATTTCGTGAACACGTACGTAGAATCGGGCAAGGACATCACCTTCAGTGTATACGGGTACATCAAAGTCCAATTTATCGTAGACAAGATAGGGTTCATCCTTTCTCAAATCGTGATTAACACCAGCAGCACGTAATAAAGGTCCGGTTAATCCTATCGCGATTGAATCTTCCTTAGATACATGCCCAATCCCCTCGCACCTGTCAATGAATATTCTGTTTCGTATTAAAACTTTTTCGCATTCATCCAGCTTTTCCGGAAATTGCTCAAGGAAATTTTTTGTTTGTGATATAACTGCTTCGCTCATATCCTGTGCAAGTCCACCAACACGTGTAAAACTTGTTGTGAATCTGACTCCGGTTAGGTTATCCCATATATCCTGGATTTTTTCTCGCTCCCTGAACGCCCACATTAGAACTGTCACAGCACCAACATCCATTGCCATCGTACCAATCCAGACCAGGTGTGAGGCAAGTCTTGCAAGTTCAGCACATATCACCCGAATATATTGTGCTCTCGCAGGAACTTCAATCCCGCATAGTTTTTCCACTGCAAGAACATAAGCAACATTGTTTGCAAGCGGTGAAAGATAATCAAGCCGGTCTGTATGTGGAATAAATTCGTGATATGTCATGTTCTCTGCAAGTTTTTCATAACCTCTGTGCAGATAACCAAGGTCAGGAACTGCAGAGATGATTGTTTCTCCATCAAGGCGAATAAGCAACCGTAAAACACCATGCGTAGCCGGATGCTGTGGTCCCATATTAAGAACCATTTCACTTTCCAGCGCATCGTCAAAGGTTATTGTCGTATACTGATTCTCGAGAGCTTTTAATATTTTTTGTCTGGCTTCTTGTTGTTTGCTGTTCATTTTTTTACTTTCTTGGCAGGGAGAGGGAACCTGGGATTCCCATCAGTGGAAAATCTTTTCTGAGCGGATAATATTCAAATTCTTCCGGCATATATATTCTGCGAAGATCTGGATGCCCGTCAAATATTATCCCGTACATGTCGTACGCTTCGCGTTCGGCAAAATTAGCAGCAGGCCAGACATCAGAGACAGTTTTTACATGAGGCTCATTTTCATCAAGATGTATTTTAAGTCTGAGACGAAATTTATTAACGAGTGAATAAAGATTATAAACAACCTCAAACCTGTCGCCAGGCTGGTAACTGTCGACGCCACATATGTCTCTGAGGAAATCAAACTTCAATTCGCTGTCATCACGTAAAAACCGGCAAATATTCACTATCTCTTCTTTTTTTACTAAAAGAGTTAGTTCACCGCGGAATTCTTGTACCTCCCTTATTGCATTTTTAAAATTTAAATTAAGTTTTTCGAGAATCTTTTCTTTCATCGGAGGGAATATTTTGTTGAATAAATATTTTATCTTTCTGTCCAGGTTTTTCACCACGTTCGATTTTCTTTTGTATGGCCATTAGTCCTTGCAGTAAATTTTCCGGACGTGGCGGGCAACCCGCAACGTAAACGTCAACAGGTATAAAAAGATCAATTCCCTGTACAACTGAATAAACGCGGTACATACCACCTGTAGAAGTACATGCACCCATAGCGATAACCCATTTGGGATCAGGCATCTGGTCATAGATTTTTCTTACCACATGTGACATTTTGTAAGTAACTGTCCCTGCCACTATCATCAAGTCGCTTTGACGAGGCGAAAATCGGAACACTTCTGAACCAAAACGTGCAATGTCATATTTAGGATCAGTAACCGACATCATTTCAATTGCGCAGCATGATATTCCCATCGGCATGGGCCATAAAGAATTTTTTCGTGCCCATCCAATAATGGCATCAAGTTTGGTGGTTAGAAAGGGGTCACGAAGTTTAATTAATCCCATTTTAGCGCATCCTTCTTCCAGATGTATAAAAATCCTACCAGCAATACAAGTATAAAAATTGACATTTGAATAAAGCCGAATAAACCCAATTCACGGAAATTTACCGCCCAGGGATAAAGAAAAACAACTTCAATATCAAATAAAATGAATAACATCGTTACCATGTAATATTTTACAGAAATGCGCTCATGTGCAGTTCTGACAGGTTCCATTCCACTTTCATATGTGGATAATTTTACGTCGCTCGGATTTTTAGGTCCAACCCACTCGCTTACTTTGGATAAAATTACTCCAAAACTTACACCAAAGACGATCATTATACCTATTGGAATATACTGTTCAAGCATGTATCAATTGAGGAAAATTATATTTCTTAAAAAATATGAAAATCCGACGAGATAAGCAAACCCATTTACGAGTTGAAAAAAACTGTTATTATTTTTTATATAACCAATAAAACTTTTAATTAAACACGTGAAATAGCAAAATAATAAAGGATAATTCCTGCTGCAATTCCAACATTTAATGATTCCGCACTGCCGAATTTTGGAATTGTGATTTTGACGTCTGCAAAACTTTCAACGTCAGGAGAAACACCGTGCGCTTCATTTCCAAAAATTATAAGTGATCTTTCCGGCGGATTAAATTCAGTCAACGTGACCCCATCATTCACAACCGCCGTAATAATGACAAAATTTTCTGACCTCGCTTCTTCCAATGCCTGTTTTACCTCAACTTCGGTCACGATAGGAATATGAAATAATGATCCCATGGTGGAACGAACCACTTTTTGATTATAAAGTTCAACGCAATTTCTACTCAGTAAAACCGCATCAACGCCAAACCAGTCAGATGTTCTTATGATAGTTCCGACATTACCAGGATCAGAAACACCATCTAACATCACAGCGACGGCATGAGCAGGCATATTTTTCCAGTAGTTTGAGATAGATACCTTTTTTTGATTTACTATTGCGATTATCCCCTGAGAGGAAACCGTATCGCTCATTGTTTCTAATTCTTTTTCGGAAACCTGATATATTGGAATATGTTTAAAAGTACCGTATTCGATGATGGCGCCCCCTCGTTCCGTGACCAGAAGTGCTTCAATTTCCCAATCAGACGTCAATGCTTCTTTGATTGACCGTTCCCCTTCAACAATAAATTTACCCTCAGTCTGCCTGTATTTTTTTTGTGTTAGTTTCTGATATGATTTTAACTGCGCGCGTGATATGTTTTTAAAGCGAATCATTGTTCACAAAATTTATGAAATTGGAATATAATATCCAAAGGACTGACGAAATACCTACAAACCGAGGATCATGAAATAAAAAATTACACATCCTGGTAATTATGGATTTAACCATTTGCTTCTCTCAGGTGTTCTGCATATATTTTCTTATGATAAATGTAAATATTACAAGGAGTTTCACCAATTGGTTACCATAAAAGAAAAAGAGATTAGAAATTTTATCAGGATGATGAAGGGTAAAAAAATTGCCGTTATTGGCGATTTAATGCTGGATCGATATATCTGGGGAAAGGTAAGCCGCATATCTCCCGAAGCCCCTGTACCCATTGTGGATATGGAAAATGAACAGATACGTTTGGGAGGTGCTGCAAATGTAGCACAAAACATAAAATCTCTTGGAGGATTACCGTATCTATATGGTGTAACAGGTAACGACAATAGTGGAAAAATTTTGCGCGACGCATTGAAAGAACAATCGTTTGAGACAGAGGGGGTTCTGACCGATGATTCAAGACCCACCACAGTTAAAACCCGTGTCATAGCCCATAATCAACATGTCGTTAGAATCGACCGTGAAAACAAAAATGATATTTCCGCTCACCTTCAAATGGAAATACTTGAACGGTTTAAAAAAATTATTGATAAGGTAGACGGCATCATTCTGGAAGATTATAACAAAGGTGTTCTTACTAAAGAAACCATAGCCGCAATAATAAAAATTGCTCTGGAGCATAAAAAAATAATCACCGTGGATCCAAAATTCAATAATTTCTTTGAATATAAAAATGTTACCGTAATGAAACCTAACCGCAAAGAAATAGAGGAAGTTTTAGGAATAAGATTAAAATCTCAGGAAGAAATTAATGCTGCAGGACTCACATTACTAAGAAATCTCAATGCAGATAATGTACTTCTTACCCTCGGGGAACAGGGTATGTCCTTATTTGAAGCCCGCGGTGATATATCTCATGTATCAACAAAAGCCCTAAATGTGGCTGATGTATCCGGTGCAGGAGATACTGTGATTGCAACGCTTACAATGTCACTTGCCGCAGGTGCATCAATAAAAGAAGCGGCTACAATAGCCAATTTTGCAGGCGGAGTGGTTTGCGGTTATGTGGGTATTGTACCCATCAATCCCGAAGAATTAATACATACCATCATTAATGATAATCTTCAAAATTAAAACCGATGGGAAAAATCGTTGATATAAAGCAACTTGTAAAAATAAGAGCCAACTGCAGAAGACAGGGAAAGCGTGTTGTTTTCACAAACGGTGTTTTTGACATCCTTCACCGGGGTCATGTCGAATATCTGACAAATGCAAAAAAACTGGGAAATATATTGATAGTGGGGGTAAATAGCGATAAGTCAGTCAGACGTATAAAAGGTAAAAAACGACCTATTCTAACTGAACAAGACCGCGCATATATCGTCGCAAATCTTCTTCCCGTAGATTACGTATGCATTTTCAATGAAGATACACCTTTTAATTTAATATCGGAGATAATTCCTGATGTATTGGTGAAGGGAGCTGATTGGAAAACGGAAGATATTGTTGGGAAAGATATTGTTGAGAAATCAGGTGGTGTTGTCAAAAGCATTACTCTGACTCGCGGCAAATCGACAACTTCAATAATAAACAAAATCCTTAAAAGATTTTCCCTGCGGGGAAACATCAGGAAATGAAAATCCTTCGTCGAATATTAAAAATCCTGGGGATTATAATCGGAAGTATAGTAGTACTCCTTTTAATCGCCACAATTATAACTCAAACAGGATTTTTCAAAGACCGTCTCCGGGCAATGATTGCCTCAGCCATTTCTACAAATATCAACGGCACACTCCATCTTGGCAAAATCGAAGGCAACTTCCTTACCGGATTCAGAATTGATTCACTGGCAATTTACGATGACGAAGGACCAATACTGCGCGCAGGAAAAATAAATTGTGCTTATGATATCCTTCCACTTGTGAGAAACAAATTATTGATGACATCCATTAAGATTGAACAACCCCGAATAAGGATTATTCGATCAACAGACGGTAAGTGGAATATCGAGAAATTAGTAAAAAAGAGCACGGATACAACTGCTCCGTCTGCAGAATGGGAGTTAAATTTTAAGTCAATAAAAATTACAGGGGGAATGTTCTATTTATACGACTCACTTGCACTTTCTTATCCTTCACACTGGAATCTACCGTCACCTTTTTTTGAATATCACAATTTTTCAGTGAACGATATTGATATCGATTTATATGCGCGCATAAATAAAAACGATATCCGTATTGGAATAAACGATTTTTCCTGTTATTCCCCTGAGTCAGAATTTCATTTAAAAAAATTAAAAGGAGCTTTTAGTGTTGTAACAGATCATGTGGAAGCAAAGGATTTAATAATACAGACCGGGAAATCTTACCTGAAAATAAACGCATACCTGGGTGACATCAATGCTTTCAAGAAGATAAATTTAATCGATCTGGAACATGATTCTCTGTACCTGAATATTCACTCAAGTACGGTTAATCTAACCGAATTAAGAAATTTTATCCCACAAGTCAGATTTCTCAACGGCTCGGCATATATTAATCTTGAAGCAGCAGGAGAATTTGGAAATTTTGTAATCAAACAATTGGATTTGAAAACCTACGAAAGCGAACTCCGATTAACCGGCAACATCCGAAATTTACACCGCCCTGAGATGTTAACACTTGATATAGATATAAATAACGGCAGAATTAATCCCGGAGATGCTTCCAGATTGCTTCCTCCTTTTGGTATACCATCATTTAATCTTGCTAAATCATTTTCAATTAAGGGACATTACAGCGGATATCCAATTGATTTTATTACAAATATTTTGCTTAAGGGAGAAGACGGAGAAATTGATTTCGCAGGCCAGATGAATCTTAAATCAAGTCGGCCCAATTATGCCTTCAAATTCTCTGCAAAAAATTTAGATTTTCACTGGCTTATAAATGACAAAGACTTTCACACCCGGCTCTTTTCCACTGGTGAAATAGCAGGTGAAGGATTTTCAATTAATGATATCACAACGAATATTAATATATCTCTGGATTCCACTTACATCAAGGATAATCTAATAGATAAAGCAATACTTAATATAACTGCTGAACCCAATTACGTGCATGGAAAATTGGCAATATCCTCAGGAAAAGCAAATATAAAACTTGATGCACACACGGATTTCACTAATAAAGAGATTCCTGTTTATACAGGAAATCTTGAACTTTCGTCATTTGATTTATCAAGAATTATTAATGATAGCCGCTACCACAGCGATCTTAATGTTCACGGCTCATTTGGCGGTTCCGGGAAATCGTTCAAAAACCTTAACGCCGTTTTATCACTTAATTTACTGCCATCTCAATTTCATGGTCATGATTTAAAATCTGATACATTGAATCTGATCCTGACCCAACGTGATCCTGAAAACAAATCACTCTCAATTCGTTCTCCAATATTAGATGCAGATTTTACAGGTTTATATGATCTCGAGAATGATATTCCGTTACTAATAGACCGAACAGAAGGTTTAATCCATGTAATTGCGCGGCATACATATCAAAATAATGGCTTGAAAGATCATGGCAAACAAATTTATACCAAAAAACCAAAGAATAGAATGAATTTTGATTATTACCTGAACATAAAAGATCTTGAGCCAATTTCATCCCTTCTTGAAAATATCCCATTTAACGCACGAACCGAAATAAGTGGTGCGGTAATTGGGAATGAAAATCTATTATCACTTTCGTCAACGGGAACTATTAATGAATTTTTTGTCGGGACTACCCGCGGAGGTGTACTCTTACAAAATGGAACTGTGGATATATCAATAGATTCATTATCACCGGTACAAACTCTTGATCATTTCAGTGGTAAGATTGAATTAAGAGCAGACTCCGGGTTAATAAACACAAAAAAGATTGAAAACATAAGAGCACTTATTACATACAATTCATCAAGAAGTAAAAGTGAGTTTTCGTTGACTTATGATTCCTTATACAAATGCTATGCGCTGGGCACAATTTCAGTTCAACCAGCAACTTACGTCTTCGATTTTGATAGTTTAATAGTAATGGTAGGAACGTCGCGCTGGCAAAACCTGCAGGATGTCCAGTTGAGATTAAACAATGACGGCTTTCAAATAATGCATGCGGCATTTGTAAGAAAAGATGAGCAGATTTCGCTTTCAGGAATATTTAAATCGACAGGAGATTTAAACCTCCGAACCAATGTAAGGAATTTCGATCTCTCGGCATTCAATATTTTTATCCACGATAACGGTGAAAATAAACCTGGACTGGAGGGAAAATTAGATATTGATCTTTCTATAAGTGGAACAGACTCATTACCGGAAATTTCCTTGAATGCAATATGTAAAAATACATCTTACAGGAAAAGTCGAATTGGTACAATTACCACAGAAGCAAATTATCGTGATAGTCGTGCAACATTTCTAATTTCAGCATACGAAAATGGCAGCGATTCTCCTCAAAATTTTACACTACGTGGTTTTATTCCAATTAACCTCGGGAAAACTTCAAACGGAGAACGATTCCCGGATTCCGAACAATTAGTAGAACTTATTTCTGACGGGTTTAATTTAGCAGCAATTGATCCGCTTCTTAAAGATTTTGAAAATTTAACTGGCAAATTGACATGTAATTTGATGGTAAGGGGAACCCCGCGCAACCCAGATTTAAGTGGAAAAATGAAATTTGAAGATGTAAAATTTCTTTTCCTTCCAAATAGCATTAACTACATACTGAACGCAGAACTGGAACCCAGTAGAGATAAAATAATATTAAATTCATGTACAATAACAAATCAAAAATACAAAAGAATTTCAGGCACGTCCACATATACTGGCTATATATTAATTCATGATTACAAAGTTACATCCTTTGATATTATTGCACGAGGCCAGATATTATTGATGACTGATGCAACAAAACGGAGCATGCCGGAAATGTATGGTACTCTTTTCGGGGAAACAGGTCCGGACGGTTTATCTATAGCAGGTACCCCATCAAAGCCGGTTCTTTCAGGTACACTTTTTGTACGTGAAGCAAATTTAATTTTTCCCCCAACCAAAACAAGCGAGATTAAGTCGGCATCCAACTTTACACTTCAAAAAATTGTTATCGATGATACTTCAAAGGAACCAAGGGCAAAAGAAAAAATTTCAAAATTCTTTTCTACAGATGATATGCTCGAAAGCGAATGGAAAGGTGATATAGAATCCCCTCTTATTGACCGGCTCCGGTACAATCTTACAATTGAAACACGTGGACCAACTGCATTAAGGATGATTTTCACACCAACGACCGGAGAAGAATTATATGCGGAATTAGAGGGAAATGTTAATGCAATTAATGAAGAGGGTAAACCGACAATTTATGGGACAATAGAGGTAACATCACGTTCTTATTACAATTTCTTTAAAAGATTTGATGCAAAAGGTAAATTAAAATTTTCCGGTCAATGGAATAACCCGGAACTCGATATTGAAGCATCGTATGAGGGATACAAACAGGTAGTTGAACAGAAAACCAGTCAAATTGTAGCAACCGAAACTCAAAGTTTACCCTCAAGTCAATCTTTTAAAGAGCAAAAAGTAATAGTACAATTAAAAATTACCGGCACACGTTATGAACCAAAATTAAACCTGGGTATGAAAGTCCAGTTAAAACCAGGAGAAGAACCTGTGGACTGGTCTACGCAAGCAAAAGGGGGTGATATTCAATCGGATGCCATTTCTTTTATCATAACAGGCAAGTTTCGTGACGAACTAACTTCAAGGGAGCAACAGGAATTTACGGATATTGGTTCATCCACAGGCACCTCTCTGGCATCAAGTCTGGTATCAAGTATTTTCTCAGATGTTTTGAAAAAAGAATTCCCCTTTATACTGCATGCAGATCTTAGTTACCGCGGCGGTAGTATTCAGGAAGGAACCAGTGTTAACGTCACCGCAACAGTCTTAACCGGCTATCTCCGGGCAGGCGGGAAAATACTGAGTGATATTGGCAATATGAACCTCAGTTATCAACTAAACATTGGCGACGTTTTTAAATCACCTTCAATTCGGAATCTTTATCTTGAAATTCAGAGAAAAGTTGAAGGAGACACACCAGAGGATAAAAAATTAACTAACGAAGCCCGACTTTTTTATAAATTTTCATTTTAAAATATGCCGAATAAACCAGCCGAAGTGCTAAAAGAAAAAATTCTTCGTTTTCTTGAAAAACATCCACGGGAACATTTCAAACCCCGTACACTGGCAAGAAGATTAAATATAAAAGGCCAGGATGAATTTCGCAGATTTGTCTCTGCTCTAAATGAACTTTACCAGGCAAGACTAATTTCACGCGAAAGTCGGAAGCGCTACAGCTGTCTTAATGCAACTGCTTCCCAGCATACAGTTGGAATTGTTACAAGATTGGATAATGGATATGGTATGGTTCACACAACGGACGGTACCGGAAGAAGCATCAAAATATCGCCAACATTTCTTGGTACGGCATTGGACGGAGACATTGTCAGAATTGCAGTATTTGCAAAACCACTGTCTACAGGCGATAATTCAAAAAAAACTGAACAAAATCTCGAAGGTGAAGTCGTACAAATCATCAAACGGGGGCAGAATCCCGTTATAGGAACTTTAAAAAAGAGTAAACATTTTTACTATGTTATACCTGACAGAAAAAAAATAAATCAGGATATACTAATACCCGGGGACAAAACAAGTGGTGCAAAACCCGGGCAAAGGGTAAGTGCAGTAATTTCTTCCTGGGATTCTCCCGATGTTAATCCAGAAGGAAAAATTGTTGAAATTTTTGGTCCTGCAGGAGACGTAGAAACCGAAATTTCAGTAATCAGCCGAAAATTTAATTTGCCCATGAATTTTCCAATTTCTGTTACAAATGAAACAGAATTAATACCTTCTAAAATTCCACCGGATGAATATAAGAATAGAGTTGATTTAAGAAACCTTACAACATTCACAATTGACCCCGAAGATGCAAAGGATTTTGACGATGCTGTCTCATTGGAAAAATTGTCTGGAGGTCTTTATCGACTCGGTGTACACATCGCTGATGTTAGTTACTATGTTCGTGAGGGGAGTAAATTAGATAAAGAAGCGCTAAAACGGGGAACAAGTGTTTATCTGGTAAATGGTGTTATCCCCATGCTCCCGGAAAAACTTTCAAACAAAATTTGTAGCTTACGTGAAGGTGAAGATAGGTTAACATATACTGTTTTCATGGACATAAATGAAAATGGAATTATTAAAAATTATAAAATCCTTAAAAGTGTTATAACGAACAAGCGCCGGTTTACATACGAAGAAGTTCAGAAAATTATTGAGACCAACAAGGGACCATTTATTGAAATAATCAAAGAGATGAATCGCCTCAGTAAAATACTTTATCGAAAACGAATTAAAGAAGGAAGTATCGATTTTGAGTCGGCAGAAGTAAAATTTTTATTTGATGAGACGGGTAAACCTGCAGACATTGTAAAAAAAGAAAGACTGGAATCTCACCGCATTATTGAGGAGTTCATGCTCGCAGCAAATCAAACCATTGCAAAACATATATCAGGCAAGACCAGTAGAAATCTGCCTTTTATATATCGGGTTCATGAGCCACCCCCACCAGATAAATTAAGCGATTTTATTGCACTCGTGGAACATCTCGGCTATCACATAAATACCCGCGGTGGAATTACACCCCGGGCACTTCAAAAATTACTTGATGATGTAAAAAACACAGAAGAAGAAAATATAATAAATGAAGTCGCAATCCGCTCGATGTCAAAAGCATTTTATTCAGAAAAAAATATCGGACATTTTGGTTTGGGATTCGCTTATTATACACATTTTACATCGCCTATCCGTAGATATCCCGATTTAGTCATTCACAGACTACTTGGTGAATATGAAAAACCATTAAAGAAAACAAGGCGAGAATACTTGAACACAACACTCCCTGATATTTGCGAACAATCTTCCTATACGGAGCGAATTGCCATGGAAGCAGAACGAGCTTCCATCAGGATAATGCAGGTTGAATATATGAAACGACATATAGGTGCCCAATTTAAGGCAATTATAACAGGTGTGACTGCATTTGGACTTTTTGTTGAAATATCAGACTATCTGGTAGAAGGATTGGTGCATGTAAGAGATATGGAAGATGATTTCTACACATTTGACGAAAAACACCTTGTCCTGGTAGGGAAAAGAAGGAAAAAACGGTACCGATTGGGCGACAAAGTAAATGTTCAGGTTATTCGTGTTGACCCTGAAACACAAAGGATAGATTTTATACTACAGCAATAATAATAATTTAAGACATTGTAATGAAATTATAACCAATCAGACTAAAAAGGAAACCAATTTGGAATTTATTAATGAAATGATCGATTTCCTTATCCATGTGGATGCGCATCTCCGTGTGATAATAGACAATTATGGATTATGGACATATGCTATTCTTTTTTTTATAATCTTTGCAGAAACGGGATTGGTAATTACTCCTTTTCTACCTGGTGATTCTCTCCTGTTTGCAGCAGGCGCATTATCTGCCACCACAACTCTAGATCCCTTCTGGTTATTTATCATTCTCTCTGCGGCTGCTATTATCGGCAACATAACTAATTACTGGATAGGTTATTATGTTGGACCGGGTATAATGCAAAAAGGAAATATAAAATTATTTCGCAAAGAATATTTAGACCGGACACATAAATTTTACGAAAAACATGGAGGCAAGACAATAGTATTCGCCCGTTTCATACCGATAATCAGAACTTTTGCTCCGTTTGTTGCAGGAATTGGTTTTATGTCATACGGACGTTTTATGATTTTTAATATAATAGCGGGAATCGGCTGGGTAGGCATATTTATTTTTGGTGGGTATTATTTTGGAAATATTCCAATTGTAAAAGACAATTTTACACTCGTTATCTTTGCAATTATAATTATATCAGCCATACCACCTGTAGTTGAAGCAATACGTCAAAGAAATTTAATGAAAAAAAAATAAATTCACCTCTGGGGTGGAAACACTACTATTTTCTTCTTCCCCATTCTGCTTTTACGACAGTGTGAATCCCTCCCCGCACATTATAATCTAATTCAACCAACATCCATTTCGGACGCAAGACTGAAACAAGATCATGAAGGATTCTCTGTGTGATATGTTCCTGATACATTCCCACAGATCTGTATGAATACAGATAATATTTAAGAGATCGTAGTTCAATCAGATATTTCCCTGGTATATAATGTATTTGTAGTTTTCCAAAATCAGGTAAGCCGGAATAAGGGCAAACTGACGTAAACTCAGAAGTATCAATATCAATTACAGATACTTTGCCTTCATATTCATAGGGAATAACTTCAAGCACATCAAAGTCAATTGTTTTCGCATCTTGAATATCATACCTGCGATCAAGCCCTTTTAAATTTCTTTGCTTCTTCATATAATTTCCTTTAATTATCGTTTTTGAAATATACTATAAATTTTCTCTATTTTGCAATATTTTAGATAATTTAGACCTTTTGCAAAATATTCTTAAATTGTGAGAAAAATTTCATAGATGTTGACATTCGAGGCTTATTTCTCTATATTTTGCCAGTCAGTATAAAAGATAATAAAAGGAAAGGATTAAGGTGGACGAACAGGTTCAGCCAAAATTTTCAGAAGAAATTGAAAGAAAAGCAGAAGAGTTACGAAAAAAAGCTTTTCAAGATGAATCAAAATATATTGATAATGAATCCTCAAACAGAGCGAAGGAACTTTTTAAAAATCTTCGTGCTAAAGAAGAACAACTAATTGAGGAAAAACTTGCACATATTGAAAATGAAAAACGCAAAGTCGAAGAAGAATTGGCAAACCTGGAATCTGAATTTACTGAAAAAATTCAAACCATAATCGATAAAAAAGCCAAGGTTCGTATAGAATCATTCCAGGAACAACGTCGCCGTGCAGAAGAAGAAAGGAAGAGATTGGAGGAACTTGAGCGACAAAGAGTAGAAGAGGAAGAAAAAAGAAAGAAGGAAGAGGAAGCGAGAAAACTGGAAGAAGAAAGAAAACGGGAAGAGGAAGAAGCTCGTCGTAGGAAAGAAGAAGAAAAACAACAGAAAGAAGAAGAAAAGAGAAGACGGCTTCAGGAAGCGCAACAACGCCGTGAAGAAGAGGAAAGAGCAAAACAAACGGAAAAACAGGAAAG
>Ga0101944_10005276_pt1 | contig 14902 bp, 11 predicted proteins | sample DewCreD2012metaG_FD_75245 | JGI IMG/M metagenome (GOLD analysis project Ga0101944, IMG submission 75245) | Hot spring sediment bacterial and archeal communities from British Columbia, Canada, to study Microbial Dark Matter (Phase II) - Dewar... ...
TGCCGGGATAGACTAGCAGGGCAAGGGCGAGGAGTCCGAGGGCGATCGAGAACCACATGAAGGGGATGAGAGATCCGTGGCCCTCAAAACCGAAGAAGAGGTACAGGAGGCTGGCTTTATGACCGGGTATGCCGCTGTAGAAAGCGGTGAAGAACTCGAGGCCGAGGAAGAACAGGTTGAGGAACATGGCGTAGGCGATGATTTGGGCGAGTTTCTGGACCGGGGCCTTGCCGATCTTGAAATCGGAAACCTTCCTTAGGATGAGGATCATTATAACCAGTAGGGACGGGCCGGCGGCGAAAGCGCTGGCCAAAAAGCGGGCGGCCAGAATGGCGGTGAGCCAGAGGTGGCGTCCGGGAAGGCCAGCGTAGAGGAAAGCCGTCACGGTGTGGATGCTGACTGCCCAGGGGATGGAGATATAGATCAGCGGCTTGACCCAGGCGGGCGGCGGGAGCTGCTTTTTCTCGGCGGAGAGCACGGTCCAGCCGATCACGATGTTGAGGAAAAGGTAGCCCTGCAACACGATGATGTCGTAGAACATGATCGAGTTTGGGGTGGGATAGAGGAAGACGTTGAGCAGACGGAAAGGCTGGCCCATGTCCACGAAGACGAAGAGCATGCACATGGTGCAGGCCGCGACGGCGATGAACTCGCCGAGGATGGTAACCCGGGCGAAGGCCTTGTAGTTGTGGAGGTAGTAGGGCAGGACCACCATCACCGCCGAGGCGGCGACGCCGACCAGGAAGGTGAACTGGGCGATGTAGAAGCCCCAGGAGACATCCCGGGAGAGCCCCGTGATGGTCAAGCCCTTGTTGAGCTGGACCAGGTAGGTCGCAAAGCCCAGCCCGATGAAGACCAACAGGACCGTCAGCCATCGGAAATACTTCTGATCTCCGGTAAACGCCCTCTCAAGCATCTTGCACCCCTTATATGATGTAGTAAACGTTCGGCTCGGTGCCGAGCTCGGTTTTTCGTCGGATGGTGAAGTTGGTGTCGAGCAGCTTCCTGACGGGTGACTTGGGGTCCGTCTGATCGCCGAACACCAAGGCGCCCACCTTGCAAGCCTCGACGCACGCGGGAAGCTGGCCCACGGCCAGACGCTCGTCGCAGAAGCTGCATTTCTCCACCACACCGCGCTCCCTGCCGGGGTACTTGTAGTTCAAATCCTTGATGTACTCCCTGGGCTCGCGGAAGTTGAAGCTCCGGGCACCATAGGGGCAGCCCGCCATGCAGAAGCGGCAGCCGATGCACCGATGGTAATCCATCATGGTGACTCCGTCCGCCCGCTTGAAGGTGGCCTGGGTCGGGCACACCCGCACGCAGGGGGGGTTCGAGCAATGATTGCAAAGGACGATGAAGGGTTTGCCCTTCAGCTTCTCATTGGTGTAGGGGTTTCCCAGCCCCGGAAACGTGTTCTCGTAATGCTCGGTCCAGATCCACTTGATTTCTTCCTCAGGGTCCTCGATGGTCGGCACGTTGTGGACCTTGTGGCAGGCATCCAGGCAGTCCTTGCAGCCCTCCTTGCCCTTCTCCCAGCACTTCTTCATATCGACCACCATGGCCCACTGCTTCCCCTTGAGGGCTTCCGGATGGGGCATCACCTGAGGTTTGCTCCCGGCCGCGATCCCTTTGGCGAGCGGCAGGGCCCCGAGCCCCAAGGCAAACAGACCGCTGACTTTCAGGAACTCTCTTTTGCTCTTTTCCATTACTTGGCCTCCTTCGGAGCAACGTGACAGGTCCAACAATAGGGGATTCCCTGTTCCGTGGGCAATCCTGCATAGTTGTGGCACACGTCACAGAACTGGGACTTGTTGGAGTGGCACTTCATGCACTCGTTCTGGAGGCTCATGAGGTACTGCTTGCCGTCCGGAGCCACGTAGAGCCTCTTGTTGTTGCGCACGACCTCGGTTCGCCAGTCGTTGAGCAGCTGCATGTGGCCCGTGATCATCTCGTCCTTGGGGAGAACACACTGCTTTTCCTTCATCTGATTGATGACCGGCGTATCGATACTGGGCTTGGGCGCTGGAGCCGCCTTGCCCATGTTGTACCAGATGGGCACCGTGACCAGCACGATGAAAATGCCGAGCCCGGCCAGGATGTACTTGCCATTATAGATCTTCATTCTCAGCTTCCTCCATTCCCGCTAGAGGTTCCCCACGGAGATCGGTGGTTCGCTCGGTCTCGCCCTCCATCACGAGAGCGTTGCCCACCAGTTCGTGAACGCCCGTCACGCCGACGCCAGGAACCCAATAGTTCATGAGGGGCGGGAGCACGGCGCGGTCGATGGCGCAAATACAGGCCAGCATGTTGGTGTCGAATTTCTCCTGGGTCCACTTGACGGCGTTGGCCCGCGGCAGACCGCCCCGCATCCGGAGTTCCATGATCTCGTCGGTGTTGAGGCCCGACCCGCTCCCGCAGCAGAAGGTCTGCTCCCGGGTGGTTCCGGCCGGCATCTCGAAGAAGTTGTTGCACACGCTCTTGATCACGTAGCGCGGCTCCTCGAAAAAGCCCATGCCCCGCGACGTGTTGCACGAGTCGTGATAGGTCACCCGCAGGTGGTCGTTGCGGGACGGGTCGAGCTTGAGCTTGCCGTTCTTGATGAGGTCCGCCGTGAACTCCACGATATGCACCATCTTGGTGGACCTGGCGTTCTCGAACTTCGTTCCCGTGATCGGGGAGACCGGCTCCTCCAGGAAGTCGGCTGGGCCGGTCATGGTGTCCATGTACTGGTTGATGACCCGCCACATGTGGCCGCACTCGCCCCCCAGGATCCACTTCACGCCCAGTCGCTTGGCCTCGGCGTACATCTTGGAGTTGAGGCGCTTCATCATCTCGTGGGACGTGAAGAAGCCGAAGTTGCCGCCCTCGGAGGCATAGGTGGACCAGGTGTAGTCGAGACCGATTTCATGGAACAGCATGAGATAGCCCATGAGGGTGTAGGTGCCGGGATCCGCGAACACGTCACCCGAGGGCGTGATGAAAAGAATCTCGGCGCCCTTGCGGTTGAAGGTCGGCTCCACGCGCACCCCGTTCACGGCCTCGATCTCATCCACGAAGAACTCGATCATGTCCTTGAAGGCGTGGGGCTGGATGCCCAGATGGTTTCCGTTGTGATAGCAGTTGGCCACGGGACCCATGATCCAGTCGATGTTGAGCCCGAGGAGGTTCAGGAGCTCGCGGCCGATGATGGTGATTTCCGCCGTGTCGATGCCGTAAGGACAGAAGACCGAGCATCGGCGGCACTCGGTGCACTGGAAAAAGTACATGAACCACTCTTTGACCACGTCCTCGGTGAGTTCCCGGGCGCCGGCCATCTTGCCCATGATCTTTCCGGCCAGCGTGAAGTCCTTACGGTACACCGACCGCAGCAGCTCCGCCCGGAGCACCGGCATGTTCTTGGGATCGCCCGACCCGATGTAGAAGTGGCACTTGTCCGCGCAGGCGCCGCAGCGGACACAGATGTCCATGAATATCTTGAGGGACCGAAATTTATCCAGACGCTCCCGCATGCCATCGAAAATGATTTCCTTCCAATTGGAGGGCAGTTTCCAATCCTCGTCCAGCGGAGACCATTCCCTGGGGTTGGGCATCCCAACCGCCTCGACATTCTTGGCCTTTCCCGGATAGGCGAAGTTTCCCGGCCTGAAGACCGCCGGCGTGTCCCACCAGGGGGTCTTGGGCAGCGTGTAATCGATCACAAGATCTTTAGCTTTGGGAATTGCAGCCATTTTTACTCCTTGTCCACTGGTAGTCCGGCTTCGATCATCTTTTCCCTGAAGTGGTCTTCATACTCGGCGTATGTATGGGTCTTCACGGGATAGTCCCAAGGATTGATGTGCCTCTTGATGCGGTTGTCGTTGGGAAGGTTCCGGGTGGGGCTCAGGAACACTCCCCCAAGGTGCATGAGCTTGCTGAAGGGGAAGTAGGCGAACAGCGTACATACCAGGAGCAGGTGGATGTAGAAGATCACGCCGATTCCCTCGGGAACCTTGGGCTGGAAGGCGACGATGCTGAGGGCCAGCTCCTTCACCTTGGTGAGGTCCACCTTGATGAAATAGCGCATGAGGATGCCGGTGATGCCCATTCCCAGGAGCACGAAGAGCGGAAAATAGTCCGCCGGCAGGGAAATGTACTTGAGCTGGGGAATGACGACCCTGCGGATGAAGAGGTAAGTCACGGCCGCCACGAAAACCAGGTCGGTGAGGTAGATCCCCGGGAGCCCCAACTGGAGGAAGCCGTCGGCGCGGTCCAGACCGTGGATCAATCCGGGAACGGGCTCCAGGAAGAACCTCAGGTGCCGCACGAAAATGACCAGGAAGGAGTAATGGAAAGCCAGGGCCGCCAGCCAGAGCCAAATCTCCCAGCGGTACCCGAGCTTGGGGCCTTCCCGCAACTCCAGCTTGGTGTTGCGAAACAGCGACCGGAAGGTGAGGACTTCCAGCGCCATGCGGCCGATGGTCTGCAACGTCGTGGTGGGGTTGTCCAGTTTGTTCTGTTTGATCCAGGGAAAAGACATCTGCTGGCCAGCCGTTGTCGTGATGCGGAAGGGGACCGGTGACCTGGCCCAACCGAGGATCCGGTATATGAACCCTCCCAAAAATGTGAAGATGGCGATGTACGGTACGACCACTCCGAAGAAGTAGGTCATGCCTGCCACCTTCACGCCCACGAAGGCCGCCGCAACAAGCGCCAGAACTATGCCTAAGGAGAACTCCATGCCCATGTAACCATCCCTCTTTTTGAAACATTTGTGGTTGTCAAGCGTCGCTCTCTCCCGACCCCTCCTCCGACTCCGGGATTTCCGCCAGCAGATTGGCTCGCTGGAGAAGTCGGAAGGACCTGTTCTTCACCTCGTTCACTCTGAGCTCGTACAACTTTTCACGACAATCCGAATACACGTTGAAGGCAAGCAGTGCCATCTCGTCGATCTTCTGCTCGAATTCGTCCAAATCATCCTGGGAGATCAGGTTCGTCCAGGCCTCCTTTTTCGACTTTTCTCGAATGATATTTTTCAAGAGAAAAACAAAGGCAATGGCTTGGGCGGGCGAAAATTCCTGAACGGCCCTGATGCGGATGATGAGATCCAGGTAAGTGCGCATCCTTTCGGGGTGCAACTCTCCAGCCAGTTCACCGTAGACTCCCTCAAGACCCTGCCGAAGCGTGTGGCCCACGGGGTTGGAAAACTGGTTCTTCTCTTTAAGCAACCGGCTGGCTGTCTCTGGATTGTAAGTCTCGAGGATCATACGAAACCACTGGTTCAGGATGGCATCCTGTTCCTGCTTCAACAACTTGGAAACCTGCATGCTGACAAGACCTTTCCATAACGTTCGTTGATAGGGTTCCTCGCCTCCCGTCATCCCCCCTTTCCCCTTGAAGAAATCCCCCCTGAACTGAGCAAACCCCACCCGCCTCCGCCAAGTGATTAGGCAAAAGACCACAGGCGAAACAAATTTGTGAATGTGAGCACGTTAGACGAATTGAAAATGCAAGTCAAGATACAAACAAAACCACTGCCATTTGGGGGCTGGCGCAACCGCGAAGGCATCAAATCTTGACAAAGCGCACCGACTGCGGTTCATAGTTTATCGATTTCATCACGGCAAGACAACAACGGATCGTTCGCGGAGAACAGCGCCCATGATCAAATACTGCGGCATCAACCACCTGGCCATGGCCACACGGGACATGGACCGCACCATCCGGTTCTGGCGGGATCTTCTGGAGATGCGCATCGTGGCCGGCCTGGGAAAGCCCGGTTATCGGACCTATTTCCTGCAGATTTCGCCCACGGACATGATTGGGTTCTTCGAGTGGCCCAACGTGGAGCCGGTTCCGGAAAAAGACCATGGATACCCGGTAAACGGCCCCTTCATCTTCGATCATGTCTCCATCGGCGTTGAAACCCAGGAGGATCTCTGGATCCTCAAGGACCGCCTGGAAAACGCGGACTTCTGGGTCTCCGAGGTGGTGGACCACGGGTTCATTCATTCCATCTATGCCTTCGACCCCAACGGCATACCCATCGAGTTCAGCTGGAGCGTCGATGGCGTCGACCTGCGCGCCCATCCCGTGATGGTGGACTCGAGCCCCTCGTCGGTCACCCTCGAGGGTCCCGAGCCCAATCCCGGGACCTGGCCACCGGTCGAGAAACCCACTCCGCACGAGGAGCGGCGCATCTACCCGGGCGAGGGCGCCGAGCTCACGGCGGGCGTCAAGCGCAACTGGTTCAAGGACCTTCCGTGATCACCCTGGTCCTCACGGAGAAGCCTTCGGTCGCCAGGGACTTCGCCAAAGCGCTCGGGGCCGGCGGCCGCCGGGACGGCTATTTCGAGGGCGAGGGCTACGTCATCACCTGGGCGGTGGGGCATCTTCTCGAGCTTGCCGAGCCCAGGGACTATGACCCAAAATGGTCCCGATGGAGGATGGACACCCTGCCCATCCTCCCCGAAAAGCTTCGCTACAAGCCCATTTCAAACACCGAAAAGCAGCTCAAGATCGTTCAGAAGCAGCTCGGGCGCAACGACGTCAGCCAGGTGGTCATCGCCACGGACGCGGGTCGCGAGGGTGAAGTCATCGCTCGAACCATTCTGCACTCTGTTGGTGATTTCAGCTTCGAGCGGGCTTTGCGGTTCTGGACCTCCCAGGCCCTGACGCCCCGCGTGGTGAGGGAAACCCTGGACCAGCTCCGTCCCGCCGCCGATTTTGACCGCCTCTGGCACGCCGGCCAGGCCCGCCAGTTCGCCGACTGGCTCGTGGGCATGAACCTCTCGAGGGCGGCCACCCTGAAATTCGGCAGCCACCGGGATGTGTATTCCGTCGGGCGGGTTCAGACGGCGGTCCTGGCCCTCCTCGTGGACCGGCGACGGGAGCGGGAGCGCTTCGTCCCCCAGCCCTACTGGCTGCTCCGCGCCGTTTTCGAGAACCCCAAGGGAACCTGGAGCGGGTCCTGGTTTCGCAAGGACCAGACCCGGCTTGAGGACCACGATCTTGCTGAGCGGCTGGCAGCCCTGGTTTCAGGCCACACGGGCCGGGTGACCTCCGTCAAGCGTGAGCAAAAGCGACAGGCCCCGCCCCTGCTCTTTTCCCTGACGGACCTGCAGCGCGAAGCCAACGCCAAGTTCGGTTTCACCGCCAAACAGACCCTCGACATCGCCCAGAAGCTCTATGAAGACCGTAAATGCCTCTCCTACCCCCGGACGGATTCGCGGGTGCTTGGCTCTCGCAACGTGGATCTCGCGCGGCAGACGATAGAGAAGCTCTCAACGGCCTACCCGGACCTCTTCTCGGGCCATGATCCCAAACTGGTGAGTGCCTCAAACAAACGGGTCTTCAACGATGCCAGGCTGACGGACCACCACGCTCTCATTCCCCTCGCCCCTATCCCCGAAGGGGCATCACCGCCGGAGAAGCGCATCTACGACCTGGTGCTCAGGCGCTTCGCCGCGGCCTTTCATCCAGACCACGAATACGAGGCCACCGAGATCATCACCGAAGTTACCGGGGAGACTTTCCGAACCAGGGGAAGCCGGCCCCTGAAACCTGGCTGGAAGGCGGTCCACGGGAGCGACTCCTCCGCGAAGACAAGGGCCGGCAGCGAATCCGGCGAGGTGGAGGAGGAGAATCTGCCCCCTCTGGAAAAAGGCGATGAAGCCCGCGTGGTCCAGGCAGAGCTGGACGAGAAGATGACGCAGCCTCCGCCTGAATACACGGAGGCCCTGCTCCTCAAGGACATGGTCAATCCGTCGCGCTTCGTCACCGAGGAAGAGCTGCAAAAGATCTTCAAAGGCGAAGTGGGGCTGGGGACCCAGGCCACCCGGGCCCAGATCATCGAAACCCTCATCCTCCGCCAGTACGCAACTCGGGCGGGAAAGGCCATCGCCGCCTCCGACAAGGGCTGCTTCCTCATCGATCAGCTCAGGCGGTTCGAGAGGGCCAGGGCTCTGGCCAGCCCCGAGGAGACCGCCCGCTGGGAAATGGAGCTCGAAAAGATCGCGCAGGGCATGGGTCGGCCCGAAACTTTCCTTGAAGCGGTTCGAGCCTTCGTTGAGGCAGGTGTTCAGGAGCTCAAGTCGACCTCGCCCGCGGTCCGCACTGTCCAACGGACCATCGGAGCCTGCCCGGCCTGCGGGGGGGAGATCATCGAGGGCCGCAAGGGGTTCGGATGCGCGAACTGGCGCCCCAAGGACGGCGGGTGCCGCTTCGTCATCTGGAAGGAGATTTCCGGGCGCCACATCGATGCGGACACGGTCCGTCGGCTCTTGAGGGGGGAAACCGCGGGGCCCCTGATCTTCAGGGACAACGACGGCCGCGATTTCTCCGCGTCCCTCATCCTGGAGCGCCGGGACGAGGCGGGTCAAACCGCGGCATCATGGGCGGCACGGCTCATCCGCTCCGAGACTCAGCCTTCGGGAGGCCGTGCCGACGAGGGCGGCTCACCGCCGCCCTCCCCCCTGGAGGTCGTCGGGAAATGCCCCAAGTGCGGCGGCCAGGTCATCGAAGGGAAAAAGGGCTACGGCTGCGCCAATTGGCGGCCCGAGAACGGGAAGTGCTCCTTTGTCATCTGGAAAGTCGTCGCGGGCAAGACACTCACCCGTAAAGCCGTCACCGATCTCCTGAAAAAGGGTGAAACGGCACTGGTCAGAGGCTTCAAATCCAGGAACGGCAAGAAGTTTTCGGCGAAGCTTCGCCTGGAAGGCGCGGATTTCCGTACCGTCTTTGTCATGGGAGATTCAGCGGAGTCCAGGGAGGAGTGACCCTGCCCGCATGAGTTTTTGGTTTCTGGTTTCTGGTTCGAAACCAGCCCCGGCGGGGTCGTGATCCAAAAATGGAGTGTGACGATGCAGTTGAAATGGATTGCCCTGGCCGCTCTTGTCCTCGCCCTCGGTGGAGCGGGCAACGCTCAGGAAAACGAGGAGACACCCCTCGCTCCCCCGTCTTCTCCCCGCAGACTTCCCCTCGTCCTGGCGGACAAGGCCGAGGACGGTGCACAGCTGTCCGTGACCCAGCACTCCATTGTGAGCGACACCGTGCTGCCCTACACGGCCGTGGCCGGATGCCTGCCGATCAAGGACGACCGGGGCCGGACGACGGCCGAAGTCTTCTTCGTCGCCTACGAACGGGACGATTTGGGTGAACCGGCCGAGCGTCCCCTCGGCTTCGTCTTCAACGGCGGGCCCGGAGCGTCTTCCCTCTGGCTCCACATGGGCGCCATCGGACCCAGGCGCGTGGCCCTGGACTCGGCAAAGTCCGAATCAGCGGGCGGCGAGCCCAGCCTGGCGGACAACGGGCTCTCCTGGCTGCATTTCATGGACCTCGTGTTCGTGGACGCCGTCGGGACGGGTTACAGCCGCCCGGCTTCGGAGCAGGACGCCGGATCGTTTCATTCCACCCGTGAAGACATCCGGGCCATGTCCGAATTCATCCGCCGTTTCGTCACCCGTTTCAACCGGTGGCCGTCCCCTAAGCTCATCGTCGGGGAGAGCTACGGGACCATCCGGGCCGCCGGCCTGACCCACGATCTCTTCGAGAGCTATGGGATGGAGATCGATGGACTCGTTCTCGTTTCGCCGGCCCTCAGCCTGCCGGTCATCACCTTCGGGCCCGGCAACGACCTCCCGTTCGCACTTTTCGTACCGTCCTACACAGCATCGGCCTGGCACCACGGGAAGCTTCCGGCGGATCTGCAGAAGAACCTGGCCGACGCGCTCAAGAAATCCGAGCAGTGGGTCCAGCAGGAATACTGGCCCGCCCTCGTGAAAGGCAACTCCCTTTCGGAATCCGAGTGGACCCGGGCGGCCGAGGGACTGGCACGATTCACCGGCCTGCCCCAGACCCTGGTGGAAAGGTGCCGCCTGCGCGTGGATCGGGTGGACTTCCAGGGCGAGCTCCTCCGCGACCGTAAGCTCCACGTCAGTCTCTTTGACGGGAGGCTCGCCACTCCAAGGGCCCCTTCCTCCCCTCTCGAGGATCCTGGACTTCAGCTGACCATCGGACCCCTGGTTTCCTCCCTGCTCCATTACCTAAAGGATGAGCTCAGGTTTGACATGGATCGCCCCTACCGGTTCTTTTCGGAAGCGGTGAACAGGCAGTGGGATTGGGATGCTTCCCTCGCGGGGGCGAATACCGGGCTGGAGATGCTCCAGAAGAGCATGAACCGAAACCGTAGACTAAGGGTCTTCGCGGCGGCGGGGATCTACGATCTCGCCACGCCACATGCCTCCACCCGTTACACGCTCAATCACCTGGCCATCGATCCGGCCAGGCAGAAGGACATCGTTCTGAAGAATTACGAGTGTGGCCACATGCCGTACCTGGACACGACCGTCCTCAAACAGTGGACTACCGATGTATCGGAGTTCGTGAAGGGCACGCTTCGCGGGCCGGCCGCCAAACCATGATGGACCACCGCGCCCGCGGCCCATCGACGTCATCGCCGACTCTGAAGGTATGCAAGGCCCCGAGGGTCCTTGCCGGATCGGCTTTTTTTCCTCGTGATCCCAAGCCCGCTGGAAAGCCGGCTATATCGTGCTTATCTGCTTTGGGTGACTGTAATGAAATGAGACGGGGATGAGCCTGCCATGGTGAAGATTCTTGCAATTCATGGAAGTCCTCGGCGCAAGGGCAATACGTCCGAACTGCTTCGGGAGGCCGTTCGGGGAGCCCGTGATGAAGGCGCCGACGTCGAGGAGGTGGTGCTCAGGGACCTCAAGATTTCCCCCTGCCTCGAAATCTACGGGTGCAAGAAAGCCGGGCGATGCGCCATCCAGGACGACTTCCAGCCCCTCTACGACCGGCTCCTGGCCTGCCGGGGCCTGATGCTCGCCTCGCCCATTTTCTTTTACTCGGTGAGCGCCCACACCAAGAGCATGATCGACCGCTGTCAGTCCCTCTGGGTGAAGAAATACTGGATCGACCAGTCCAAAATGGTACTTCGCGAGCCGCGGCGCCGGGGTCTCTTCATCTCCGTGGGCGCCACCAGGGGCCCCAGGCTCTTTGACGGGACCCTCCTCACCCTCAGGTACTTCTTCGACGTGCTCGACATGGAGCTCTGGAAAAGTCTGCTCTATCGGGGTCTCGACTTCGAAGGCGATATCCACAAGCATCCCGAGTATCTTGAAGAGGCGTATCAGGCCGGTCGGGACCTGGCTCGAGCCATCCGCCAGTCCGAGCAGGAAGCGGGGCCAGCCCAGTGAAAGATCTCCACGGCGGGGCGAATCCCGCCGATCCCGGCGAATCCTCGAATACGACCCCCTGGCGATCGTTCAGTATTATCAAGCTCTATTTCCGCGAACACTGGGGACGCCTCGCCGTGGGACTTGCGGCCCTCGTCGTGGTGGACCTCCTGCAGCTATTCATCCCGAGGATCATCAAGGAGGTCGTCGACGACCTGCAGGAGGGGCGCGCCACCGACTCCGGACTCCTCCGTTATGTCGTCGTCATCATTCTACTGGCCCTGCTCATCGGCGTGCTCCGCTACGTCTGGAGAGTACTGCTCCTCGGCTTCTCCCGCATGCTGGAACGGGATCTCAGGAACCGTTTCTTCGATCACCTTCTGCAGCTGGACCGCGCCTTCTTCCAGCGAAAGACCACGGGCGAGGTCATGGCCCTCGCCACCAACGACCTGTCGTCCGTGCAGCTGGCCACGGGCATGGGCGTCGTGGCCGCGGCAGACGCCGTTTTCATGGGCATCGCCGCTTTCGCCTTCATGGCCTGGATCGACCCGCTGCTGACCATCGTCGCCATTTCCCCCATGCCCATGCTGGCTCTCCTCACCCGCATCCTCTCGTCCCGGCTGCACCAGCGCTTCAGCAGGGTGCAGGAGCAGTTTTCCCACATCACGGAATTCGCCCGCTCCACGTTTTCCACCATTCGAATCGTCCAGGCATACAATCAGGAAAAACCCCAGGCTGAAAGGTTCGACGCCATGGGCCGGACCTATGTGCGGGACAACCTCCGGGTGGCGGCGATCTACGGAACCCTGTTCCCCATCTCCGGTTTTATCGGCAACATCGGCCTCCTCCTCGTCCTGGCCCTTGGAGGGCGCATGACCATCCAGGGCGCCATCACCACCGGCGACCTGGTGGCCTTCATCAACTACCTATACCTCATGACCTGGCCCATGATGGCCCTGGGCTGGGTGGCCGACCTTTTCCAGCGCGGGATCACCTCCCTCAACCGCATCGACATCCTGCTCCAAGAGAAGCCGATGCTGACGGACGGACGCGGGGAGGCCGCGTCCCCCATCCTCGAGGGAAATATTGAGATCCGGGACCTGACTTTCACCTATCCCCGGCAGGACCGGCCCACCCTCGAGCACATCGAGCTGGAGATTCCCGCCGGCACTTTTCTGGGCGTGGTGGGCAGAACCGGGGCGGGGAAGACCACGCTCTGCCACCTTCTGGCCCGCCTCTATCCCGTGGCGGACGGAACCATCCTGATGGACGGCATGGATGTCAACGCCATCTCCCTCGCCGACGTACGGGGGGCTCTGGCCTACGTGCCCCAGGATGTCATCCTGTTTTCAGAGACCATCGCGTTCAACATCGCCATGGGCAAGTCCGACGCCTCCATGGAGGAAATCGAAGGGGTGGCCAGGGCCGCCGCCATCCACGAGGAGATCGTGCGAATGAAGGACGGCTACCAGACCCGCATCGGGGAGAGAGGGGTGAAGCTCTCGGGAGGGCAGCGCCAGCGGCTGGCCATCGCCCGCGCCCTCCTCCTCGACCGACCCATCATCATCATCGATGACGGCCTTTCGGCGGTGGACATGGAGACGGAGCAGGCCATCCTGCGCTCCATCGCCGGGCATCTCCGGGGGAGAACCGCCATCGTCGTCTCACACCGGGTGGCCCCACTGGAGGATGCTCACAGCATCGTCGTCATGGATCGGGGAAGGGTCGTGGCCCGAGGGACCCACGCGGAGCTCCTCCGGTCGAGCAGCTATTACCGCACCATCCACGAACAGCAGACGCGGAACGAGCCATGAACCACGACTACGGATACTTCGAGGACGACCACCTGGGGCAGGTCAGCGACCTGCGCCTCTGGCGCCGCATCGTGCGTTTCATCGGCCCCCAGTGGCGTTGGGTGATCCTTTCCATCGTCCTTTCGTCCGTCATCACCGTCACGAGCCTGGCCCTGCCGCGCATCGTGCAGCTGGCCCTGGACGGATTCATCGTGAACGTCGACCTTGACACACTGGAAAGACTGAGCGGCGTCACCAGGCTGGCCGGCGCTTTCCTTCTGGCCATCGTCATCGGATTCATCGCCAATTTCTTCCAGGTCCTGGCCCTGGAATGGGCCGGGCAGAACGCCATGCACGACATGCGTCAGAGCCTCTTTGCACACATCATCGAACTCGATCTCCGGTTTTTCCACACCCGTCCCGTCGGTCGGCTCGTCACGCGGCTGACCAATGACATTCAAAACATGCACGAGATGTTCACCTCGGTCATCGTGACCCTCTTCAACGACGGGGTCCGGCTGGTCGGAATTCTTGCCATCATGTTCTGGATGAATTGGCGCCTGGCCCTGGTGCTCTCGGCCACCTTTCCCGTCATGCTGGTGATCACCCTCTGGTTTGGGCGACTCAGCCGCGACGCCTTCCGGGAGATCCGTTCGAAGCTGGCCGGCATCAATGCCTACATCCAGGAATCCGTCACGGGGATCGCCATCATCCAGCTCTTTCTGAGGGAAAAGGACTCCCTCGCCCGGTTCCGCCGGCTGAACGAGGATTACTTCAAGGCAACCTTCACCCAGATCCGAATCTTCGGGGTCTTCATGCCCCTCATCGACTTGATGAACGCCCTCGCCCTGGCCCTCATCATCTGGCACGGCGGCGGCCAGGTCGTCCGGGACCACATGACCATCGGGATCCTGACCGCGTTCATCGCCTACATGCGGCTCTTCTTTCAGCCCCTGCGGGAGCTCTCCCAGAAGTACTCCATCGTGCAGTCGGCCATGGCCTCGGCCGAGCGCATATTTCAGATGCTTGAAACCCCCAGGACCCTCACCTGGCCCCCGGAGGCATCATCGCCTCATGAGGTTCGCGGGCACATCGTATTCGATAACGTCACCTTTGAGTATGAGCCGGGCCGGCCCGTTCTCCGCCACCTCTGCTTCGACGTGAAGCCAGGAGAGACCCTGGCCATCGTGGGAGCCACGGGCTCCGGAAAGACCAGCATCATCAATCTGCTGGAGAGGTTTTACGACCCTCTGGAGGGATATGTGAGGCTTGACGGGCGCGACCTGCGAGACCTGGACCTCCACTGGATCCGGGACCGGATCGGCTTGGTCATGCAGGACGTGCTCATCATCCCGGGAACCGTGAGGGAAAACATCCTGCTGGACCGGGATCTGGACGACGCCGAGCTGGACGAGATCGTCCGTCTTTCTCAGCTGAGCGAGGTGGTGAAGTCCCTTCCCGAAGGTCTGGAGACGCGGATCGGAGAAGGGGCCATGGACCTGTCGGCAGGACAGAAGCAGCTCCTGGCCTTCGCCCGGGTCCTGGCCAGGAACCCACGCATCCTGGTGCTGGACGAAGCCACGGCCAACGTGGACACCGAAACCGAGATGCTCATCGAACAGGCCATCGAGCTCATCATGGCCCGTCGAACCAACATCGTCATCGCCCACCGGCTGTCCACCATCCGGCGGGCCGACCGGATCCTCGTCATGGACCACGGGATCATCGCCGAACAGGGGACGCACGAAGAACTCATGAACCGGCGGGGCCTTTACTACCACCTGCGGACGCCGCGGAACGGCGCGGCTTGAAAGAATATGGTTCATCGCAGATTAGCGTGAAGTTCGTTCCCTCTCCCTCAGGGAGAGGGCTAGGGTGAGGGGAGATCTTGATTCTGTAAGCCCCCCTCACCCCGACCCTCTCCCCCCGAAGGGTGGA
>Ga0101944_10005277_pt1 | contig 14900 bp, 11 predicted proteins | sample DewCreD2012metaG_FD_75245 | JGI IMG/M metagenome (GOLD analysis project Ga0101944, IMG submission 75245) | Hot spring sediment bacterial and archeal communities from British Columbia, Canada, to study Microbial Dark Matter (Phase II) - Dewar... ...
GGTCGATCCCCGGATTCGCCGCGCTGATGCCATTGATTCCCAAACTAAAGTGTCTTGCGATATCCGGCAACGTATCTCCCTGTTGCAGCTTCATAAACGCCAGGCGGCCCAGGACATCCTCGTCCTTTTCGACGATAAAATCATTTACTTCAATCTTCTCTTCCAGACGGCTCGGAGGCGGCAAGGGTTCTTCCGGCTTCATTTTGAGTTGAGCACAGCCGTACAAAGCTGCCATGAATATTATCGGTATAACAATATGCTTCATGAGAATCGCACGCATTCGCTGAGGATATACGTTTCTTATACACTGTTTGACATCTCCTTTTCAAGTTAGCCGCGGCATCGCATGGCAGAAACGTCCGGCGGACACACGCTATTTGATCCCTTCGATACAGCTATCCGGCATGAGGAAACGCCCTCAAAAATATTTTTTCTATCCACAGCAAGAAATGTGAAAAACGGCAAGAAATGTGAAGCACCCTCTCCCGTGCTCTGGAATAATTTCTCTCATCTTACACCAAAGGAGGGAACAAAAATGGAAGCACACAGACATAGGGAGGGCACGATGATGCAAAAAAATCTCGCTGCATGGTGGTGTACAACTTTTCTCTTCATTCTGCTGGTCTTGCCCACATTTCTCTTTGCTTTCACGAGCGACGCACTTTATGATGCTGCAGGATTTGATCCCAATAGAGAAACAGTATCAACCATGCCGGCAGAGCATATTGATCCCTTTACCGGTGGGCTCACGCTCAGTCACGAAGATATGAGGCTGCCCGGTAATGGAGGATTCGATCTCATCATCCAGAGGACGTTCAACTCCAAAAATGTCTGCTCCGGGTGGACATGTATCGGCAGCGCCTGCACGTGCAGCAAAGGCGAGAATACCTGGCTGGGATATGGCTGGACACTACATTTCGGACGACTGTTTAAATCCAGCAATGTGAATATCAATCACTTTGTCGAAATGCCGGATGGTTTTCGACGCGTTGCGTACAAGACAACCGGCACAACAAGCTTCATAACAAAGGATTACGCGCTCTTGGACATCGGTTCGAGCAACGTGCTGACCCTATCAAACGGGACGAAGGTATACTACGGGCAGGCCGGGCCTCCGCATCCGAACTTTCCCCAGCATAGCATCTATTACGCGAATAGGCTGGTAGACGTCAATGGCAACACAATTACCATCTCATACAAATCATCGGGGAGCAATCTGATTTCTTACATTACCGACTCTGTAGGAAGAAGGATCGATTTCGTCACCTCGACGATCAACGGTGCAACGAGATTGACGGCCATTTCAGGCCCCGGGGTAAGTATTACCTATACCCATCAGCCCCTTACCGCCGTTTTCGATACCCTGCTGACCAGGGCCCACCTGCCTGTGGGCAATCCGTGGGAATACACGTACAGCAATCTCGAACTCCAGAGCGTTAAGAGCCCTCACGGAGGAATGGTGACCTACTCATATAATTTTTCGAATGTGAATGCGTGCGGCACCACTTTGACCTACCGAACCGTCGTGCAGAAAGTATCCAGTGGGCGAAATGTTCCATCCGGAACGTGGAACTTCTCATATTCCCAGGGAACAAACGGCGAATATACCCAAATCAGCGACCCATGTGGCCGGATCATCAAATTCAGCCATTACGGGTACGGAAGCAGCCTGAGTACGGGGAACATATGGAAGCTCGGCCTTCCTAAATCAAAGGAGGTAGTCGGTGAAGAGACGATAACCTATGACTGGACGAAATCCCCTCCGATTTCGGCGGATGACTACGTAGCGCCGTATTGCGGAAGAGATAGCGATGTCTATGCGCCTCTCATGACAATAAAAACAATCCTCAGAGACGGCAAGACATATACCACGACCTACGGCAACTACGACAGCTTCGGAAACCCCCAGTCGGTGCGGGAGACAGGCGACAGGAACAGAAACACCAGCATAGCTTACTGGTACAATACCTCAAAGAATATCGTCCGGCAGAAGCCTTCCTCGGAAACCATCTCGGGAGGATTCCCGGGCACATTCACAACCACGTATTCGTATGACGGAAACGGCAATCTGACGCAGATGAACAAATTTGGGATAATAACCAATTATTCCTACTACAGCAACGGTAATACATACTCTTCAACCGACGCGAACGGGAATACGACCTCATACCAATGGACAAATGGGAAGATATCGAAGATAATCAATCCCATCTATACGGTGTCCCGCTCGATAAATAGCAATGGCACCATGGCCAGCGAAACCAATGGAAGAGGGCATACGACATCCTACACCTATGACGGGAATCTGAGAGTGAGGAAGATACAGCCGCCTTTGGGTAATCCAACGGATTACACGTATCCGGCAGACAATTCATACCGGATGGAGCGCAGGGGTGAGTATTACCTGTATCATTTTCTTGACGGGTACGGAAGGCCATCCGGGACATATGACAGCAGAGGCGTGAGCACGGCTATCGTTTTTAAGACATGCGGGCCAAAATACTATACAGCCTCGAATATCGGTGATACGTCCTACTATGACAACTTCGGGAGAGTCACACAGGTATACCATAAGGACAACTCGAGGATCACCTACGCATATGCAGGAAGCAGTGTAACCACTACAGATGAGGCATCCAATATAACATCTCTCACGTACCATGCATTCGGGAGTCCCGATGAGAAATACCTCATTTCCGTCAGAGACTCGATCGGCACCACAACTTCCTATGACCGAAATATCCTCGGAAGCCTCACCCGGATCACCCAGGGCTCAATCGTGAGGAGCTATACCTATGACACGAAGAATTTCCTGACTGGAGAAACGCACCCTGAGTCGGGAACGATCACCTACGCCCGCGATAATGTCGGCAATGTTACTGCCAAGACTGATGCCCTGGGCACAAAGTATTTCACGTATGACAGGCTGAACCGCCTCACAAAAGTCCAATATGGTTCAGATATCCAATACTTCGATTACGACAAGGCCGACAACAGAATCGGCTCGACCACATCTGCGGCGGATATCGATTACATATACGATAGCGCAAATCGTCTGACCCATAAAACTGCGTTGATCGCCGGGAAAACGTACACGACCCGATACGATTATGACAATAACGACAATGTTACTCAGCAATACTATCCGACGGGCACATGGATTTCCTATTCCTATAATGGCAATAATCAGGTCACCTATATGACGGGGTTCGGCGGCACGGTATCGGCAGTCAACTACAATACGGCGGGATTGCCGATATCTTACACCTATTCGAACGGGAAAACGACGGCCATTTCCTATAACGATCGGAATCTGACCACGCGGATTTCAGCAAGCCCGATCTTTGATAACGGTTACAGCTATGACAGCAGAGGCAACACCCTGAGTGTGACGAACTATCTGGACAGCACCAGAAACCAGACATTTACCTACGACAGCCTCAGCAGGATTACCGGATTCAGCGGCCCCTGGGGCGCCGGCACGTTAACCTATGATGCAGCCGGCAACCGACTGAAAAAAAATGTCGGCTCCGCGTCAACCACATACAGTTACACCGGCAACAGACTCAGTTCTGCCTCCGGAGGAGATGCTTCTATTTACTCCTATAATGGCTACGGCAGTGTGACAGGCATAACGAGAAATGGAATAACCTACACCCTCTCCTACGATTCCATAAATAACCTGAAGAATTTCAAATCGGGAAGCGTTTCACTTGCGGATTTCGGCTACGATGCCGACGGCATGCGAGTGACAAAGATCGCAAATGGGAAAACGGTGGTATACCATTACGATTCAGAAGGCCGGGTCATTTCCGTGACAGACGGTGCAGGGACGTTCATAGCCGATTACATCTACCTGAATGGAAAACTCGTGGCAAAAAGATATCCCGCTGGCTTATACTTCTGTTATACGGACCCGGGGGGAACAATCATGGCGATGACCAATACGAGCGCCGGCATCGTGTGGAAGGCTGATTATAAGCCATTTGGCGAGGAGCAGTCGGTTTCGGGAACGATCGAAAATAATGACAAGTTCACGGGGAAAGAGAAGGATAAAGAGACAGGATTGTATTACTTCGGTGCGCGGTATATGAGACCCGAAATCGGGAGATTTTTGGCAATCGACCCGCTTGGCCCGGTGAATAGTCAGACGAGCAAGGCAAATGAAAGGAGCCTCTTAACTCCACAGAGACTGAACCGCTATGCCTATTCATTGAATAATCCGTATAGATACGTCGATCCTGATGGTCGCTATGAAAGGGACGTACACTATAATCTCACCTATTACCTCGCCGTCAAGACAGGTTTCACGCAAAATCAGGCGAAACAGATAGCCGCAGCGAATCAGGGTGTCGACGACAGCAGGATTACGGGATCATTTGTGTCGGAAGAGGCAAGGAGGGATTACCATTTCGTCACGCCGGAAAGACTGAATCAGATGTTACAGGCAGCCTATTCGACAAATGACCTGACCCTGTTCGGTCAGTTTCTCCACGCTTACCAGGATAGTTATGCACATGCTGGATTTGAGCCTCGTTATGGTCATATAATCTATAGGTCTGCACCGGACAAAACTTTTAACGATGTGGGGAAAGCGAATAAAATGGCAGAAGGCACGTACCGGCACCTGTCGAATTTTCTCCAAAGGCTCGGCGTTGCTCCGAACGGCAATTGGGCCGATGTGAGGGATCGCGTAGATCAGTTCAATCGCGCACGAACCCTTTCCGAAAAAGAAGAGATATTGCAATGACGAATTCTTTCAGGATTTTCACAATATCGATGATATTTTTGGTGATCGGAGGATGCGTCAGTTCGGAAGGATTATTGAGAGGAAGGGTTTATCAGTACTATGCTAATTGGGATCCTCGAATTATGTGGCAACTGTCGAGCGAGCATTTCAGAAAAATGGTTGCCGAGACTGAGCAAGAGTATGTCGAATCACTTGAGAAAAACAATTACTTAAAAGAATTCGAAGAAGTCACTTCTTCGATAGTAGATATGAGCATCACCGGAAATAAAGCACGGGTAAAAATGAGATTTCAAGGAAAAGTGATCGCTACCGGCAAGCGTTTCGATGATATTCTCTACGATTATTGGGTCTTCGAGCATGGCAACTGGTATATGAATCAGCCGAGCAGAGCAGAATGAGGACATCGTTGCGCGACTCCGCTTTTCAGGAACGAAGGCGCCGGTGATCAGCTTTTGATTCTGTTGACGATTGCTTCCAGCACCTGACCGGCATTTTCTCTGAAGACTACCGAGGCCAGGTGATCATACGGCGTTTCTGTTCGATTGATGAAGACGAGATCGGCACCCGCTCTCTTTGCCTCCCGCGGTATCGATGCCGCGGGCTCGACCTGGAGAGACGACCCGATCATGAAGAGCAGATCAGCCCGCGTGGCGCATTCGTATGCCTCTGCCAATGCCTGCTCCGGCATGGTCTGACCAAAAGATACCGTGGCGGGTTTGATATACCCGCCACAGGCGTCGCAGCGGGGATCATAATTGCCGGTTTCGAGCAGCTCCTGAATCTCCGCAATAGGCCATATCTTGCCGCACCGAACGCAGACAGCGTGCCTGTTCGTTCCATGGAGTTCTATCACGCGTTTGCTCCCGCCATCCTGATGAAGGCCGTCAATATTCTGCGTAACGAGGCAATCGAGTTTCCCCATGGCCTCGAGTTCTGCGAGCGCACGGTGGGCCTTGTTTGGTTGCGCTCCCCTCATCTCATAGAATAATTCCTTTTTCATCTTCCAGTATTCAGCCCGCGCCTCGCTGCTCGAGAGGAATTCCTGATACGTAACGATCCGGTAGCGTTCCCAGACACCGCCCGGGCTCCGGAAATCGGATATCCCGGATTCGGTCGATATGCCGGCACCCGTAAATGCGACTATCTTAATCGCCTTGCGGAGCAATTGAACGGATGTATCGATTCTCAGGTCATAGGAGGCCATGGCATTCCATGAAATGATGGGACAAGAAAAGATTCACGCACATAAAAAATGATCGGGGTTATTGGTCGGGGCGAAAGGATTTGAACCTTCGACACCACGGTCCCGAACCGTGTGCGCTACCAGGCTGCGCTACGCCCCGATGCAAAATATTACCATATCAGGGGGGCAAAAGGTAATCGGCATCGCTGACTGCAATTGAGCCCGCTTCAATATGTCCGGGGATCATCGGAAGGATTACCCGATACCGTATGTTGTCTGACAGCAGGCGAACCTGCTCAGGGATCCCCCGCTTCCACGCATGTCCGTTTCCGGTGATGACAACGACCGTTCTCTCAGGATTCTTCCGCAGAAAACCGACGATGTTTCTTGCCATGACCTGATCCCAGAGAAGCTGCGCCTGGCAGAAATACATGAATCGGCTGCTTCCGTGTTCATGCATGGCATGTGCCCTGCGGATAAAATCCATATACTCCTTGTCCACGGCACAACCGATGTCGGGCGGAAGCTCCGCGAGCTCTTCTTTCGTGAGAGCCGAAAAGCCGGACTTTGCCACTTTGCGGGTAATCGCGGGCTCGACATTCAGACCTACGGCCGGAATCTTATTGTCCCTCACGTACAGCAGGATATCCCGGTAGAGCGGCCAGGGGAAGTTCCAATTCTCATAGTACACCTTAATGAATTCATCCTGGGGGAGGGTCCCCGCAACCCATCGGTCGAGCACCCCCTGGCTTTTTGCCGTGAACATCTCGAATCCGGCAGCCAGAGACCTGCCCGAGCTATGCAGCGCCTGCATGATTTCGAGTTGCAAACGATGATGTGCCTGGTTGTCGTGCGACTCCCCCACGAAAACGATCTGCGACCGTTTGAGGTCATCGATCATCTCGGCGTAGCCAATTGTCTTCTGGTCGCTTACCCGGAAGACGGTTTTCGGTGGAGCATCGGTCTTTGTCTGAGAACAGGCCTGAGATGCAAAGAGCACGACTGCGAGCGTCAATAGAAAATTGCACACATTCTGCATCGGCTTACGCGTTCCGATCACTATTTCCCCGGAGCCTCCACGATCCTGATTTTCATCTCGATTCTTTCATTCGGATTGTCTCTCCGGTCCCGCGGCTGGTTGACAATCTTATCGGCAACGTCCATGCCGGAAACCACCTCTCCGAAAACGGTGTATTGCCTGTCGAGAAAGGGTGCATCTGCGACGCAGATGAAAAACTGCGAGCCGGCACTGTCCGGATGCGATGATCTCGCCATGGAAAGGGTCCCCCGCTTATGGGGTTTCTCGTTAAATTCTGCCTTCACGGTATACCCCGGCCCACCCATTCCGTGCTGGGACTTATCGGCATTTTTCGAGTTCGGATCTCCTCCCTGTATCATGAAACCGGGGATGACCCGGTGGAAGATGGTGCCGTCATAGAATCCTTTTTTTGCAAGTTCGATGAAGTTATTGACGTGATTCGGCGCAACCTCCGGAAAGAACCTGAGCTCCATGTTACCGAACTTCGTTTCGACTACTGCCTTCGCTTCAGCCATTCTTGATATCTCCTTTTTCGTGAATGTTTTCTGATCGACTTCCGCAAAAACCATACTGACCGGGACGATCAGGCAAAGCCCGATCAGTATAATACCGAGAAATTTCATATCATCTCCTTTGCCTGAAACATGTATTTGAAACGTGCAGATGGTGTAAGAAAAATTATTTGTCGATGCCTTAGTGTACCTCGAACTGATGGTTTTGCGAATATTGTTATCTCACCATCGCTGAAAGATAATGCAATCAAATCATCGAGTTAAATAATTTTTCGAGCAATGTCTGCATGTTTCGGGTTTAGCGATAAGCGTTACCTATTGACAAAGCTTCTACGTGTCGAATATTGCCGTATCGATATACTTCCTGACCAAAACCGGTTTCACGGTCCTACGAACGATATCGGCGGAATTAGTCACCCGAAGTTTATCGAACAATAGGGCGAATTTGGCTTCCAGTTCTTTCATGATCGGTTCCTTACTGCCCGACGGCAGGTCCCACCATTGCTTTTTCAGGGGACCAAATCCCTTTTTCCGCGTGCTGTACATGAACTGCTCCTCAGTCTGACCTTCTTTCCATTCCTTCGCATACTCCCGTTTGATAAAATCGTAAACCTCTCGCCTGAATTCAGCAGGCAGTGAGGAACTGTCGTAAATGATATTCTGAAAACCGGTGGCAAGGTGGACTTCGGACGTCCCGGTCTCCGGGAACATGTTGAAAGCATCTTCAGGCAGGGTCGAAGCGCCATGCTGCACACAACCCGACAGCCCGTATTCTTTGCGGGCAATGTCGGATAACGTTCGCAATGTGTCAAAGTCTATCTTCACTTTTGCCAGCGTCCCATCGGGAAGAACCACACCCCCATGGCTCGTGCCTGTCTGCACGCTCAGCTTGCTCAGTCCTTTGCCGGATCGAAATGTCTCCCTGAAGCCATCGAGGTAGGCCCTCAATTCGTCGGCATTACTGTTCTTTCCCCCGATTTCCCCGATCTCACCGCCGATGGATACGTCAATACCGGATGGCTGAATCGCCCTGATATGGGAGGCAAGTTCGGCCGTCATCTCGAAATTGTTCCTCTGCTGTTCCTTGACCGTCTGCTTTTCGATATCGACGATCGTCGAAGTGTCAATGTCGATATTGTAAAACTCTGCATCAACAGCCTCCTCAATGAGGCCTTTCACATAGCCGGTTTCAGGTGCTGCATCGGCAAGATAATGTTTTCTGACAATCTGAAAATGATCACCCTGGATGAAAACGGGACCGGCATACCCCTCTCGGACCGCGGCAGCGAGAACAACCGTTGCATACTCGAGCGGTCTCTGTTTCGTATAGCCGATTTCGGAACGGGCTATTTCGAATATGAGTGCGCCTACCTGCATCTGCATGGCTTTCCGGAATATAGCACGGGCAACATCATAGGTGAGACCGCGGATATTGACAGCAGGTACCGTAAAACCGGGATAGGATCTCCCCATCTCCTCATAGAGAGACTGAATTGACGAAGGAATCGCTCCCGCAGACTTACAGATCTCCTTGACAAACCGCAGCATGGCAGTCTTTTGCTCGCCCTCGGAAAAGACAGCTTCATAAATGAGACTATCCATCGCACTCCTGAGTTTGCTCAGATCCGTGATGTCAACGGCACCTTCTCTGACAGAAACACCATCCGGCAATTTCATGAATGTTCACCCCCTCGGTAACAAACCTGTCCTGAAAATAACTTTATTAATTGTAGCAGTATTCCCGGGCATATGCTACGTTTTTCTGAGTGATGCAGGATCACCGGCATGAGACCTGATACGCGCAGGCAGATGGAACGAAGAATCACGAAATAATTTACAATTATGGGATGCATGAACTTGTTTTCATCTATGAAAAATTATACCGTTTCTTCGGTCCACAGAACTGGTGGCCCGGCGATACCCCATTCGAAGTCGCAGTCGGCGCCATTCTCACCCAAAATACGAACTGGAGCAACGTGGAAAGCGCTATGCTGAATCTCAAGAACCGTAATCTCCTGTCGCCCAGCACAATGCATGGATTATCAGCGAGTAAGCTCGCCACGCTGATCAAACCGGCGGGGTACTTCAACGTCAAGGCCCGAAGATTAAAATCTTTTCTTGAATTTCTGATAGAGGCTTATGGGGGGTCGATGGAAAACATGGCACGGGAAGGAATGCTCCAGTGCCGGGAAAAGCTGCTCCGGGTGAACGGTATCGGGCCGGAAACAGCGGATTCGATTCTCCTCTACGCCCTGCAGAAGCCCATCTTCGTGATTGACGCGTACACGAAAAGGGTTCTGTCACGGCACGAGATTATGGAACAGGAGAAATCGTATGCCGAATTTCAGGCTCTGTTTCATGCTTCGCTGCCGGGCGACGTGAATTTGTTCAATGAGTATCACGCACTGTTCGTCCGGGTGGGAAAAACGTTTTGCAAGAAGAAAAACCCGATCTGCGGATCCTGTCCATTGCGAGAAATCGGCGGTCAGGCAAAACGCGATGAAACAACCCGCTATCCAGAATTAACTCCGGTGCCTTAAAATACATCTGATGAGCGAATTCAGACTTGTCACGACTTTCACCCCGAAGGGAGATCAGCCAAAGGCAATCAGCGATCTGACCGAAGGGGTCAGGCGCGGGAAAAAACACCAGGTTCTCTTAGGCGTGACAGGATCCGGAAAGACATTCACCATTGCGGGAGTAATCGCCGAACTCAACAGGCCGGCGCTGGTCATCGCCCACAATAAGACCCTGGCAGCGCAACTTTTCGGTGAATTCAGGGATCTCTTCCCCGACAATGCGGTTGAGTTCTTTGTCAGTTACTATGACTACTATCAGCCCGAAGCGTACATCCCGACAACCGATACGTACATAGAGAAAGACGCTCTGATAAATGACGACATCGACAGGATGAGGCATTCGGCCACTCGCGCCGTCCTTGAACGGCGGGACACCATTGTCGTAGCCTCGGTTTCCTGCATTTACGGAATCGGCTCACCTCGGGATTACTTGGACATGCATCTTATCATCCGGGAGGGGATGCATGCGGAGCGTGACGACCTCATCAGGAAACTGATCGATATGCAGTATGCCCGCGCGGACAGTGATTTCAGGAGAGGCACGGTGCGGGTGAGGGGGGATATCGTCGAGGTGTTTCCTTCCTTTTCATCCGATAAGGGAATTCGCATCGAGTTTTTCGGCGACGATGTCGATGCGCTCCACGAATTTGATCCCCTCACAGGAGACAAGATGAGGAGGCTTGATACCGCAGCCGTCTTTCCGAACAGCCATTGGATCACCCCCCGGGAACGACTCGAGCCCGCCTTACAGGCCATCGAGAAAGAGATGGAGGAGAGAATCGGAGTATTCCTACGGGAAGGAAAACACCTCGAAGCCCAGAGGATCGAGCAACGCACGCGGTTCGATCTCGAGATGCTCAGGGAATTCGGGTACTGCCACGGCATTGAGAACTATTCCCGGCATCTGAGCGGTCGCGCGCCGGGAGAGCCGCCGTATACGCTCATCGATTATTTCCCCCAAGAATTTCTGCTCATCGTCGATGAGTCCCATGCGACAATACCACAGATCGGCGGGATGTATGAGGGAGACCGCTCGCGGAAAAATACCCTCGTCGATTTCGGGTTCAGGCTCCCCTCGGCACTCGATAACAGACCTCTCAAATTCACTGAATTCGAAGAGCGGGTTCATCAGGCGATTTACGTCTCGGCGACTCCCGGCCCCTATGAGCTCAAAAAATCAGGTACACGAGTCGTGGAACAGATCATCAGGCCCACGGGGCTCGTCGATCCGAAGCTCATCATACGGCCCACCGCCGGACAGGTTGATGATCTCCTGGGAGAGATCCGCAGACGCGCCGACCGGGGCGAGCGCGTGCTGGTGACAACCCTCACCAAGAAGATGGCGGAAGATCTGACTGATTACTACGTCTCCTTGAATGTAAGGGCACGATATTTACATTCCGATATCGATACGCTTGAACGGGTTGAGATACTACGCGACCTCAGGCTCGGAAACTTCGATGTCCTGATCGGGGTCAACCTTTTGCGGGAAGGGCTCGACCTGCCGGAGGTTTCGCTCGTTGCCATCCTCGACGCTGATAAGGAAGGATTCCTGCGCTCCGAGCGCTCCCTGATCCAGACTGCCGGTCGAGCCGCAAGAAACGTGAACGGCCAGGTTATTCTCTACGGCGACAGGGTTACGGGATCGATGCGGAGGGCCATGGAGGAGACTGAGCGGAGGCGGAAGATACAGGAAGACTATAACCGGGCCATGGGGATAACGCCGGAGACCGTCCGTTCGAACATCAAGGACATCCTGAGTTCGATCTATGAGTCCGATTACTGGACGGTTCCCGCTACTGCTGCTGTTGCTGAAGAGCAGAATATGTATGGATACGACGGGAAAACCCTGAGCAAACTCGAGGAAGATATGAAGGAGGCCGCCCGAAATCTTGACTTTGAGCGCGCAGCGGCGCTGCGAGATAAATTGAAGGCGATACGGAGCAGAATGATCGAGATCGGGGTAAATGTGTAGGGACGTGTGCCGTGCATACGGGGTATTATCTTAAGAAAATGAGATATCAATGAAGAGGAGGGAATCGTGATCGCCATCTCAGACAACCTGAACACAAGGAATAGATCTTATATGGAAGCGCTTCTCAAGAGGGATGAGAAGGCGCTATCGGCCGTCATCGAGCAGATTGTCAGGTCCGGGGCCGATATGATCAATGTGCAATGCTCGCTTGACGGAACCGGAGATGAGGACAGCCTGCCCTGGATCATTCAGAGAATACAGGATCATACAAGAGGCGCGCTGTCACTCGATTCCAGAAATATTCGTGCATTGAGGGAAACCATACCGCTGTGTACACGACCGCCGCTCGTCAATTTCATCTCAAAGACGGAGCCGGGTGAATCGGAGAGCCTTCTCGCGCTTGTCTCCGATTCCGGATCGTCTCTCGTCCTGCGAGCCTCGAGTGGAACCATCCCGTCTTCATTGGAAGCAAAACTCCAGATCATAGAGGAACTCATTGAACGGGCCAATGCAGCCGATATTCCGAACGAGAGGCTCTACGCAGATCCCTCCATCGTTCACATCAGCAGGGGAATGGGGCAGAAGCATCTTGTGAACTCGCATGAGTGCATTAGAATCCTAAAAGATCTGGTCGAGCCGCCCGTCAATACGATTGCCTGGATATCAAACATCTCTACCGGCATGCCGAAGGCTGTTAGAAAGCCGCTCGAGGCGGCTTTCCTGACCTACCTTGCCGGGGCGGGACTCGACGCTGCGATGGTCGATATCCTCGACGCAGCGGTCAACAGAGCGATCTATCTCATTAAATCTTTCCGGGACGAGGTGATATTTTCACAAATAGACATAACGTAGCTTGATGAGAATTCTCCTCATCAGTCCAAACAGGTATGTTACCCCCCCTGTGCCCCCGATCGGCCTCGAATATCTCGCGGCATCCCTTCTCGCAAAAGGGCATGATCCGGTAATCCTCGATCTCTGTTTCTCCGAGAATCCGTATGACGAGATCGATGCTGCCATCAATTCCCGTCGTCCGGATGTGGCGGGGATAACGGTCAGAAACGTGGACACGGTGCTCTATCACACGAATGAATTTTTTCTCGATCAGATTGGCGAAATCGTGGGTTATCTCAAGAACATGCATGCATTGCCGGTCATGATTGGTGGTGCAGGTCTGGCCTCCAATCCTCGCGGGATATTAGAGTATCTCAAAGCCGATTGTGCGATAAAAGGTCCTGCCGAAACAACGGTTCACGATATGCTGAGGGAATTCAGCGAAGGGACGGCGCAGGGTAAAGTGTTTCAGGGAATATACTCGCACAGCGGTACCTGCCTCAGAAACCCGCAGGCACTAAATTACCGGAAGTATTTCGAAGCGGGAGGGATCGCCGGATTCGAAACGCACAAAGGCTGTAGTTCCTCCTGTGTCTACTGTCTCGAAGCCAATACACCGGTGCGCTTTAAAGAAATCGATGACGTCATCCGCGAAATCAAAAGCCTGGTAGATGTCGGGTACGATCATTTCCACCTGTGCGACTCAGAATTCAACGAAGACAATGAATACGCAATAGAATTCTGTTCCGCCCTGAAAAAGGCCGGACTGGGCATCAGGTGGGCGCTCTACATGAAGCCGGTTTACTCCAGTAAATCTCTTTTTCGATTGCTCAAAGAGAGCGGCGCCTACCTCATTACACTCACGGTGGACTCGTGGAAGAAGTGCCCCCTCTACTGGGAAGACTACGAGAGATGCGTCTATGGTGCAAAGGCTCACGGAATCAACATTGCGGTTGACTTTCTGACGGGGTTCCCCTACGAAACCGAAGCCGACCTGCGGGAGCACCTGGAAATCCTGAGAAGGCCTCTTCCGGACAGCATTGGCATCAACACCTACATCAGACTCTACAAGACTTTGAAAATAACGAATGTCATCCGTAACGATCCCGGATTGCGGCGTAACCTGTTCGGGGCTATCGACGATGCATCTTTCGTGAAGCCGGTATTCTATAATCAGATAGACACGGAAACGCTCAAACGGCTGATTTCAGGCGACCCCCTCTTCAGGATTGAAGGCATTGAAAAAGGGGTAAACTACGCAAGACTCCGGAATTGAATCATTGCTTTTTGCTTCTCCATGCCAGGATAATCAATGCAGTGGCGATCCCGAACGCATCGATAAGCCAATCGTAGAATGAACCCGTTCTCGCCGGAATAAATGTCTGCAGATATTCATCCAGTGCAGCGTATCCGAAAGAGATCAACCCCGCGAACAGAAACGAACTGAACCGGAAGGTTCGTGAGCCTCCCCTGAATGCCCGGAATAGCAGCAATGCGAGAAAGGCATATCCGAGAAAATGGCCCGTTTTGCGGAAAACGATATGCAACGCGGCCTTCACGTCTGGGGTGAGATGCGGCATCAACCACGATATGAAAGGCAGGACGAGCGAAGACGTCTCGCGGGATGTGAGGAGGCTATTCAGCGGGGAGATGAAGATCATCCAAACGATAGGAGGCAGCCAGTAGCGTATGATCATTCTGGATTGAATCATCGTCTCAGCCAAAATAGCAATCCCGACGTTATGACGCAATGGCACAGGCAACCGTTATGCCGACGTATACCACTCGTAGGTCTTCCGTATGCCCTGCTCCAGCGAAGTTCTGGGTTCCCATCCAAGGGCTCTGATTTTCGAAATGTCCAGCATCTTTCTCGGCGTCCCGTCCGGCTTTGAGGTGTCCCACACGATCTCCCCTCCATATCCCACGACCTGCCTGACGAGATCCGCAAGATCCTTGATCATAATGTCCTCGCCTGTTCCGATATTGATGAACTCCCCGATCAAGGGACGTCTCCCATCACCGGTGGAAACA
>Ga0101944_10005278_pt1 | contig 14900 bp, 12 predicted proteins | sample DewCreD2012metaG_FD_75245 | JGI IMG/M metagenome (GOLD analysis project Ga0101944, IMG submission 75245) | Hot spring sediment bacterial and archeal communities from British Columbia, Canada, to study Microbial Dark Matter (Phase II) - Dewar... ...
GGCGATACGCGCGGGCCATCGGGCATTTTCCGCGCCCTGCGCACCATTCCGGTGATGTTGGGGATCGCGAAAGACATGGAGCGCCTCTGCCCCAAGGCCACCATGCTGAACTACACCAACCCAATGGCGATGTTGTGCCGCGCCATGCAGCACGAGACCAGCATTCAGGTTTCGGGCCTGTGCCACAGCGTCCAGGGGACGGCCATGATGCTCGCCAACTGGATCGGCGCGCCCTACGAAGAGATCACCTATACCTGCGCCGGGCTCAACCACATGGCCTGGTATCTGAAGTTCGATTGGAAGGGCGAAAACGCCTATCCGCTGATCTACAAAGCGGTGACGGAGAACCCCGATATTTATAATGAAGAACAGGTGCGCAATGAGATGTTCCTGGCGCTCGATTATTACGTAACCGAATCGAGCGGGCATAACTCGGAATATAACTGGTGGTTCCGCAAGCGCCCCGACCTGATCGAAAAATACTGCACGCACGGAACCGGCTGGAACCCCGGCCACTACGCTTATATTCTAGAAAGCTACCGCAACCGCGAGAACACCTGGCGCGAAGACGCCAAAGCCTGGTACGCCTCTGACAACCCCATTTCGCTGCAGCGCGGCCACGAATACGCCGCTTACATCATCAACGCCCTCATGGGCGGCGAGCCGTTTGAGTTCAACGGCAACGTCCGCAACGATGGGCTGATTGATAACCTGCCCGAAGGGGCGTGCGTGGAAGTGCCGGTGTGGGCCAGCAAGAAGGGCCTCAGCCCGGTGCGGGTGGGGGCCCTGCCGCCCCAGTGCGCCATGCTCACCGGCCTGAGCGCTCAGATTGAAGAAATGGCCGTCGAAGGCTGTCTGACCGGCGACCCGCGCAAAGTCTACCAGGCCATCGCCCACGACCCGCTGACCGCTGCCGTCCTCTCTCTGCGCGAGATTAAGGACATGGTCAACGAGATGTTCGCCCAAAATAAGGATTACCTGCCCACCTTCCAGCACTTCCGGGTGTAGCGGGAGGGAAGAGCTGTCAACGGAACCCCCTGGCGGGACTGCGCTTCTTCAACCCGCAGGGGTTCCACGCTCTGAGCAGGGGCTTTGGCCCCGCGTTATCGTCCGGCTTTTACGCGCCCTGAACCCGGCACAATCCGCGCGGGCGGGAGGGAACGCATGAACGGCTTAGAACGATGCCAGACTGTCTTACGGGGAGCCATCCCCGACCGGGTTCCGGTGGATCTGCACAATTTTCTGACCGCCGCCTATGCTGTGGGCGCGCCGCTCAGCGCGGTCCTGCAAGACGGAGAACTGCTGGCCGAAGCTCAGCGCCGCGCCTGGCGCGAGTTCGGCCATGATATGCTTCTGGTCGAAAACGGCGTCATCGCGGAGGCTCAGGCGTGCGGCTGTGGGGTGGAATACCCGGATGACGGCCCGGCGCGGGTGGTAGAGCCAATTCTGGCCGGCGGGCTGGAGCAGGCCGCTAACCTGGCCGTGCCAGACCCGTTCACGGCCTTCCCCATGCGCGAGGTGATCAAGGCTGTGCGCATCCTGGCGCGCGAATTGGGCCGCGAGGTGTTTATCATGGGCCGCGCCGATCAGGGCCCCGGCGCGCTGGCGATGGCCCTGCGCGGCTACGAGCGTTTTATTCTCGATCTGGCCGGTTGGGAACAGCCGGAGGCCATTCATCAACTGCTCGATTACTGCACGCGGGTGCAGGAACGCTATGCCCTGGCCCTTAAAGAGGCCGGCGCGCACGGCACGGCCATCGGGGGGTTGGGGGTGTCTCTGCTCAGCCCGCGCCTGTACCGTCAGGTGGAACAGCCCTACGAGCGCCGCCTGATCGCCGCCGTCAGCCGGGCCGATTTTCCGGTGGCCCTGCACATCTGCGGAGATGCCACCCCCATTCTGGCGGATATGGCCGCCACCGGCGCGCCCATTGTGGAGCTGGACTATAAAACCGACCTGCGCGCCGCCAAACAGACCTTTGCCGGGCGGGCCGCCATCCTCGGCCCGGTCAACCCCGAACTGCTGTGGGCCGCCTCAGACCCTGCCGAAGTCGAAGCCGCCGCCCGCGAGGCCATCGCAATCTTAGCGCCGGGGGGCGGCTTCATTTTGGGGCCTGGCTGTGCCTTGGGATATAATACCCCGCCCGCCAACATCCACGCCCTGGTTGAAGCCGCCGCGAAGTACGGGGTTTATCGGGCGGATGGGTCGTGCAGGTGAATACCTGGTCGTTCTTCCGGGCCGCGGCCTGCGCGAACTACGGATGCGCGCCGCCGGGCCGGGACGTATACTGACCTCAATACTCGAACAGGTTAAGTAACCCTACAGACCTGTTAGAATCAATTGAGGAGGATGGAAAATGACCGAAGGACAATCGCGCAGTTTGGGATTGGCGCTTTCGAATGCACTGGCCGACGCGGTACAGCGCGCCGGGGAATATACGGTGATGGTTGACGCGCGCAAGCGCCTGCCGCTGAGCGGCATTGCCTACGCCGCCGACCTGATTCTCACCGCCGATCACGGCGTGGAACGCGAGGAAGGCATTCGCGTGGGCCTGCCCGATGGCCGCGAAGTGGAGGCGGCGCTGGCGGGGCGCGACCGCACCTCTGACCTGGCCTTACTGCGCCTGAGCGGCGTTCAACTGGCCCCCGCCCCTGCCGCCGAGGGAGAGGCCCGCGTGGGCCACCTGGTACTGGCCGTAGGACGGCCTTCGCTGGGCGGCGTGCAGGCCAGTTTTGGGCTGATTAATGCCATTGGCGCAGGTCTGCGCGGCGCGCACGGGCGAAGTCTCGAACGCTACATCGCCGCCGACGCCACCCCCTACCCCGGCTTTTCGGGCGGCCCGCTGATTGACCTGGCCGGCGGTCTGCTGGGGGTGAATACCTCTGGCGTGGTGCAGGGCATGTCGCTGGCGATCCCGCGCAGTCTGGCGTGGCAGATCGCCGGCAGTCTGGCGCAGTATGGGCACGTCAAGCGCGGCTTTTTGGGCATCCGCAGTCAGGTGGTGGAGATTCCGGCGGCGGCCCGCGCCGCGTTAGGCCGGGAGCAGTCCACCGGCTTATTAATCGTCGGCCTGGAAGCGGGCGGCCCGGCGGCGCAGACCGCTGGCGGGTTGATCGTTGGCGATATTCTGGTGGGGATCAACGGCCAGCCTATTGCCGACCATGATGACCTGTTGAGCGTGCTGACCGGCGACCTGGTGGGGCGCAGTGTGGGCGCTGAGGTGGTGCGCGGCGGGCAGTTCCAGACCGTTGCGGTAATGGTTGGGGAGCGCAAGTGAGTTGATCTGCGTTTGGATCGTTTCACCCATTCCGGCACTGCGGGCGGGCCTGCGCGCCCTGCTGACCGGCGACCCGGAGATCACGGTGGCTGGGGTGATCTCTGCGCTGGCGGCGGGGACGGCCTTCCCGGCAGAAGCGGGGGTGATGATCCTCACGCCCGGCGGGCTGGACGCCGCCGCATTACAGCGGCTGGCCGAACAGCCCGGCTGGACCGCTCTGCTGGTGGGAGATGACCCGGCGGCGGCGGCGCGGCTGGCGCGCGGTCTGCCGCCGGGGCGCGCCTGGGGTCTGTTAGCCAGTGAGGCTGCGCCCGAAGCCCTGAGCGCCGCCCTGCGCGCCCTCGACGCGGGGCTGGCGGCGGCCTCGCCAGAGCTGGTGAGCGGCCTGCTGGCCCGGCTGCCGGAAGAGGACCCGGCCAACTCTGGCGAACTCCCGCCCGAACCTCTGACGGAGCGCGAAACCGATGTACTGCGCCTGGCCGCCCAGGGGCTGACCAATAAGCAAATTGCCCTGGCGCTGGGTATCAGCGAACATACCGTTAAATTTCACATTTCGGCGATATTCGATAAATTGGGCGTCTCGAACCGGGCCGAAGCCGTGCGCAAAGGCGCGCGCTGGGGCTGGGTTCCGCTGTAAGATAAGGGGGGAACCACAGATGAACACAGATGAACACGGATAAGAAGAGAAGTATAGATAACCACAGATGAACACAGATCAACACGGATAAGAAGAAAAGTATAGATAACCACAGATGAACACAGATCAACACGGATAAGAAGAAAAGTATAGATAACCACAGATGAACACAGATCAACACGGATAAGAAGAGAAGTATAGATAACCACAGATGAACACAGATTTTTTGTTTTTTTATCTGTGTCCATCTGTGTTGATCTGTGGCTGCACAGCGGGTGAACGGGGCCGCAAAGATGGGGTACAATCCATCTATGACCTCAGATGTGTACAATATCCTGCACAAAAACATTCCCATCCTTGAGGTGGATGACCCCCTGCTGTTGGATATGCTCTTTGCCGACCCCAAAGCGGCGGAATGTCTGCTAGAGCGCCTGTCGGAGCAGGTGGCCCTGGTAGACCCGGAGAAATTCGAAGCCCTCTACGCCCGCTTGCGCAAGCTCGATTATCTCCCCAAAGTGGAAAGCGGATTGTGAGGGGGAAACGCTTATGCCGCCTGCATGGGTGAAGCACAGCCGCCGCCTGGACGACTATCTGGACCATTTGGATGAAGCCACCCTCAAGCGCCTCACCAAACTGACGGGCGGGCCGGTCAACGCCCGGCGCAGTGATTGGGTTGCCTGGATCACCCTGGCCCTTGACCAACCGGAGCGGGTTAGAAACGCGGTGAACGGCCTGCGCCCTCACGAGCGCGCCATCCTGGCCCTGCTGCGCGAGCTGGGCGGCGAGAGCGAAGACACCGTCCTGCGGGCGGCGACCTTTGGCGCGGGCGTCACCTTCCCCGGCAGTCAACTGATTCCCAAACAGCTATTTCACGAAGCCCTCACGCATCTGGTGCGGGCCGGGCTGGCTCTGAACTGGAACGACACCTTTCACTTTACCCGCCTGTACCCGCCGGATTATTACACCGCCAGCACCAACACCCTCTTTTCAGACGACCGCATTCTGGCCCAGGCCGGGGCAGTTCCTTTTCAAGCGCCAGAACTTACGCCGCTCGCGGGCGAAAAGCTTTCTGGGCAGGCGCGCCTGCCGCACCTGATCACCATGGAAGTTGTCGCCTTACTGCATGCCATCGAACGGGCGGGGGGCATTGGGCTGACACAGGCGGGGGCACTGCGCGCCGTGGATATGCGCAAAATCGCCAAGGCTTTAAACCTGCCGGATGGCAACCTGGAAGATGGCGGGATGGCGTTTCCCGCGGCGGTGACGGCGCTGGTGGGCGCACTGCGGCACGCAGGCATCCTCCAACCGGCAGAGAACGCCGGCCGCCTGGTGCTGGTCCCCGGCGCGGGCGATTTCAGCGCCCAACCCCTGCCGCGCGTGGTGCGCGCCCTTCTGCGGGGCATGATCCGCGCCGCCTGGACTGAGACGGGCGAAACCCCGCGCACCAACCAGACGATCTACCCCTCGGCCCGCGCCGCTCTGTATATGTTACTCTGCTCACTGCCAGCGGCGGAACGCGGCCCATTTTATACGGTCGCCTCGCTCGATGAAGCCCTCTTCGAGCGCATCAGTTCTTTTTTCAGCCTGAGCGGTACCGTCTATCGGCCCGCGCTGACGGCGTTCCTGGCCGGCCCGGCGGCGCGCGAGGGCGCCGCTGAATTCCGCCTGGCCCGGCGGCGCGAATGGCTGAAAACCGAGCGCCCCTGGCTGGAAAAGGCGCTCTCTAGCTGGCTGTATTTTTTGGGCGTGGTGGAACTGGTGGTAGAAAACGGCCGGATCGAGGGCTTCCGCCTGACGGACCTGGGCCGTGCCGCCCTGCACCCCGAACTGGAAGCCCAAGCCCACGCCGCGCGCCCCCCCTCCGCCGGCCCGGCCTGGGTTATCCAGCCCAATTTTGACATCATCGCCTACCTCGACCGGTTAAGCACCGCGCAGTTGGCCTTCTTAGAGCGTCACGCCGAGCGGCGCTCGGCGCAGGAACACCTGGCCGAATACCGCCTGACGCGCGATTCGGTCTACCGCGGGCTGGAAAGCGGCACGCGCGCCGATGACCTGCTGGCCGAACTGGCGCGCGGCGCGGGGCGCGAAGTGCCGCAGAACATCGCCGCCGAAATCCGCGAATGGGCCGCACAGCGCGAGCGCATCACCCTGTACCGGCGCGCCACCCTGGCCGAGTTTCCTTCTGAGATGGCGCGGGAGCTCGCCATGCGCGCCGGGCTGAACGGTAAGCCGGTCGGAGAGCGCTACCTTTTGCTCACCGGCGGCCCCAACCGCCCGCTCACCCGCATCTTTAAGCATACCGTCAACTACGACCAGGCCCCGCCCCGCAACCTGATCGTTACGGAAGATGGGCGCGTCACCTTCCACGCCCCCACCCCCGACCTGCTGTTACAAGCCCGCCTGAAGGTGTGGAGCGAGCCGCACCCCGAAGGGGGGCGCGTCTTTACCCCTGCCTCGGTCGCCGCGGCGGTGGCCGGAGGGCGTTCGCTGGCGTCTCTGCTCAAACTGCTGGATGAGCGCCAGTACCGGCTGCTGCCGCCCCTGGTGCGCATCTGCCTGCGGGCCTGGGCCGGTGAGAAGTTCGCCGCCGATCTTCAGCCCGTCACCATCCTGCGCGTTGGCTCTACGGAGCTGGCCTACGCCATTCAACAGTCTGAGCGGCTGCACCCATACCTGCAAGCCACGCTGTCGCCGGGAGTCTTTTTGGTGAGAGCCGATCAGGTGGATGAACTGCGCGCGCTGTTAAAATCGCTGGGGTTTACAGATTACGCGGACGAGAGCAAAACCGGCCCATGAGGCGCGGCCTCCAATTGCCCCCAAATGCCGATTTTTTACTCTAATATAATATGATAAAATAACAGAAACCTGTTGTTCAATACGGGTTTTTAGAAAAACCCGGCACTTTCCGACCGGTCGAGAGAGATTTTCTCTGGTAGATCGGAAGAGATGAAAACCTGCTCACACAACCGTTCTGAGGACGGAAAATCATGTTGAATAATGAGATTGTGAACCCCTTTCTGGATCGCGGACCTATTCGAGAACCCGGCTTGTTCTTTGGCCGCAAAAACCAGGTGCGCAAACTGGTACAGGCCATCGGCGCTCAGGTTCCACAAAGCTGTAGTCTGGTCGGCGAGCGGCGCATTGGGAAAACGTCACTGCTCAATTACCTGGCCGCGCCGGGTGGGGCACTGCAAGCCTTCTCTGGCCTGCTCAGCCGCCCCGCCGATGATTACTTGCTGATCCGCACGGATCTATCGGCCTTGAAAACCCGCGAATTGAATGGGGCGCTGTTTTTCTTCCGCCTGATTTTCCGTCACCTGCACCGCGCGGCCCTGCAAAAATGCGCCGAAACCGGCCGGCCGGCGGATGGGCTGGCCCAAATTTTTAATGACTGGATTGACCAGACCAGCCTGCAAGAGCTGATCGAGTTCGGCCTGAACGCCTACCTGGATGAAATCTGCCGCCTGGCGCCGGGGTGGGCCATCCTCTTCCTGTTCGACGAGGCCGACCCGATGGTCCGCCAGGGGGTTGGGTCTCTGCTGCGCCGGTTGATTCAGGATCGGCCGGTTGGGTACGTGCTGGCGACGCGCCGCCCTCTGGAGATGATTGACCCGGAGCGTGAAGTCTCGCCGCTGTACAACATCATGGCCGAAACGCTCGCATTAGATTTGCTGGCCCCTGCCGACGCCCGCTACATGGCGGCGGAGATGGCCGCGCAGGCCGGCCAGCCCTTTACGGATGAGGAATTAGACCTGATCCTGACCCTGGGCGGTAGTCACCCCGACTTTACCAAAGTGGCCGCCCGGCGCACCTTTGAAGCCAGGCTGGAAGGCCGCCCCTTCGACCCCGCCGCGCTCACCGAGCAAATCGCCATTGACCTCAGCCCCGTCTGCCAGAGTTTGTGGGAAGGGCTGACCGCCAAAGAGCAAGAGCTGGTCTCGCAGGCGGCGGACGGCCAGCCGGCCAGCGACTCTGTACTGGCACAGCGCCTGACGCGCCGGGCGATCCTCAATGAAACAGGCCAGCTTTTCTCGCCGGTCTTTGCCGCTTTTGTGGAGCGCAAAAGCAAAGATGCGGGCGCGGCACTGCCCCAGGCGGTGCGTTTTGGCGACGGCTACGTGGCGCGCGGCAATCAGGTGGTCATGCTCTCGCCTTTAGAGCAAAAACTGCTCACCTACCTCACCGATCACAGCGGGCAGGTCTGCACGCGCGAAGAACTTCACCAGGCCGTGTGGGGCGAGGACTATACGCGCGAGGATGAGGTGAAAATTAATATCACCATCCAGCGCCTGCGTCAGCGCCTGGATAAGCTGATGATCGGGGAAAAGATCGAGTCGGTGCGCGGGTTGGGCTACCGCTACGTGGGGTAGGGGCGCGCTATTCAGCGGTGCGCTGTGGGTCCCACCAGTTCGAGAGCCGCCGGGTGGAGTAGGGCGGCTGGTCAATGTAGTGCGACACGTCATTGAACAGCATCAGCCGCACGTGAACGGGGTCTTTGAAATCCAGAATGTTCAAACAGGCGGGCGACTGGTCTAACCGGTCGCGGTAGCCGCGCGCGTCAAAGCCCAACAGACTGCTGATGAGCAGGCGGATGGTGGCCTTGTGCGATACGACCGCCACGTTCTCTCCGGCGTGGTCAATGACAATCTGCCGGATGACCGGCAGGGCGCGCGCCATGACGCTCAGGCCCGATTCGCCCCCCAGCGGGGCAAAGGTAAACGGGTCGGTCTCCCAGGCGGCGTATTCATCGGGGTAGAGGGCCTCGACTTCGGCGCGGCGGAGCGTTTCCCAGCGGCCGTGGTGGATTTCGCGCAGTGCGTCGCGCGGGATGGGGGTGAGATTGTGCGGGCGGGCGAGGATGGCGGCGGTTTCGAGGGTGCGCTTCATCGGGCTGGAGTACACCGCGGCGATGTGATCATCGGCCAGGCGCATGGCGAGGCGTTCTGCCTGCCGCCGCCCTTCGTCTGAAAGCTCTACGTCGGTTCCGCCGGCAAAGCGGTCTTCGGCGCTCAGTACCGTCGCGCCATGACGGATGAGATATACGCGGGTGGTCATGATTCGTCTCCCCTGGAAAGATAGAAACCACAGATGGACACAGATGAACACGGATAAGAAAAGATGGAACCACAGATAGACACAGATGAACACGGATAAGAAAATGATGGAAACCACCGATGGACACAGATGAACACGGATAAGAAAAGATGGAACCACCGGTGGACACAGATGAACACGGATAAGAAAATGATGGAAACCACAGATGGACACAGATGAACACGGATAAGAAAATGATGGAAACCACAGATGGACACAGATAAGAAAAGATGGGGTTTATTTTCTCTTAAGTCCACGAGGTAGCTGCGGTTCCTGATATTCTTTTCCAACAATCCTTTTGACAAACAATTCGGGAACCCCAAAATTAAGCAGTAGACAAACCGGCAGGCCCGTAGCCTTGAGATAATTGAGGCATTGGGCAAAATGCACATCGTCAACCGCGTGTACTGCTTTTAATTCCACGAGCACCGTTTTCTCCACTAACAGATCGGCCACGTAATCGCCCACCTGGAAGCCGTCATAATAAACTGGCGTTGGAAACTGCTGGCGTACCTCCAGGCCGCTCTTTCTCAACTCATAGGCCAGAGCATTTTCATACACTTTTTCCAGAAAACCTACTCCCAACTGATTGCTAACGCGAAAGCCGCACCCAATAATCCTTTCTGTGATCTGGTTGATGTTTAGCGGCATTGTTTCCTCCAAGAAAAAAAATCCCGACAGAGGAAATTAAACCACAGATGAACACATTTCGACACAGAGGAAGACAAGAAACTTTTTCTTCCTATCTGTGTTTATCTGTGTTCATCTATGGTTTCTAGCGTATCTCTTCGCCGATCACAAACAGGCGGCCCCAGGAAGGGTTGCCGTTGGCCTCAATGCAGGTCTGAAAGACGATGCGGCCGGCTTCCATATAGACCCGGCGGAATACCTCGGTTGATGAGATGCGCCGCCCGTCGGGGTCGGCCAGGTCAATAAAGTCAGAGTAGGTATTGGTGGGTTGGAGCGCCTGATAGCGCAGTGCGTGGATGATCTGAAAGCGGCGGATGGAGCCATCGCCGTAGACAAGGGCGACCGGATCGCCGGCGGCGAGCGCGAAGAACTGCGCTCCGCTGAGGAAATTATGGGCCAGCAGGCCGGTCACGCCGTAATCACTGGCGGGCGCAAACTGGGTGAGGACTTCGTCGCGCTCCGAGACGTACCCCGATTGACCCGCCGGCTGTTGTACAACCGGCAGTGCCAGCTTGCCCTCCACATACACCCCTACCAACAGCCCGGCCTGGCCGTTGACCCAGCGCGCCACCAGTTCTGGCGGGACGACCGGGGCCTGGGTTGGAGCGGCGGTCGGGACGGCCGTAGGGGCGGCGGTGGGGGCGGCCAGCGGGATAGGCGGCGCGGCGGTGGAGATGGCCGACAGGTCGTAGCCCAGGAACGCCACCTGCGGCAGATAAACCGGGTAGGCGCGGTTTTGGGGAACCCGCAAAAAGGCCGAGGACAACCCCGCCGCCAGCAGAACCGGCAGTAACAGCAGTTTTTTCACCATAGACTCCTTCGCGCGCAGTTGAGGATGCAGGGCGCAAGAAACAAGCCGCGGCCTGCATCCTACAGCGCCCGACAGAATGCCTCTTTCAACGCGAGAGGTGGTTGGCGCGCGGCCTCTGCCGGCAGACAACCACCCCCTGATGCTTCACCTGTATTCTAAAAGATGGTTATAGGATAGTAGATATCTGGTAATTTGAAAAGGGGATTGGCGGTTAGTTGACGGTTTTGTTAAGCAAAGGTCAGGCCTGCGGGCTTACCTCACCCCAGGGTTAACCAGAGGGTTAACCCACGCCTTAATCCTTAAATCCACCGGCTTTCCCCCGCCGGTGGGATTGACCCGACGCGCCCCCTATGCGACTCTGGAGATGGTGTCATCAAAAACCACGTTTGGGAGAGAACTCATGGCCGAATCACCCACCCCCCGCCGCCCATCCTGGCTGGCCCGCTGTGCGGCCTGGCGGCTTCTGCGCCGCCCCCGTTACGTCGTTGACGTGAGCGAGCTGGCGCCGCTTCTGGCCCTGGCAGAGCGCCTGGGCCGCCGCCCCGACGACCTGGCCCGCGAGCTGTTGGCGCGCGCTGTTGAACAGGTGGAACAGCAAGAAGCCAACCGCCGCTGTTGGGATGCCCTCTCTCCGCGCCAGAAGCAGGTGGCCGCCCTCATCTGCCTGGACTTCACCACTCCAGAGATCGCCGCCCGCCTGGAGATTTCGGCCCACACGGTTGATTCTCACGCCGACCAGATTCTGCGCAAGTTCAACGCCGCCAACCGCCAGGAACTGCGCAAGCGCCTGGCGGGGGTTCTGCCGCCAGGCGCTTAGAATGCCGGTATAATTTAGGGGGATTTCACTGCATTTCTCGACCTTCAGGAGTGCCGCCATGCCGTACCGCGCCGTTGACCTGACCCCTGTGCGCACCTATTCGCTGGCAAGCCGCGCCAGCCGCGTAATGGTGGAGCAGTTCATCCGCCCCGATGCCCCCCCGCCGCCTTTCGACCACCCCGAACTGGGTGAAGTGGCCGAGCGGGTGGTGCAGGCCCGCCGGGGGGGCGCGCCTGTCATCGCCATGATCGGCGGGCACGTCATCAAGCGCGGGCTGGCCCTGCTGTTGATTGACCTGCTGGAGCGTGGGGCCATCACCCACGTGGCAAGCAATGGGGCCGCCGCCATCCACGACTTTGAGATCGCCCTGCAGGGCTCCACCAGTGAAGACGTGGCCGCCAGCCTGGCGGATGGCTCGTTTGGCATGGCCGAAGAGACGGGCGCGGGGATGAACCGCGCCATCCAGCAGGGCGTACAGCAGGGCATGGGCCTGGGCGAAAGCCTGGGCAGTTGGATCGCCGCCGATCCCAAGGCCTTCCCCTTCCGCGCCTACAGCCTGCTCTACCACGCCTGCCGGCTGGGCATTCCCTACACGGTTCACGTCGCCATCGGCACCGACATCATCCACCAACACCCCCTGGTAGACTTTGCCGCCCTCGGCTGGGCCAGCGGCCAGGACTTTAAGATCTTCACCCAGGCCGTCACGGGGCTGGAAGGCGGGGTTTTCCTGAACTTTGGCTCGGCGGTGATCGGCCCCGAAGTGTTCCTCAAGGCGCTGTCCATCGCCCGCAACCTGGGCCACCCCACCCGCGTGATCACCACCGCCAACTTTGACCTGGTCCCCCTGGGCGACTACCGCAAACCCATCGGCGACGATCAGGTAGATTACTACTACCGCCCGCGCAAGAACATCATCAACCGGCCCACCCTGTTAGGCGGGCGGGGCTATCACATCCAGGGAGATCATCTAGTCACCCTGCCGAACCTGGCGGCGCAGGTGCGCGCCGGACTGGAAGGATCGGAGCTAAAGGCCATCTCACAGCGGCTGTCTGCGCCCCCCGCCCCGCCGGCGGCGCCCCGGGCACAGACAGACCCGGCGCCGGCCATTTCCATTCCCCATACTTCGCCAGCGCCGGTCTGTGCGGCGCTTCCGCTCACGCGCGCCCGGCTGATCGCCATTTTAGACGCCATCGCCGCCCTTAAAACTGCCGTCATCGGCGACTTCACCCTCGACGCCTACTGGTATGCCGACATGACGCGCTCGCAGATTTCGCGCGAGACGCCGCTCTTCCCCCGCCCCATTGTGCGCGAGACGTACTCGCCCGGCGGGGCCGCCAACGTGGCCTGGAACCTGGCCGCCCTGGGAACCGCCAGCACCCGCGCCTTCACCGCATGGGGCGGCGACTGGCGCGCCGCTCTGCTGTGCGAGACCCTGGCGCGCTGCGGCGTCTCCACGGAAGACGCGCTCACCCTGCCAGAGCGCAGTACCCCCCTGTTTGGCAAGATTCTGCTGACCAACGGCGCGTTAACGCAGGAAGACGCCCGCCTCGATTTCGTCAACGCCGCGCCCCTGTCTGCCGCCGCCGAGCAAGAACTGCTGGCGCGCATCACCCGCGCCGCGCCAGAACTGGACGTGCTGATTGTGGCCGATTATCAGGAAAATGGGGTTTTCAGCCCGGCGGTGCGGGCCGCGCTCAGTGCCCTGGCACAGCAGAAGATAGGCCGCGTATGGGTGGCCGACTCGCGCGATCACCTGGGCAGTTACAGCGGCATGGTGCTGAAGCCCAACGAGGTAGAAGCCGCCCGCCTGCTCTTCCCCGACCGCGCCCCGGCCCAGGTGAGCGAGGCCGACCTGCGCCAGGGCGGGCTGGGCCTGCACCGCCACACCGGAATGCCGGTGTGCATCACCCTGGGCGAGCGCGGCTGTCTGCTCTTCGACGGCGGAACCGTCACCCACCTGCCGGCTGTTCCCGTGGCGCCGCCGATTGACCCGGTTGGCGCGGGCGATACTTTCGTAGCCTGCCTGGCCGCCTGCCTGGGAGCCAAAGCCACCCCTGCCGAGGCCGCGGCGGTGGCGGCCCTGGCGGCGGCGGTGACGGTGCGCATTCTGCGCATCACCGGGGCCGCCACGCCCCAGGCTATTTTAGACGTGTACGATCATTTGTAGCGGGCGGCGGCTGAAAATCACGCTTACACCGCAAGCGGGGCAATCAGATCGGGGATGTCGAGGTCAGGCTTGCTGACCAGGGGCGTCACCGGGTAGCGGATCATCTGTTCGGCGGGGTAGGGTTTGAGCAGGGCCGCCAGTTCGGACGGGCGGTTGAGTTCCAGCCAGGCCCACAGCGACTCGCCGGAGAGCATCACCGGCATGCGCGGGTGAACGGCGGCCACGCAGGCGTTAGCATCGCACGTGATAATCGTGCAGGACTGCACCTCTTGCCCCTCCGGGGAGCGCCACACCTCCCACAAGCCCGCAAAGGCAAAGGGTTTGCCATCGGCACGGCGGAAGAAGTAGGGTTGGGCGCGGCGGGGTTTGGGCTGTTTCAACCATTCGTAAAAGCCATCGGCAATCACCAAACAGCGGCGCCTGGCAAACGCACTGCGGAACGAGGGTTTTTCTTCCAGGGTTTCACTGCGCGCGTTAATCAGCTTATTACCGATCTGTGGGTCTTTGGCCCACGATGGGATCAGCCCCCAGCGCATCCAGCGCGCCTGGCGGCTGGCGGCATCCGTCACCACCGCAACGGGGTGCGAGGGGGCTACGTTATAGTGCCGGGTGTAATCTGCCGGCATCACCACCCCCAATTCCTGCTGGATGGCTTCGGGGTCGAGCGTGAGGGTAAAACGACCGCACATCGGTATCCTCCTTGGGGTAAAACGCCTTTTTGCCCTGGGGAGCGGCCCCATGACAAAAAGATTAGAACCTTTGTACTATCATTATGACAGATTTCTCGCCTGGAGTCAACGGATTACGCCCATTTTCCGATGGGCCGCCCATTCCGATGGGCCGGGAACGGATTACGGGCGTAGGGGCGGGGTTTCCCCGCCCGCGCAGGTTGGGGGATGACAACGCGGGGCTGCAAGCTGTAGGGGCAGGGGGAGCTGTCAACGGATTACGCCCATTCTGATGGGCCGGGAACCGATTGAACGGATGATGGGCGTAGGGGCGGGGTTTCCCCGCCCGCACAGGTTGGGGCGATAACGCGGGGCCGCAAGCTGTAGGGGCAGGGGGAGCTGTCAACGGATTACGCCCATTCTGATGGGCCGCCCATTCCGATGGGCCGCCCATTCTGATGGGCCGGGAACCGATTGAACGGATGATGGGCGTAGGGGCGGGGTTTCCCCGCCCGCGCAGGTTGGGGCGATAACGCGGGGCCGCAAGCTGTAGGGGCAGGGGGAGCTGTCAACGGATTACGCCCATTCTGATGGGCCGCCCATTCTGATGGGCCGGGAACCGATTGAACGGATGATGGGCGTAGGGGCGGGGTTTCCCCGCCCGCGCAGGTTGGGGCGATAACGCGGGGCCGCAAGCTGTAGGGGCAGGGGGAGCTGTCAACGGATTACGCCCATTCTGATG
>Ga0101944_10005279_pt1 | contig 14899 bp, 15 predicted proteins | sample DewCreD2012metaG_FD_75245 | JGI IMG/M metagenome (GOLD analysis project Ga0101944, IMG submission 75245) | Hot spring sediment bacterial and archeal communities from British Columbia, Canada, to study Microbial Dark Matter (Phase II) - Dewar... ...
GCCCCAGTCAGGGCTCCGTAGCCCGCCCCTCTCTCGGTGTTGGTGGCCTGCGGGGCGCACCCGGCGAAAAACGCAACCAGGGTCGCGCAAAGCATTAAAGATACTGCTCGTTTCATGGCTGCCCTCCTGCGGTTGAATTGCAACAAACCCGGTGATGATTCCGATCAATCACTGATCGATGCGCCTGTCCCGATAAGTCCCAATCCCCCAGTCGTTGGCCGGAGGCTGCTCCGGAGGCGGCGTGCGTGTAGTGCCAGGCCGGCGGCTCGGCTCCTGCTGAGTCGCCGGCCTGCTCCTGCCTTCTTCCCTCGTGAGCGTTGCCTTCAGGGGATACTCCCTGGCCTCAACGAGCTGGACGCTGGTCTCCCAATCCTTGTAGTTCCTCAGCTTAAGCTGTACCCGGTATTCGCCCGGAGGCAGCCTCAACCTGACGGGCGTCTTTCCCCTTGAAACACCGTCAACGAACACGCTGGCACTGGATGGGGCGGAAGTCAGCGACAGAATGGATTCCTTTGAGACCGGCTTGAGATCCACACTTAATGGAAGATGCTGTCCCTCCTCGACCCGAAAACGCTGCTGCCATTCCTCGTGATCTTCAAGTCTCAGCCTAACAATATGTTCACCCGGGGGAATCTTCAATTCAAAAGGCGTCACTCCGCGCGGTTCTCCGTTCAAAAAAACATCCGCTCCCGCGGGGTTGGTCTCGATCCTGAGAGAGCCCTCCCGTAGCAGCCGCTGAAGCTTGAGATCAAGCGCGTATTCCCTCGGCTCATCGAGGCGCACCTCTTCAGCGTGCTCCCAGTATCCCGGCAGAAAGACCCGCAACCGCCGGGCACCCATGGCGAACTCAGCCGACACGGGGGTGCGTCCCAAAGGGTTTCCATCCACCTGCACCTCGGCCCCCGCGGGATCGCTGCGAACGGTAAGTCTGGCCTTTCTCGCCGCAGGCTCAAGCCTCACCACCACGGGGTACTTCCGGGCCTCCTCAAGGTCCATCGCTTCCGACCATTCCAGATGACCTTCAAGCCTCAAAGCCACCACGTACCTGCCAGTGGGCAGGGCGATCTCCGCCGGTCCTCTCCCCTTGAGCTCACCATTCACAAAAATCTCCGCGCCCGAGGGATCGGTCTCCACCTTCAGTACCGCCTGCTCGACTGCGGCGATGGGCTTGAGCTCGGCAGTGACGGTGTATTCCTTTTCCTCTGTCAGCTCGATGCCGCTACTCCATTCCTCGTGATCCCCGAGGGACAGCGTCACGCGATGCCGCCCCAGGGGAAGCTCCAGGCCGAGGGGCGTTCTTCCCTCCGAAATGCCGTTGACGGAGAGCATGGCTCCGGGCGGCGTGCTTTCCACCCTCAGAAACGCCAGGGCCACTTTCCGCCTGAGGTCGATCCTGAGTGAGTGGACCCTGGGCTCGGTGAGATCCAGGGTCTCCGTCCACTCCTCATAACCAGGCGCCACGGCCCTCATCGAGTGCCTCCCGAGATCAAGCCGGATTTCCAGCGGCGTCCTGCCCCGCAAGGATCCATCGACCCAGAGCTCGGCGCCCTCGGGGATACTTTCAGCCTTCAGCAAGGCCATCTGCCCGGGTCGCGTCTTGCCCAGCCACTCGGATATCCTCTCGAGAGCGCCAGGGTAAAGGATAACAAAGGCAGCCGCGATGCCGAAAGTGACCAGGAGCGCGAGCAGGGGGAGTCGAGCCCGCGATGGTCTCGATGGAGCCGTCTCAGGCGCGGAAACCGGAGTCGGGGGCATGACGACCGTCCCCGTCCCCCGACATTCCCGCAGCGCATCCGCCAGGGTTTCCCCGGTGGCGTAGCGCTCCCGGGGATCCTTGGCCAAACACTTCATGATCACCCTGGACAGCGTTGGATCCAGGGAGCTGTTCAGTTCGGTGGGCTCCGGCGGCGATGCATTCGTGATCTCGTTGAAGAGAGTCGCCAGGGTTTTGCCCTGCCGCCCGAACGGCCTCGTCCCCGTGCTCAGCTCGTAGAGGATGACGCCGAGGGAGAAGAGGTCGGATCGGCCGTCGATGGGCTTGCCGAGAACCTGTTCGGGGGACATGTAGGCGGGGGTGCCCAGGATCTCGCCGTCCTGGGTCTGGAGGGTTGCCGAAGGATCTTCGATGTGGGCTATACCAAAATCCGTAATTTTGATGCGCCCTTTGGGCTGAACCAGGATGTTGCTCGGTTTGATGTCCCTGTGAACCACTCCCTTGCCATGGGCGTAGTCGAGCGTCTCGGCGATCTGGATGCCCAGATCGAGAACTTCCTCGAAACTGAACCGTTTCCCCTCGATCACCTCGTTGAGCGGCTGCCCCTCGAGGAACTCCATGGCGATGTAGATGGTCCCCTGATCCTCGCCAACATCATGAACAGTCACGATATTGGCATGGGACAACCTCCCGATGGCCTTGGCCTCCTTAAGAAATCTCCTGACGAATGCATCGCTGGCATGACGATCCTGGCGCAGAACCTTTAGCGCCACGATGCGATCGATTTGCGGGTCGTGAGCCTCGTAAACAACCCCCATGGAACCCCGCCCCAATTCCTTGAGGATCTCGTAGCGACCGTACTTCATAAGGGTTCGGCTTCCTGTGCAACCGGGTCCGCAAACGCTTTCGGGTGGCAGAGCCGGCCCGGTGCCGATCACGGAGGACATGTCAGGAAAAAATAAAAAATTTACAAAGTAATCTCAATGAGTTATCTAACACCTGGAGCGGCGCCGAATCAAGCGAAATCCGACGCCGCGAGGTTCCGGCGCGCCAGACAATCTGAATACCTTGTGCGAGATGAAACGCAAAACGAAAATCCTCGTTCTTGGAGCGGCCTTCATTCCGCTGGCGGCGATGCTTCTGGCCGGAGTACTGGTGAGACACGCAGCCAGGGATCGTACCTATGACGATGTGGCGGACGTTCCCCATCGCAAGGTGGGGCTGGTCCTCGGATGTTCCAGACGCACGGCGGAGGGACGCCCCAACCCGTTTTTCGTGAACCGTATGCAGGCCGCGGCGGACCTGTACATGGCGGGAAAGGTCGACTACCTTCTGGTCAGCGGCGACAACCGCACCCTTCGCTACAATGAAACCCGCGACATGAGGAAGGCCCTCCTGAAGCTCGGAGTGCCCGCCAACCGGGTGTACTCCGACTATGCGGGGTTTCGGACCCTGGATTCCATCGTCCGGGCCCAACGGGTCTTCGGTCAGACTTCCCTGACGATCGTCTCACAGAAGTTCCATAACGAGCGAGCCATATTCATCGCGCTTCACAAGGGGATCGACGCCATCGGCTTCAATGCCCGCGAGGTCGCCGCCGCGGACACTCTCGTGACAAGATACCGGGAGCAGCTGGCGCGGGTGAGGACGATCCTGGACGTGTATCTTCTGGACACCCCTCCCCGATTCCTCGGGGACAGGATCACGATCGACGGGTCGCCACAGCAGTGAGGAGAGCAGCTTCCAACCCGTCATGCCGGCCGGCGAGGCCTCATTCGGCAGGGTCCGATATGGCTTGGTGAACGACAGTTCCGTGATGCTCGGGCGTCACGGGACAGTTGCTGCCGGCTGACGAATCAGCCGGCAAAGCCATCCCGTGCCCAGGGTCAACGTCACGCAACCTTCACGGAGATCTTTCGAGGCTTGCTGATGTCGGTTTTGGGCAGGGTGAGCGTCAGCACGCCGTTTTTCATGGCGGCTTCGATCTTGGACTGGTCGATCGCGCGACCCAGGGTGAACTTGCGGGAGTAGTCACCCACTCCATACTCCTGAATATGCATCCGCTCATTGACCTCCTCGACGGTCACGGTGCCGCGAAGGGTCAAAGTGTTATCGTGAATGTCGATGGTAACGTTGTCGGGCGAGACACCCGGCATGTCGGCCACCACCACCAGGGCATCCTGGGATTCGTAAATGTCCACCGCCGGCACGTACACAGGGACGTTACGGGTGCTTTCGGCTTCGGTCGTGACCTCCACCTTCTCTCTGGCCTGAAGATCCTTGTCCGTCATTGCTTAACCCTCCTTGATCATCAAGATTTGCATCCAGTCTCGGACGGCCAGTTGCCGGCTTATGCCGACTTGATCTGAATCTGCTTGGGCTTCGCTTCCTCGGCCTTGGGAAGGGTGATCTTCAGAACTCCGTCCTTGAAAACAGCCGTGACCGCATCCGCATTCACCTTTGCCGGCAGCGAGAAAATACGCCGAAACCGTCCTGCTTCCCTTTCACGGCGATGATAATTGACATTCTCAGCCACCGCGAGCTTCCGCTCTCCCCGCAAAGTCACCGTATCACCCTCTACCGAAATCTCGATTTCATCGGGAAGCATGCCCGGGAGCTCGGTGCGCACATAAAGATTGTCGGCATCCTCGCTCACGTTCACGTGCGGAAAGACGTCGCTGCGGAATGGAGACATCCCTCTTCCCATGAAAGAGGACAGCAGTCTGTTCATATCCCGCTGCATTCTCTCGAACTCGGCTCCCAGGCCGTACAAATCGGGTCGGTCCATCCAACGAATCAGTGCCATGAACTCTCCTCCTTTCTAGTTGTAATTACTGAATTTTTTCCCTTTATTGCCAGTGATGTTAATCACAGCCTCCCGAGGTGTCAAGACAACTGGAAGCCTCCCGAGACCATTATGTGCTGAAAGGTACGATCCCCTGCCTCCCGCCGCATGCCGCCCGTGAACAGCCCCTGGAGGCCGCGGGAATCCCGGACTCTCTGCCTGTCTCCCGGTGCCCTGGCTTGACGGGACATCCAGCCATGGTCGGCCGGCCCAGGCCGGTTGACTTTTGAATTCCCCTTGTCTAAAGAGAACTGACCCGGTCGGACGCAGAATCGACCGGTATCTCCCATCCAGGTTCTTTGGAAGAAGGAAGCCATGAAATCGTTCGTTGAAGAGGATATGGGGCTCAGTGGTATGCATTGGGTGCAGGACGCGGGGTCCTGCTCCGGTGTGTATGTCCTGGAAGATGGGCGGACGATCATCGACGCGGGCAACATGTACGGGCTCATCGACGAGCTTCAGGACCTGGGGCCTCTCGACCGGCTCGAGCGCATCCTGGTCACCCACTGCCACTTCGACCACGTGGGCGGCATGGAGGAGATCTTCCAGGTCGCCAGTCCTGACGTCCATGTCCACCCGGTGACCCGCGAATACCTGAGGCTGCTGCGCTCTCCTTTTCCGGAGTTCTTCGATGCCCTGGAAAAAGACGGAAAACTCAAGCTGATTCAGGATGGGGACGTGATCCCTGGCAACCGGCCCTTGAGGGTGATTCACGCTCCCGGGCATACGGCGGGAGACACCTGCTTTTTCGAGGAGACTTCGGGAGCGCTCTTCTGCGGCGATGCCGTCCTGCCGTATCGCCTCAAGCTGGGGCCGGCTCTGTCCAAGCCCGATGAGATGTGCGGGGGCCGCATGAAGGACAAGCTCCATAGCCTGAAACGCCTTGTCAGCCTGCCCGTGCGCCACCTTTTCGCGGGTCATGGGGAGCCGGTCTTCCACAAGGGAAGCGACCACATCAAGCTGAGCCTTTACAGCCTCTACCAGAGTCTCCATGAAGACCGCCCCGAGCTGGCGTGGGTGGCCATGGGGCGGGATCTGCTCGATCTCGGCCAACTGGCGGAAGCGCGTCAATGCTGGAGCAAGTCCGCCCAGCTCTCCGCCGAGGCGCCTGAAGTGAGGGGGCTTTTGGAGGCCATCGAAGCAGCGGCGAGCCAGGCGGCTCAATGACTCAAGAGATCGATGAGGGGGATTGGACTTGGCACGGCATGCGTTTCTCATTGCGGGGACCCAAAGCGGTTGCGGCAAGACGACGATCTCGCTTGCCCTCATGGCCGCACTCCGCCGCAGGGGACTTGCCGTTCAACCGTTCAAGGTCGGTCCGGACTTCATCGATCCGGGCTTTCACGGCCAGGCCGCCGGCCGAAGCTCCCGCAACCTGGATGGCTGGATGCTCAGCCGCTCCTACAATGAGAGCCTCTTCCAGACGCTCCTGCGCCGTGCCGATGTGGCTGTGGTCGAGGGGGTCATGGGCCTTTTCGATGGCTATGACGGACTCACCGAATCGGGCAGCAGCGCCCAGATGGCCAAATGGCTCGGGATACCCGTCATCCTTGTGGTGAACGCCCGAAGCATGGCCCGCAGCGCGGCGGCCCTGGTCCACGGGTTCAGCCGGTTCGACTCCGGCCTCAGGGTGTGCGGTGTCATCTTCAACCGCATCGGCAGTCCGGGACACCTGAGCTTCCTCAAGGACGCCATGGCCGCCAATCTGCCGGAAATCCCCGTTTTGGGCGGCATTCCCAGGCAGGACTCGCTCACCATTCCCGAAAGACACCTGGGTCTGGTGACTTCGGACGAGATTCTGCTCGACCAGTCCTGGCAGGATGCAGCGGTGAGTCTCGTGGAGAGCTGCATCGACCTGGATGGCCTCCTGGCGGCGGCCGTTCATCCGGAAGATGCCGACGCCTCCGGATCGTCTTCGGCCGACGCCCCTTCTCCGATCGAGGACCCAGTTCCCATCGCCGTGGCCCGGGACAGCGCTTTCTGCTTTTACTATGCCGACAATCTGGACCTTCTCCAGAAGGCCGGAGCGGAGATTCGCTTTTTCTCGCCCCTGGCCGGTGATCTCCTGCCCGCCGATGCGGCGGGACTCTACCTGGGAGGGGGCTATCCGGAACTCTTTGCCGCCGAGCTTTCCTCCCGGACCGCCTCGCTGGAGTCCATTCGCTCGGCCGCTGCCGCGGGAATGCCCATCTACGCGGAATGCGGCGGCATGATGTTTCTGGGACAGGATATCGAAACACTGGAAGGCTCCCGCTATCCCATGGCGGGTGTTCTGCCTTTTGGAACGCGCATGCTGAGACGGCGAAAGGCCCTGGGCTACACCGAAGTCGAGCTGCTGCGTCCCTGCCTCCTCGGCCCGGCAGGTCTGCGGCTGCGCGGGCATGAGTTCCACTATTCGGAGATCGCGCCGGCTGAAATGGAGGGGGAATTCTCGATGGCGGGGCGAGACGCTCCGGAGCAGGTCTATCTGCTGCGCGGCAAGAGGGCCGGCGAAACCCGGCGGGAAGGCTATCTCGCGGGCTCGGTGCTGGCCAGCTACATCCACCTTCACTGGGGAAGCGCCCCAGAGGCCGCTGCGTCCTTTGTGCAACATTGCCGGGAATTCGTTCAATGAATCAACGCGCCAAGGCTCTCATGTTTCTGGGGACCGGGTCGGACGTCGGCAAGAGCGTGCTGGCGGCCGCCTACTGCCGCATTCTCAAGCAGGACGGTTTTCGTGTGGCGCCGTTCAAGGCCCAGAACATGGCCCTGAACTCATTCATCACGCCCGAAGGGGGCGAGATGGGCCGTGCGCAGGTGGTACAGGCCGAGGCCGCCGGAGTGGCTCCTCACGTGGACATGAATCCCATCCTTCTCAAGCCCACCTGCCAGATGGGCTCCCAGGTCATCGTGCATGGAAGGCCCGTGGGCAATTACTCCGCCTCCGAGTACTATCAATTCAAAAAAGAGCTGGTTTCGGTCGTTCGGGAAAGCTATGAGCGGCTGGCCGGCCGTTACGACATCATCGTCCTCGAGGGGGCGGGAAGCGCCGTGGAGCTCAACCTCAAGGAGCACGACCTCGTGAACCTGTCCATGGCCGCCATGGCGGACGCCCGCTGCGTCCTGGTGGGAGATATCGACCGCGGCGGAATCTTCGCGGCTCTCCTGGGAAGCACCATGCTCATGACCGAGGAAGAGCGTGGTCGGATGATCGGCTACATGGTCAACAAGCTTCGGGGAGACCCGCGGCTCTTCGAGAGAGGAATCGAGATCATCGAGTCGCGCTCGGGCCTGCCGGTGCTGGGAGTCATCCCCCATTTCGACCATATCGCCCTGCAGGAAGAAGACAGCGTGGCCTTGAGGCGGCGCATGGAGCGGGGAACCCTCGGGAGAGCGGGTGGCTCGGCTCGGCTGAGCATCGGGGTGGTGCGGCTTCCCTTCATTTCCAATTACACGGACTTCGACTGTTTCGAACAGGAGCCCGGCGTGGATCTCGTTTACTTCGATGGTCCCCGCCGCGTGTTCGACTTCGACGCCATCATTCTTCCCGGAAGCAAGAACACTCTCGAGGATCTGGACTATCTCAAACGGACAGGCATGGCCGAGGGATTGGTGGCCTTCCTCAAGTCCGGGGGCACGGTGGTGGGCCTGTGCGGCGGCTACCAGATGCTGGGACGGGTGGTCAGGGACCCTCATGGGGTTGAAAGCGGGCTGCGCCAGGTGGAAGGTCTGGGGCTGCTGGACATGGAAACGGAGATGTTTCTCGACAAGATCACCTCCCAGGTCGAAGGGGAGGTTCTCGGAGCAGCAGCCATGGACGGGTTCTCCAACGAGCGGGTGCAAGGCTATGAGATTCATATGGGACGGAGCACACCGGGGGTGGGTGCACGGCCCCTCTTTCGCATCACCCGCCGGGACGGCTTGACCGTCGAATTTCGGGACGGCCTGTCGAGCATCGACGGCAGGGTCTGGGGAACATACATTCACGGTGTTTTCGACAGCGACCCTTTCCGGCGGAGCTTTCTGAGAATTTTGCAGCTCCGATCCGGCAGGCAGGAGGTCCCGCTTTCCGAGGGGTACTCTTACGCAGAGTGGAAGGAGAGACAGTATGAGCTTCTGGCCGAGCATGTGCGCCGCCACACCGAGGTCCGCCGAATCTATGATGCCCTGGGACTCTGAGAGGGGCTGACCGATCCATGGTATTCCTTCCCTGGCACTTGACGGCGGCATATTTCCTGGACCTGCTCCTGGGAGACCCGGCGGGCTGGCCGCACCCTGTACGCTGGATCGGCCGCTGGATCGAATGGTGCGAGTCCATCTTCCGCGATGAGGACGGCTCGCCGGGCTACCAGCGCATCGCCGGGCTCATCTTCTGGTTGATGGTGGTGGGTGGGGTGGCCTGCACCACGCTGGCCTGCGTCAAGCTGATCTGGTTCCTTCACCCGCTGGCCGGCGTCGTTCTGACCATCTGGATCTCGTATGCGGTGCTGGCCACGAGAAGCCTCCACGCCGAATCGCGGGCCGTGGTGCGCGCGCTCACGGCAGGGGATCTTCCGACTGCGAGGAAACGGCTGTCCTGGATCGTCAGCCGTGATACCAGCCATCTGGGTGAAAGGGATATCCTGAGGGCCGTGATCGAAACCGTCGCCGAAAATATTTCCGACGGGATCGTGGCGCCGCTCCTGTTTCTTGCGCTGGGAGGGCCCGTGGGCGCCATGACGTACAAGGCCGTCAATACCATGGATTCCATGGTGGGCTACCTCAACGACCGATATCGCCATTTCGGATGGTTTGCGGCCCGCGCGGATGACGTGGTCAACTTCATCCCCTCGAGGCTGACGGTTCTTTTGATGTTGATCGGCGCGGCGGCCCTGGGACTGGACTGGCGGAACGCCTGGAAGGTGGCCCGGAGGGATGCTCGCCGGATGAAAAGCCCCAACGCCGGCTATCCCGAAGCCGCTGCAGCGGGAGCTCTCCACATCCAGCTCGGGGGATCCAACACCTATTTCGGTCAGATCGTTGTGAAGCCGACCCTGGGTGACGATGTCAATCCCCTGAGCCCCGAGGTGTACTCGTCCATGATCCGTTTGATGTACGCCACGTCTTTCCTGGCGTTCCTCATGGCCCTCGGCATCCTCTTCGCTCTTTGGGGGAGAATATCCTGACTCAGCAGGGCTGCAGCAGCCGCAAGCCGGAATGCGAAAGCCCGAGACCTTGCCGAAGCCTGGAGCTTCAAGCATGCAACTTTAACCTTGAAACCTGAAACCTTCTTCTGCCGAAAGCGATCATCCATGAGCTTTCCCCACGGCGGCAACGTCTATCAAATCGCGCACCAGCTCAAGTGCTCTCCCGACGATATCCTGGATTACAGCGCCAGCATCAATCCTCTCGGGCCTCCTCCAGGGTTGTGGGAGGAGCTCCGAGAAGGTTTTCCAAGGGTCAGGCATTACCCCGACATCTCCAACCGTGAATTGATCGAGGCCCTTTCGGAGCACCACGGAGTCCCGCCAGACTGGATCGTGGTGGGCAACGGCTCCACCGAGTTGATTTACTGGCTTGCGAGGGCTTTGAAAGTCGAGAGCGCCATCATCGCCGTTCCGACTTTCAGCGAGTACCAGCGGGCCTTTGAGGGCGAAGGGGTCAAACTGCACCGGCTGGTTTCCGCCGAGAGGAACCTCTTCCAGCCGGACCTTCACGATCTCGAATCCTGTTTCGCCAAAGTCCGGCCTGATGCGCTTCTTCTCACGCATCCCGGCAGTCCTTCGGGAACCCTGCTGGCTCCCGAGGTGCGACAATGGGTGCTGGAGAACTGCAGGTCGGGGGGCTGGACCGGAATCATCGACGAGGCCTTCATGGATTTCAGCGAGAAAGATTCACTGAAATCCATGATCACCGAGTCGACCCCCCTCATCCTCATCCGATCCATGACCAAGTTTTACGCCATTCCCGGTCTGCGGCTGGGCTACCTCCTCGCCTCGCCGGGGCTTGCCTCGAAGGTCCGCCGGCTGATTCCACCATGGTCCATCAATGCCTTTGCACAGATTGCCGGCGTTTTCTGCGTGAGACAGGAGTCCTATCGAGCCGAGACCATGGAGCTCGTCAGCCGGGAGCGTGACCTGCTGGCCTCTGGAATCGCCAGGCTGGGGCTTGGCAGGTCGATGCCGGGAGTGGCCAATTACCTGCTCATCCGTATCGACGATGGCCTTCCCGACGCCGGCGAACTCCAAAGGCATCTCCTGGACCGTCACAGAATTCTCGTTCGTGATTGCGCCAATTTTGACGGACTGAACGAGCGATTCATCCGGATCGCCGTTCGGCTTCCAGAGGAGAACCGGCGCCTGCTGGCGGCGCTAGAGGATTGGGTGGAGGAACAAGGAAAAACCTCACACACCCGGCAACGATGAAGCAATTCCTACCGGCATCGGGAGCGCTCCCGGCCCCCGAAGCGGTGTTCGAGGGCCGGACTTCCCCACCCAGGACTCAGTCCTCGTGGGAATGATGGTCGTCTTTCAGGAAATACCGGTGATATTCGAATTCCTTGAGGTGCTTGCGCATGGTGCTGCTGAGCAGGGTGAAGATGTTGTCGATCTCGGCATCGCTGAGCCTGGGGATCAGGATGCTCATAAGGTCGTCGTCCGAGAACTTCTGCAGGTAGTACATGAGCGACTTCTCATCGACTTCCCTCGAGAACCCGAAGGCGACCATCCCATCATAGGATTCCACGAAGCCATGGCGGTGTTTTGCTGGTGATTCCAAACCCGACGCCCTCCTATTCGCTTTCCCCGTTCATGTAGTAGTCCAGGCCGAAGTGGGTGATCTGCTCCTCGCCCATGAGGTACCGGAGCGTATTCTTGAGCTTCATGAGCTGGATGAACAGATCGTGCTCGGGGTAGAGCTCCGCCTTGTGCATGGGGCTTTTGAAGTAAAAAGACAGCCACTCCTGAATGCCGCTCATGCCCACCCGCTGCGCCAGGTCCATGAAGAGCGCGAGGTCCGCCACCAGCGGCGCCGCCAGGATGCTGTCCCGGCAAAGGAAATCGACCTTGATCTGCATGGGGTAGCCGAGCCAGCCGAAGATGTCGATGCAGTCCCAGCCTTCCTTGTTGTCGCCCCGGGGAGGATAGTAGTTGATGGTGACCTTGTGATAATAGTTCTTGTAAAGGGTGGGGTAGAGATGCGGCTGGAGGATATACTCGAGGACCGACAGCTTGCTCTCCTCCTTGGTCTTGAAGGAGTCCTTATCGTCCAGGACCAGCCCGTCGCGGTTGCCGAGGATGTTGGTGGAGTACCATCCTTCCAGCCCCAGCATGCGAGCCTTGAGGCCAGGCGCCAGAATGGTCTTCATGAGGGTCTGGCCCGTCTTGAAATCCTTTCCCGCAATGGGGACATTCCGCGCGACAGCCAGCTCCAGCATGGCCGGAATGTCGATGGTCAGGTTGGGAGCGCCGTTGATGAAGGGAACCCCGCTCTCCAGGGCGGCCACCGCGTAGAGCATGCTCGGAGGAATGCGTGGGTCGTCGCGATCGATGGCTTTCTGGAGCGCTTCGATGGAGCCGTGTATCTCGTCTTCCGGCTTGAGGAATATTTCGGTGCTGCCGCACCAGATCATGACGCAGCGCTCGGCGCCGTGGGTGGACCTGAAGAGGGCGATGTCCTCCTTGAGGGCTTCCACGCGGGCCCGCAGGTTCCGGCTCTCCTTGATGAAGGCGCCGTCCAGGTTGCGGACAAATTCGCGGTCGAACACCGCCTTCATGGGACGGACGGTGCTCAGGAAATCCTTGATGGAATCCAGGTGCTCCCGCCTCAGGACCCTTGCGTAAAGCGCCGCCTCAAATGCGTTGGCTTCGTAGATGTCCCACCCGCCGAAGACCAGGTCGTCCAGGGACGCGAGCGGTATGAAATCCTTGATTTTCGGGCTGCGCCGCTCGGTCCGCTTCCCCAGACGGATGGTGGCCAGCTGACTGAGAGAACCGATGGGCTCAGCCAACCCCTTGCGAACCAGCTCCACACCGGCGATGAAAGTGGTGCTCACGGCGCCGCCGAGGCCTGGAATAAGCACGCCGAGAGGTCCCCTGGGGGCCTCGATCCGATCTTTACGCTTCAGGTTCTTTTCTTTCAATGGTGCGCCTCCGTCTCACCGGACCAGACAGTTCAACCGAATGAATTGGGCTTCGGATGCATCCCGGATGCGTTAAGCTCTAAAAGGAAATAAAATAGGGCCACGGCATGAAAGCTGTCAAGCCGGCATCCGGCTCTTGCGCGGAATACCCGACCCAGGCCGCCAGAGCATACTCGCGCTCAGCTTGTGGACCGAGGGAGTCGTCCGTCTTTCTCGAGGGCCAGGAGCGCCTGCTTGACTCCGATCCCGCACGAGAACCCGCCCAGCCCCCCTCCCTCGGCGGTCACACGGTGGCAGGGAACGAGGAGGAGGATCGGGTTTCGGGCACAGGCCTGCCCCACGGCCCTCGATGCCCGCGGACGGCCTATTTGCTCGGCAATCTCGCCGTAGGTGCGGGTCTCCCCCATGGGAATCCGAGTGAGCGCCTCCCACACCTTCCGCTGAAAAGGGGTCCCGTCGCGAAGATCCAGTGCGAAGTAAGGCAGCGGCGCACCCTCCTTCAGATAGGCCAGGATGCGCTGCTGCACTTCATCCAGCAGCAGGGACCCATGGTCCAGGCTGGCCTTGAAGCCCGGGCAGGCGGAGTGGACCATGGCCATGAGATCGGCATCACCGGGCCTGGAGTCGCCGAGGTGCGAAACCAGGCGAATGCCATGCGTGCCGCTTCCGGCCAGAATGAAGCCAATTGGAGTCTCGAACACCATGATGTCGAGCACCGAAAATTCATCAATCATCGGTCAAAAAATCCGTGATGTAGGGATTGTTTTCCATTTCATCCTTCAGGGTGGATCGGGGATGATCTCCGTAGTCATGGCCGGGCCAGACAACGGTATCGGGAGGCAGCGGAAGGATCTTCTTCTTCAGGGACTCCAGCAGCTGCTCGAAGGAGCTGCCTGGAAGATCCGTCCTCCCCACCGCGCCCACGAAAAGGGTGTCACCCGTGAAAAGATTCCCCTCGATCCAGATGCAGCAGGCCCCCGGCGAGTGTCCCGGGGTGTGCAGAAACCTCATGGTGTGTCCACCGAAGGTGAGCTCGTCGCCGTCCCGAACCCTCAGGTCCGCGGGGGGGCTGGGATCGAACCCCATGGCCCTGGCCCACGCCTGGCACTCGGGCATCCGAAAGAAGGCGTCGTCCAGTTCGTGCATGACCAGCAGGGCTCCGGTCTCCCGCTTGAGGATGCCGTTCCCGCACGTGTGGTCCGCATGACCATGGGTGTTCACGATGTAGAGGAGGTTAACCCCATGCTCCTTCAGGAGTCCCATGAGGCGCTCCTCGTCTCCGGCGGGATCGATGAGGATTCCCTCCCGGGACCCTTCATCGAAGACGAGGTAGCTGAAGACTTCCATGGGGCCGACGAGGGTCTGAATGATCCGCATGACGTCGCTCATTTCCTTTCGCCCTGGTGAAATCGATATCATTATGCTCCATTGAGCATGGCTCAAGTCGTCTCAATTGTCAAAGGGAGGTCGCCCTGATGTCGGCCCATGGGCACATGTAGTCGTTTGACAACACACAGATTGCCTTGCATGAATCCAGCAGATCCGGGCTTGTTTCCGGAAGATGTGGACCAATGGCCACACATGAATACCCCATGAAGCCGCCAAACAAAATGAATAACCTGCAATGATCATTGTGAATATTTGATTCAGCCTCGGATGGCACCTTCATTGCTCCTGTTCGGATGATGTTTCGAACCGAAAAAGCAATCCCCTTTCCATGCTGAACATCTGACCGCGTGAGCACGAGGGCCTATGGGGACCGACGAGCCTTTCGTCCGATTCCAGGACGGGTTTCGCAGGACCGTTGAGGTGGAGCTCGGGCATGAAGCCAATGCGCTCGACCACTCCTTCCCTGCCGATGCCGCCGTGACCGCCGCGGGCCGGCTCCTGACGCCGCCCGACCTCCTGCTCCGCTTCGCTCCCCTGCTGTGCCGATGGCTCCCCGTTGAACCCGTTCAATACCATTCGCTCCACGTCGAATTCCTCGGGCTCGCCAGAGAGGGTGAGAAGGTTCTTTTCGAAATACGCGTCGAAAAACAGGCGCTGGGCAAGGGCTGGAAGATCGTGGTGCGCTGCCGCAACTCCACTGGAGAATATGCGGCCGTGGCCGAGCTTCTGGCATCCGTTACACCGGAATCGCCCGAGGAATCTCGATGAGATTTCTGAAAGGGTCAAAGAGGTGGGCGGTTGTGGAGGCGTCATCGGCGCTTTCTCCTTGCTTGTCTTGTTCGTGGAAGCTCTG
>Ga0101944_10005281_pt1 | contig 14897 bp, 7 predicted proteins | sample DewCreD2012metaG_FD_75245 | JGI IMG/M metagenome (GOLD analysis project Ga0101944, IMG submission 75245) | Hot spring sediment bacterial and archeal communities from British Columbia, Canada, to study Microbial Dark Matter (Phase II) - Dewar... ...
CGAAGACGAAGACCAGATTCAGCGCGAAGTTCGCCGCCACGGCCACGACCGTGGCGCCGGTGGGCGCCCGCGTCTCCCGGGCGGCGTAGAGCGCCCGGGTCAGCACGGCATTCAGACTGTAGAAGACCAGGCCCGTCGAGAAGAAAAAAACCACCCGCCCCGTGCGGATCACCGCCTCGCCGTCGTTGGCCAGGAACTCGCCCGTCCCGTAGAAGAGGCGCACCAGTTCCCTGGACAGCAGGCAGAGCCCCACCGCGGAAGGGAGCGCCAGGAAGAGCGTGTGCCGGACCGCGGCGCTGAGTGCGTCCGCGTAGGCCTCCTTCCGCTGCGCGGCCCAGTGCTGGGCGAGCAGCGGGAGCGCCGTCGTGGCCAGCGAGAGCGAGCAGAGCGCCCACGGCAGCTGCACCAGCCGGTTTCCGTAGGCCAGCATCGTCACCGGCCCGTCGCCAGGGATGAACGCGCGGGCGACGAGCTGGTCCACCAGCAGGTTGATCTGGAATAGCGCCACGCTGAAGACCACGGGCCCCAGGTTGCGCAGCGCCTCCGCATAACCCTCGTCGCTCCGGTCCATCGAAAAGCCGAACGCGAATCCGTGCGCGATGCCGGACAGGCCCAGGAGCGCCACCTGCAGGATGCCGCCGGCCATCACGGCATACGCGACCACCTGGATCTGCGATGGGAGATCCGTCCCGAGCCAATCCAACCCGAACAGGCACGCGCCGATCATGCAGACGTTCAGCAGCACCGGCGCGGCGGCCGGCGCGGCGAAATGGCCCATCGCGTTCAGGATGCCCATCAGTCCCGCCGCGATGTGGACCAGCACGCAGTACCCCAGCATCGTCTCGGTCAGCTGGAGCGTGAGCTGCGCCTTTTCGGAAACGCCGGCGAACGAGCGCACGCCGAACGAAAGGCCGATCGCCGCGAGACAGGCGAGGGTCAGGAAGGCGGCGAATCGCGAGATCAGGACCGAGGCGGTCCGGAAGGCGGCCTCCCGGCGGCCGGTCGCCAGCCGCTCGCAGAAGACCGGCACGAAGGCCGAGGCCAGGGCGCCTTCGCCCAGAAGCCGGCGCGCGATGTTGGGCAGCAGGAAGGCGATCTGGAAGGCATCGTTGACCCACGATGCGCCGAAGGCCGCGGCCATCAGTCGGTCGCGCCACAGCCCCAGCAGGCGGCTGACGATGGTCATGAAACCGACGACCCCTGCCGAACGGACCATCGAGCGGCACCCGCATTGCGCTTCGTGCTCCGAAACCGCGCCGGTTCCGGACGTTTTCGTCTCGTCGTTGGACATGGAGGACGCCTATATACTCGAAGCCGGCTGCGCTGTCACCACTTCATCTTGAGTTGCACGCGGAACTGCGTGTCGATGCCCACGGCGTCCTCCTCCTCCTGCCGATAACGATACTCCCCGCTGAGTTGCGCGCGCGAAGAGAGCTTGTAGGTGGAGGAGACGCCGGCCGTCCAGCGGCGCAGCTCGTGGCTGCCCAGTTCGCTCTCGTCCAGGATGCCGGCCGTCGCCTGCGCCCCCCACGCCCGTGTCAACTGCTGCGAGGCCGAAAGCGCCCATTGATTCTTTTCGCGATACTGCTGCTCCGTCTCGTAACCGGATTCCTTCGTGAAACTCAAATCCAGACGCGGGGCGCTGGCCGCGGGACGCCAGGACAGGCCCGTGCTCAACGCGGACCGCTCGCCGACCGATCCGTCCCCCGGCGAACGCGCAGCCCACGCCTTGTCGTCGATGAACTCGCACTGCCAGGAGCCGCGCCAGCGGAGCGTCTCGGCCCATCCGCCGTCGGCACTCAACGACAGGAGCCGGCCGTCCGCATCGGCACGCGCCAACGGATCGCCATCGTCCGGTCGGATCACGTCGCGTCGCTGCAACGCGACCATCGGACGGAAATAGTCCGTGGCCTTGAGTTTCATCCACACGCGCTTGTCCCACTGCTCACGCAGCGTCGCGGACTCGTCGTCCGCGAACGTCTCCTTCTCCTGCCGGGCAAGCGACATCCCCCAGTCGATAGAATGCAGCCGGTGGCCGGCCCCCCACCGGTAGGCGGTCTGCTGGCTCCGGTCGCTGCCCTTGGGGTCGAGATCGTAGTCGAGTTCCACGCTGCGTTCGAGATTCGTCCAGAAAAGACCGTCGTCGAACCGATAGGCCAGCCGCGAACAGTCCCGGGAACGAACCAGATCGGTCTGCGTGGCATCCGGCGTGAAATGGCTGCTCAAATCCCAGGTCCATTTCGCGTTCGTTCCTGCCGCCTGATCCACTTTCAGACCTGGAGCGACCTCCAACCGGTCATTCGCCTCGCGATCCGCTTTGAACAAGGACGATTCCCGTTTCTCGCCCTCCACGGTAAAGTAGGGCAGGACCTGCAGTTGCGAGGTGCGCACCTCGGGCAGCCGAACCTCGACCTTGCCCTTGTCCGCCCCGCCTTCAGCCTCGGCGGCGAAAAGCACAACCCATTGCATGCATGCAAGTTGCGAAAGAAAAACACCGGCGGCGATTCGAAACATGGCGTGGCTTCCCTTCGCTTGGCCGAAAGGTTAAACCACGTATCGGCTCGCCGGGACACCGGCATTGACCCGAAGTTGGCCGAAAAGGTCGTGGCAGGCGGTTCGCCGCAACCGCTCCCCGCGTCGCGTGCGTCGGCAATTCCCTAGTCTTGCTAGCGACGTGGCGGGGCTCGCCTCACCGCCGACGGGCTGCCAAGCCCTTGAGGTGCCGGCCGATGTGCTTCTTGAGCACATCGACATACGTCTCCGCCTCGCGGTTCAGCAGGTCCAGCAGACGGTTGCGGTAGCGGGGCGTTCCCGCTTCGGCATGCGTCAATACGGAGCCGAAGGTGACGTGGAGCACTTCGCGCCCGTCGTTCTCGTCCAGGTAGACGCGCTCCAGGTCCGCATCGCTCAACGCTTCGGGCGCGGTCACGTTGGCCAGTTGCGCCGAGACGTGGTAGGTGGCCTTGTCGGTGTCATACCGGCCGCGGCAGAAGGCGATCAGTTCGCGGAAGAACGCCACGTCCTTGCGTGCCGCGACGCGCAGCGCTTCCAGGTAACTGGTGCCTGCCGTCTTCAAATGGAATGCGCCGCCGGTGAGTTGGGCCACGATCGGGTAGATGCTGAACTTGTCGCTGCCCGAGTGGACGCTGAGCTTGTACGGACCGCAGTGCCGCGCGATGGCGACGTGTTCCTTCAGGGCCGCCGCGAAGATCTTCAGATCGCCCTTGTAGTCGATGCCCTTCTCGAACTCGCCGACGAAGCGCGGCGCCAGCGCGGTCGGGCGCACCCCGCGGTCCCTCAGCTCGTTGGCGATGAAAAAGTGTTCCATCGAGGAGGTCGGCAGGGCGGTTTCGTCGACCGAGAGTTCGATCTCGTGCGTCGGAGCGCGACGGGCGATGTGCCGGGCCATCGCTTCGACGTGCGCCACCGCGCGGCCGTACTTGACGGCGGCACGCAGCAGCGATTCCTCGTCGCAGGTCAGTTTGAGGCCATCGAGATCGAAGGTCTGTCCCACATACTTTTTGCGCCACTCCGCGGCGCCGGGCACGCGGTCCGCAAGCAGCTTGTCGTACTTGGCCTCCAGCTGTACTCGATCGGTGCCGGCAACCGTGTCGTCGACGTGCGCAGACGGGTCGATCGTGAAACTGACGAAGCCAGCCGCCGCGGTCAGATCGACGTCTTCGGTCGTCTTGAGGTGGTCCGCATCGCTGCCGAAGCCGGCGTCGTAACCGCTCTCGAAGACGCCGAAGGTCGCTTCGTCCATGACCTGCTGCGCGCTGCGGCCGGTGCGCTGCATCTCGCGGATGGACTGCTGGGCCAGCGTCAGGAAAAAACCGCATTTCCTGCCCGCGGCGATGTGTCCGGGCGTGGCAAGGCCCAGACGGTCCCCGAGACCGACCGAAGAGCGTTGGCCGGCCCGCTGGGGACAGAGCCAGGGAACCCGCTGGCGCAGCGCGGCCATGTTGCCCGCGTCGGCATCGCAGATCCGCACCGGGACATCCCCCAGCGTCGCGGCCGTTCCGCCAAAGCCCTGCAGCTTTCCGAAAACCAGCACCTTGCGCTGCGCGCCATCGCGCGCCGCCGCCACCAGGCCGCCGGGCACACTGCACAGGCTGGCGGCGTAGAGGCGAAGTTGCGGCAGTCCGGAGGCGATCTCCTGCGCGATGCGCTTGCGCGATGCGGTGGGCAGCAGGGCCGGTTGGGCCGAATCGGACGCCAGACGTCGGGCCAGCGCGGAAGGCATGGTCGGAATCCTTTCAGGGATGAGGCCAGCAGCTCGTTGAATACGAAACCGTCGTTTCCACGCCCCCCTCTGTGGAAAAGGGCGGGGCGAGGGTTTTTCAACGGGCGGCCAAAGGTCGAGTCGATTATGAACGCGCGGCGAAAAGGCCGCAAGCGCCGCAGGCAGTTGCAGGCCAGATCGGCGCAACCCATGCGGCCCACGCGTCGCATTTCGCCGGAGGGCTCGACGCCGGATGCCGGGTGCGGCAGCGCTTCGCAGCGGACCGATGGCCAGCGGCATGCCCTGCGGGGGCCAAGTCCGGGATCCAGGAACCGGGGACCGGTAGGCGCTACTTGGTGCGTTCCACGGCAGCGACGATCCGGGCGGGGAAAGTGACCTGGGCGCCGGCCATTTCGGCGCTCAGTTGGTCGGCGGCGATGGCCGTCAAGGTCACCGAGAAACAGCCGCCCTGTCGAAGACGCAGGACCCACTCGCGTTCCCTAGCCATGTTGGTCGCGGCGGCAGGGGGGAAGACCAGGAAACGGGTGGAGAAGAGATCGATCCGCCACTCGCCCGCGCCGTCCTTCGGATCGACGGTCAGTTCGCCGGTGGCGATGTCCGCCGAAAGGACTTCGGCGTCGTCCATGCGGGGCAGATCCGAATCGTGCTTGGCTTGCGCCGGCGCGCCGGTCGAAGCGTGTTTGGGGCGGAATTCGACCCCAGGCTTCTCGTCGGCACCGAGGGCGGCCGGTTCCTGGCCGCCATCCGCCAATTGCGGACAGAGGTCGATTTTGCGAACCAGGGTGCGCGGCAGCGCCAGGTGCACGCCTCCGGGCAGTTCCAGGAATAGTTGTTGGGCGTCCAATTTCACGAACCGCGCATGGAACGCTTCGCCGTTCTGCAGGCGCACGGCATGCATGGCGCCGGGCAGGCGGGGGAATATCGCCTGATCGTCGGGCTGCAGCGGCGGTTCGTACCGCACGATGTCCGACAGCCCGACGGAAAGGGCCGGGGCGATCGCGGGGAGGAAGGCCGGCCTGAAACCGAAGAGCCCAGCCGGCGAACGCCCTTCCGGATAGCCCACCAGTCGGTCGCCTGTTTTCAGTTCCAGCAGGGCCTGTTGGGGTTCACGGCTGACCGGCACGCAGGCGTCGAAGAGCACGTCGTCGATGCGCAGCGGGTGCTCTGCCGGAGCCTTGCGGAAGACGCGGACTCGGACGATGGGTGCCGTCGCGCGGACGCCCAGGAAAGAGACGCCGCCGGCAGCGCGCGGACTCGCCGAACTGTCGCAGCGCACCAGCAACCGCCCGTGCCGGTCGTAGGCTTCGATTCCCAGATAACCGGCGGGTGCGTCCCCTGCGATCAGGCCGATCGTGTGGACCCCCGCCGGACGCCCCTCGCGGCGCTGCGCGTCGTACGAGCCCGGCAGGACGAAGAAAAGGTCCAGATCGCCCAGGCCTCTGGGCGCGTTCACGCAGGCGGCCAGCCCGCCGCTCCGCCCGGCCAGCGGTTCGCGGTCGTCGACGATGACCCGCTGCCGGGGGTCTGCCGCCCGCAACAGCAACCCGCGGTTCGCGTAGGCATCCTCGGCCAGGTCGCCTGCCGCGAGCTTCCGCTGCCCGACGAGGAGGTCGTCGAAGCCCGCCGAAGTGAGGACCTCGATGGATGCTCCTTGGGCTGGATCCTCCAGCAGATCGGCGAGCACAAAAGCCTTGCCCGTTCCCTTGGGCGCCGGGGCGAACGGATGGATGGGCAGGGTCCTCACCTCGGCGGCGGGCGGCGGAAATGCCGCGTCCGCCTCGGTGCGCAGCGAGGTCAAGGCGGCGAGGGGAAAGGTGAAGAGCCCCCAGCGCGTGTGCAGATCCAGCGCCTCGGGGCTTACCTGCCCTGCCAGCGCCGAACCGTCCTTGAGGGACAGGCGGTCCTGCTCGGCCTCGATCGTCCGATCGTCGAAGCCCAGTTCCGCCAGCAGTTCGCGGCTTCGCGTGGCCACTTCGGGATCGTCGGAGGAAGCGGCCTTGCGCAACGCGGCGCCGGCCGCCGCGCCCAGCGCGCGCAGTTGCTGCAGCGCTTTCTGCCGCGTGGCGAAATCGTCGCTCTTGAGCTCGGCCACGGACTCCTCGGCTTGCCGGTACTGCTCCGCGGGCCAGCGCGGGCCGAACCGGATGGCCTCGATATCCGCCCAGCGCAGCGCGACGACGGTGCCATCGGCTTTCTGCAGCGCGAGCGCGCTCGCCGTGCGGACCAGGGCCTTGATTTCCGAGCCGTCGCGTCCCTGTACGGTCGCCGGTTGCCATTCGGGTTCGGTGCAGGGGGCAACGGCGGCGCTCCATGCGGCGACCGCAAACGCAATCGGAAACCGGGCTGCTTTCGCTGGCAACATCGGGACGGTGCCTCCGGATGCATCATCCTCAGGGCAGCAGGGCGTGCGGTCAAGGTGCGATGACCCGTTCCGGCGCGGTGCGCGGTGTAGTCCATGCTATGCGGAATCGATCGCGATCGTTCCTCTGGACCTTCCTGCTGGGCAGCCCCCTCCTGCTTTCGGGTGGCGAGACGATCGTCGTCTCGCCCAGGGCCGGCGACGGCGGCAACGGCTCCGCCGAAGCCCCCTACGCCTCCCTCGAACGCGCCCTCAAACGCGCCAAGCCCGGCGACACCGTCGCCCTCCGCGACGGCGTCTACGCCCTCACGGCCCGCATTCGCGCCACGCTCAACGGCACCGCCCAGGCGCCCATCGTCATCCGCGCCTGGCCCAAGGAGACCCCGATCCTCGATGGCGCCGCCATCAAGATGAACCTCTACGACACCCTCTTCGAACTCGACAAGTCGAGCCATGTCGTGGTCGACGGCCTGGAGGTGCGGAATTCGGCCGGCCGCGGCATCAACCTGCACGAATGCGCCGATGTCTCCGTCCGCAACTGCTCCATCCGCGACGTCCAGTGCCGCGCGCTCGGCGGCAGCGGCGAACGTCTGCTCTTCGAAGGCAACAAGGTCCGCAACGCCTGCCTCGTCAATGCCGACAACGCCTTTCTCAAGGCCGGCAAGAACGGCGGGTGGCCGGCAACCGTCCAGACCTCCAAGCGCGACGACCACCGGCCTTCGACCGACGTCGTCTTCCGCAACAACGACGTGCGCGAGAGCTGGGGCGAAGGCATCGACGCCTGGTTCCTCGACGGCGGCGTCATCGAAGGCAACACCGTCGTCGACTGCTACAGCGTCCTGATCTACGTCGACACCGCCCGCAACCTGAAGATCGACCGGAACGTCTGCGTCGCCGCCAGCGAGCGTTTCTTCCGTTCGACGTCCCAGGCGCCGGCGACGGGCATCCTCTTCGCGACGGAACACTACGACCGGGAGGTGCCCGCCCTCGCGGACGAGAACATCGTCGTCTCGAACAACCTGATCCTGAATGCCGGCCGGGGCATCGGGTTCTGGTGCGACAAGGCCAACACCAGACCGTACAACACCTACCGCAATATCCAGGTCTTCCACAACGTGGTGAAAAACGCCCTCTGGGAACCGTTCGGTTTCGAGGCCGTCCCGGCCGGGAATCCTGCGCCGACCGGTTGCGTCGCGAGGAACAATATCTTCTTCAAGGGAAGCAGGGGCGGCTCGATCCACCTCGGCAACCGGGAGGGTTGGACCTTCTCCCACAACTGCTGGCCGGACGGCGTGCCGGACCTCGCCAAGGACCCCGCCAGCTTCAAGGCCGATCCGCAGTTCGTGAAGCCCGACGATGCGAGCGCCGAAGGTTTCAAACTCGGCCCCGCCTCGCCCTGCCTGGGAAAAGCGCTTCCGGCGGCCGAGGTGCCGGCCGACTTCTGGGGCGCCCCGCGCCGCAAGACGCAGCCCTGCATCGGCCTGCACGAGTGGTACCCGCCGGGCGCCCGGCCGGAAACCGAAAAGCCCGACCCGCCCAGGAAGGGCCGACTGCCGTTCGTGCCCTGACGCTTCCGAGAGCCGTTGGCCACGGCGTCCGCAGTGCCGTGCCGCCGAAGTCCCTGGCCCCGTGCGCTGCGGATGCGGGTCCGGATCGAGGCGCGAGCGAGGAGCCTGGCCGGAGGAGATCGGTGACGATCGAGCAGCGAAGGGCCGGGCCCGCAGGCGCTGCGCCAGTCCGGGCTACTCGCTCCGCGGTTGGCCTTTCCACATCGACTCCAGCTCGATGACCTCGATCGAGCGCACGGTCGCCGAGCCCTTCGCGCATTCGACGGCCAGGTCCGCATCGGTCGGCGTGAAGCAGGTTGTGATCGAGATTTCGCCGTCGTTGGCGAAGACTTCGATCGACGTGCGATCGACGAGGATCTCCAGCTTGCGCACGCCGCCCGATGCCGACGCCGGTTGGCAGTTGCAGGCCAGCGTCTTCTCGTCAACCGCCACCGGCGTGCCGCGAATCCGGAAGACCAGTTCCGCGTCCTTGGGCACCTCGACTTCCGCGAGGATGCGGTACAGGTCGCCGGCGGCGTCCAGCGGTTTCGGCGCGCCGGGCGTCAGCGCGAGATTTTTCCACGCGTGTTTTTTGCCGTGGAGTTTTTCGATCTCCGGCACGGGCGTGCGGAAGATCCGCAGCGTGCCGTTCGTTTCGCGAAGCGTCAGGTCGCAGGGGAACGAGATCTGCTGGTTGAACGGCATGTCGGGATAGATCTGCCGGCCGTCGCAGCGCATCCAGGCCGCCTGGATGCGGCGGCCCGGCTGGCCGGCGATCTCGCCCCAACTCATCGTGGCATAGAAGTTCGGCCCGTAATCGCCGACCAGCTGCCCCGTCTCCTCGACGAACCGGCGGCCGTCGAACTCGCCCAGCGAATACTTGCCGTCGCCGCGCACCAGGACCCACTTCTGCCGATTCAGGTCGCCGTCGATGGGCAGCGGGAAGAAATCCGGGCATTCGTAACAGTGTGGGATCGGATCTTTCTGCTCGGTCCAGTCGAGCAGGTTGGGGGAGGTGAAGAAGAGGTACGCGCCGCCGCCGTAAAGCACCATGACCCACTGCCGGGTCGGCTCGTGCCACAAGACTTTCGGATCGCGCTCGGGGTGGCGGAGGATCGGGTTTTTCGCGTACTTCGTCCAGGTGCGGCCTTTGTCGAGACTGTACGAGATGCAGGTGTTGAAGTTGTCGAAGCCGCTCCAGAAGGCGACCATCGGGGGGGTCTTCGGGTCCGGCGAGAGGCCCGAGGTGTTGCGGTGGTCGATCACCGCGCCGCCGGACTGGACGCCCGTGCCGAAACGATCGTCGTCCCAGAACGCCGGCTGGAGCTCGGTCCAGTGGACCAGGTCGGTGCTGATGGCGTGGAGCCAGCAACGGGCCCAGCGCTGGGCGAAGAGGTGGTACTCGCCATCGTGGTGGACGAGGCCGTTCAAGTCGTTGATCCAGCCTTCCTCGCGCTGGCCGGGATTCGGCTTGTGCACGGTCCACTGCCGTGCGGTGAAGTGAAACTGGGGGCGGAAGGTTTCACGGTAGAGGTCGGCACGAGCGGGTGCCATGGGCATCTCCTTATCGGAACCGCGGCAGGATGGTCCGGTACTCGGCGGGCGGGATCTCGGTCTTCTGCGCGCGCAGTTTCCTCCTGCCGTCGATCGTCGCGAGCAACTGGTCCACGGCCACGCGGGCCATCTGGGCGAAGTCCTGAACGCAGACGAAGGCGGCGTCCCCGGGATACGGTTCCCCGCGCCACTCGTCGAAGACCCCGAAGCACATCCTGCGCCCTTGCAGCGCCATCGCGTGCTGCGCCAGGAACTGCTGGACCGTGTACTGCGCCGAGGCGAGGAACGCGATCGGCTCGGGAAGCCTGGCCAGGATGTCCGGCGAGACCTGGCCGTGGACGAAGGGCAGCCCGCGTTTTCGCGCATGCGCCAGCGCCGCGTCGCGCCGGGACTCCTCCACCGGATTGCCGGCGCCGAAGAGCACCACGGAGGACCTGGCGCCTCGTCTTAGGCAGCGCCGCAACAGTTCCCTCGCGCCCTCCGCGTTGCGCGACGTCACCACGGGAATCGGAAGGCCCTCGACGTGCCGATCGACGAAGATCAGCGGGTAGTTCCGTTCCACCAGCGGCTTGAAGGCCGCCGTTTCGTCCTGCGGGCCGGGCAGCACGATCGCGCCGTCCGTGACCCCCTGCGAGAGCCTCCGCAAGGTTCGCCGGTAGGCGTCCGGATCGCCGTGATAGAGCGCCACCAGCAGGTCGTAGCCCCGCGCGCGAAGCTGCAGGCTGGCGTGCTGCGCCGGCTCCTGCTCGCGCTGGCTCTGCAGCGATGCGAGGATGAACCAGACGGTGCGCGTCCGACCGTGCGCCAGCGATCGCGCCGCCAGGTTGGGGTGATACCCGAGCCGCTCGGCCTCGATCCGCACGCGCTCGCGCGTCGCCGCCTTGACCCGCGGGTCGTCGCGCAGCGCGCGCGAGACCGTGGAGATGTCCACGCCGCAGGCGGCGGCCAGGTCGCGGAGGGTTATGCCCATTCCTTCACCAGGACCTTCGGCAAATGGCTGTCCGGAAGGATGCCGGATACGCGATCCCGGATACTGGCGACGACCGATCATCCCGTACCGAGCACCCGGCATCGCCGCATCTCAGGCCTTCACCTTGTAGGTCCGGATTTCGAACGGCTTCAGCGTCAGCTTGACGCTTCCGTTGCTCCTGATCGCCTTGCCGTCCGTCCATTCCATCAGGTTCGTCTCGACCAGCGTCGCCTTGCCGCCGGTGTGGAGCCGGCAGGCGGACTGCTTGCCGTCGGTCTCGACCAGTCGCACGACGAGGCACTTTTCCTTTTCGGCCTTCTTGACGACTTCCAGCGAGACGCCCCGGCCTTCGAGCCGGCAGGCCGCCGCGGGCATCCGTGCGCGCCGCTTGTCGAAGACCATGACCGGCACGTTCAGCGCGGCGGCTTCGGCCATCACGTTCGATTCGATCAGCGTGCCCGTGTGCGGCAGCAGGCTGTAGGTGAAGGCGTGTTCGCCGAGGTCGGCGTCCGGGTCGGGTTCGCTGGGCGAGCGGAGCAGGTTGAGGTCGAGCACGTTCCCGTGGACCTTGTGCCCGTACTTGCAGTCGTTCAGCAGCGCGACGCCGTACTCGCGGTCCGATAGATCGACGTAGCGGTGCGCGGCGACCTCGAACTTCGCCAGGTCCCAGCTCGTGTTGCGATGCGTCGGTCGTTCGACGCGGCCGTACTGGATGTCGAAGCTCGCCGCGTCGGCGTGGACGGCGACCGGGAAGCTGACGCGCAGCATCCGGTGACGTTCCTTCCAGTCGACCTGCGTCTGGAAGTCGATCCGTTTGCCGTTGGCCGCCAGGTACGCGTGCTGCACGATCTTCGACCGGCCGATGGCCAGTTCGAAACGCAGGCCCTGCCGCACCGCGCCGCCGGGGATCGGCGTGACGCCGATGCCGCGGGCGCTTTCGATCGCCTGGTTCTCGTAGAAGAGGTCGATGTCCCAAGCGTCCCAGTTGTTCGGGCGGTCTTCGTAGAGGCGCAACCAGTTGCCCTTGCCGCCTTCCAGCACGGCACGGCCGGCCTCCTTGTCGAAGGCGCGCTTGAGCGTGCCGTCCGGGTTGAACTCGTAGCGGACCAGGTCGTTCTCGAGCACCAGGCCTTCGGCGGCCTTGCTCGCGGCGGGCTTGCCGGCCTTTTTCAGCGTGAGCGTGCCGTGCGCGGGGACCGTGACGGCGGCGATGGCCTTGCCGTTCTCGATCTGGACCGGGACATTCGCGCCCTTTTCGTCGACGGCGCCGGATCGCCCCCAGTTCGCCGGCAGTTCGACGGGGCGCGCGTACCTGTACGAGAGGCAGTTCACCAGCGTGACGCAGTCGTTGGCGGGCACGAAGAGCGATTCGCCGGCCTGCGCGATCAGCCGGTCGCACTCGGCCAGGCATTCCCGGTGCTGCTGCTCGGTGGTCCGGTAGACCATCGTGATGCTGCTGCCCGGGATGATGTCGTGGAACTGGTTGATCAACAGCGTCTTCCAGATCCGGTCGAGCTGCTTCTGCGGATACCGGGCCAGCGGCAGGCAGGACCAGAGGTACTCGGTCTGGCGCAGGCGGTTTTCCAGCAGCCGGTTTCCGCGCTTGGTGCGGGACTGCGTGGTCAGCGTGCCGCGGTGGAGTTCCAGGTACAGCTCGCCGTTCCAGACGGCCAGCCGATCGCGGTAGTGGGGCAGCGTGTCGAGGTAATCCTGGGCCTTGCCGAAACGGACTTTGGGCGCGCCTTCGAGGTTGCGCTGGCGCAGGCCGTTCTCGATGTGCTCCTCGTGCGGCCCGCCGCCGCCATCGCCCACGCCGAAGAGCGAGAGGTACCCGTCGATGAAGCCGCGCTCCTGGAACTTCTCGACGCCGGCGTGCAGCTGCTCGGCCTGGAGGCTGCTGTTGTAGTTGTCTTCAGGAGGGAAGTGCGTGATGACCTCCGTCCCGTCGATGCCGCGCCAGCGGAAGGTGTTGTGCGGGAACCGGTTGAACTGGCTCCACGAGATCTTCTGCGTGACGAAGAAATCGCAGCCGGCCTTCTTGATGATCTGCGGCATGCTGGCCGAATAGCCGAACACGTCGGGGATCCAGAGGTTGCGGACATCGACGCCGAACTCGTCCATGAAGAAGTTCTTGCCGTGAACGAACTGCCGGACCATCGACTCGCCGCCGATGATGTTGCAGTCGGCCTCGACCCACATGCCGCCCTGGCATTCCCACGAGCCTTCCCGGACGGCCTTCCCGATCTTCGCGTAGAGTTTCGGATAGTGCTCCTTGACGAAGGCGTAGAGCTGCGGCTGCGAGGCGCCGAAGACGTAGCCGGGATAGCGTTCGATGAGGCGGAGCTGCGAGGCGAACGTCCGGGCGCTCTTGCGGATCGATTCGCGGACCGGCCACAGCCAGCCGACGTCGATGTGCGCGTGCCCGACCGCGGTGACGCCGATGGCCGAGGCGTGTGCGGGCCGGCGCAGCTCGGGGCGCAGGAGGGCGCGGCATTTCGAGGCGTTGTCCGGGTTGTCGGCGAAGGCGTCGATGGCTTCGTTCAGGGCGATCAGGATGCGGGAGTGGCGCACGGAATTCGCCGGGTGCGTCTTGAGCTGCCCCTGCAGGATGCCGATGTCCAGGCGGAGTTGCCAGAGTTCCTCGTCCATGACGGCGAGGCGGATCTTGTTCACGCGACCTTCGTAGTGGCCGTAACGCTGGGGATCGTCCTCTTTCGGATCGCCGGGGCGGTGGACGCCGAAAAGCCCGTTGCAGGCGGTCTCGACCCAGAGGTCCACGTCCTCGCCGCCGCGGGCGCTCGGGTAGAGCGGCACGATGTCGCGGCTGTAGAGGTGATCGAAGACGGAGCCGTTGGTGATGCCTTGCAGCGGGACGCCGTCCGGCGTGAAGACGAGGCCTTCGCCGTTGAAGTCGAGTTGCGCGACGACCGGCTGGCCGCGCCATTCCTTCGGGACGCGCGCGGTGAGATGGAACCAGCCGCTTTCCCAGGTCTTGCCCCAGACGGCGCCTTCCTGGATGGGCCGGTAGGAACCCTTCAGTCGGTCGTGGAAGTAGACGGGGTCCTTGCACCAGCGGAAGCGGGCGTTGAAGGTGCGGTAGTCGCGGACGATCAGACCGGCGAGGCGTTTGTGGAATGCGCTGACACGGTGGACCAGCAGGTTGAGGTGCTTCTCGTTCATGGGTGGCCTTTCCAGGTTGGGGTTGGAATCCAAAGCCTTGGATTGAGGATGATAGGCGTATTTCTGGAAAGAGCAAGGTGAAAATACAAGCGTTTGTATTTCGAGGCGCACGCTCCCGGGCGCCAGCGCGGCGGCGGTGCCGCGGGCGACGCTGGGCCGATCGCCTTGCGCCGCGAGCAGCAGATGCGCCCGTGCCGATGGACGAACGAAGAGGCGCACGGGCAGGCGTTTCCGACGCCGCCGCACCGGAGGAGTTCGGGCTCGCCCGCCCGTGGCGCTTGGACGCCCGGCGGCGCGTCCCTTCGGATTCCAGGCGTGCGATGCATCCCGGCCGGTCCCGGCGCGGATTTTCGCACTGGCGGAATACGCCATCCATCCAGCATACTTCACGGGTCGTGCGGCGGTGCCTGGAGAGCCAGCCTTGGCGGATGACCTTTCTGCGTGGCCGTGCGGCGCGTCTTCGCCCTTCGCCGTGCCGCGCTCGCGGTTCGTCGATCTCAACGGGGTGGACTTGCGCCTGCGCCTGTCCTCGTTTGCCGCCGAATTCCTCACCTTCGGCTTCATTCCCGCCGAACGATGGCGAAACCATCTGCACCAGCACAGCCACTTCGAGATCTGCTACGCCTTCGCCGGCCGCGGCGTTTTCCGCATGCGGGGACGGGCGTATCCGGTCGGTTGCGGCGAGGTCTTCATCGCCAAGCCGGGCGAGGAGCACGAGATCGTCTCCAGCGACGACGATCCCCTGGGCATTTACTTCTGGTCGTACACCCTGCGCGTGGAACCGCCGGTGGTCGCCGGGCGGGGGGCGGGGCAGGGGAATGGCGGCGTTTCCGCCGAAGTCGATCGCCTGCTGCATGCCTTTCTTCAGTCTTCGACCTGGGTCAGTCCGCGCGTGCCGGGCATGGCGCGCACACTGGAACTGATGACCGAAGAGATCGTGCGCCGCGAACCGGGATTCCTCGGCGTGCTGGAAGGATTGGCGCGCAAGCTGATCCTGGATGCCGCGCGCGCGGCCGTGGGGGCCGCGCGACGGAGGGGGGGCGG